>Ga0180017_100008_pt1 | contig 105298 bp, 95 predicted proteins | sample KR46_S_MetaG_FD_129674 | JGI IMG/M metagenome (GOLD analysis project Ga0180017, IMG submission 129674) | Groundwater microbial communities from the Olkiluoto Island deep subsurface site, Finland - KR46_S_MetaG | ecosystem: Environmental > Aquatic > Deep subsurface > Groundwater | place: Finland...
GGTAAGCGTGCGCAGCGCGGGATCATCGCTCCACAGCGCCAGCGTCCGGCAGGCCTCCTGGATCACCCAGCCGCCCAGAAGCGGCATCAGCCCGGCGGCTTCGGCCGCGGGAATGAACTCGCCCGGCGAGACCGGGCCGCGCTTGGGATGCTGCCAGCGCAGCAGCGCTTCGGCGCCGAGAACGGTCCCCGTCAGGTCGATCTGCGGCTGGAAGTAGAGCTCCATTTCTCCCCTGCGCACGGCGTTGCGCAGTTCGAGCGCCATGCCTTTCGGCCGGGTGATTTCGCGCTGGATGGCGTAGATGCCGCCGCACATCATGGTTGTCGCCAGCACGCCGTTTACCCAGATGCCGATGGAGCGGATGTCATCGGGGATGGTCTGGGCAAAGGGGAACGCATAAGTCGTGCACGACAAGGCGACGAAGGCGGCAAGGCTGACAGCCGTCACCGCAAGCTGAAAGATCGACCTGCGCCGGAGGTGGCCGATATAGCCCAGCATCGCCAGCACAAGAAGGTACAGATGGGTGATCCGGGGAATGTCCGCACTCGGCGGGTCAAACATCAGGCCGTAGAAAATGGCGAAAACCACCAGACTGAGCTCACAGACGACCAGGGCGGTATTCAGACGGCCGGACCGGATCAGCAGCCACGTCACCCCGGCAAGTGCCACCAGGATCAGATTCGTGATGGCGATGGGCCATTGCTCGATCCAGATGAAGTAGAGGCTCCAGGGCAGGGTCAACGCCATGATCAGCAAGGCAGAAGTCTCATAGGCGAAGATCAGCCGCTGCGACTGCTTGTCCGCGTGCGCCTCCAGTCCGATGTTCGCTGTGTAGAAAGCCAATTGCGTCTCGCATGTCTCGACCGGCCTGAAGCTGATCCTGCAACCGCCCGTGGCAATTCATGGCACCACAAGCTTAACAAGATCGATTGCCATGCCTGCAAGAATTGACTGATATGGCTTTGGCGTCCGTGCTGGCGGAATTCGCTGCCGGACCAGCGATCATGCGCGCTGCGAACCTTGATGCGGGAGGTGAGTCTTGCCACGGCTCACCCATCCTGCCGCACGCCCCATTTCTCCCGCGTCCGCGGGTTGAGCTCGATCAGGAATTTCTCGAACACCTTCAGCTTCCTGGGTTTCAGCCGGTGCCTCGGGTGGGCGAGGAACATTTCGCTGCTGCCCGGACGGAAGCCGTCAAGCACAGGAACAAGGCTTCCGGCGCGAACCTCGGTGTAGACGAGATAGCTTGCCAGCTGGATGACGCCGGAGCCGCGCCTGGCGGCAACAACCGCGGCGGCCGCGGTCTCGAAGGCCAGCCGGCCCTGAACTGCGATGGAGATATCCTCATCTTCCACCCGGAACCGCCATGGCACGGTGCGGCCGCTGATGGACGAGATGATCGGGATGCACTGGTGGCGCGCGAGTTCCTGGGGGGTGGCCGGTTCGCCATGGCTGCCGAGATAGGCTGGCGATGCCACCGTCATCACCGGAATGCGGCCCAATGGCCGCGCGACGATGTCGATCGCGGGCACCGCGCCGATCAGCACCGCGGCGTCAATCTGGTCGCCCACAAAATCCGGAACGCCGTCGCGCGACAGGATTTCCAGATCCACCTGCGGATAGGATTTGAGGAATTCCGGCAGCGCCGGCGCCAGCGCTAGGGCTGCGAGCCCTGCCGGGATCTGCACCCTCAGCCGTCCGCGCGGCTGCCGCTCTGCGGACCCGACCTCATCCTCCAGATTGGCCACGGATTCAACAATCGCCCGGGCTCTTTCCAGATAATACAGCCCGTCCTCGGTCAGCCGCAGGCTGCGCGTCGTCCGCTCAAGCAACTGCACGCCCAGATATTTCTCAAGCTCGGTGACAATCGCGCTGGCGCCGCCGCGCGACAGCCCCATGTCGAGGCTGGCCGCCGTCAGGCTGCCGCGTTCGGCGACGCGCTGAAACACCCTCATTGCCTTGAGCTGGTCCATGACATTGTCCTGAATTTTCGGACACTCAATCCGAGTTCGACCTGTTTTTCAAGTGAAACAAACTGGCTATTCCGCGCTCCATTCGACCGCCGGACAATCCCGCGGCACAAGGAGACAATCATGAATGCCCAGACCGAATTTCGCGCTTCTCATGAAGAGAAGGAAGACCTCTACTATGCCGTACACAAGGGACTGCGGCTTGCCAGCGCCCGGATGCTGATTGCGCTGGGACAGCTTGATCCATTCGACCGGGGCGCTGTCTCGGCTGCGCTCGACCGGCTGTCCGATTTCATCGTCATGGGCGTGAGCCATCTCACCCATGAAAACAGGGAGATTCACGCCCTGCTTGACCAGCAGCTGCCGGGAGTCGCCGACCATGCCGCCGATGACCATGAGCACCATGTCGAAGCCTTCGATGAGCTGCGCCAGCTGGCAAGCGACCTGGCTTCTGCCGAGGGCAATGACCGGCCGGTGCGGTTGCGCAAGCTCTATCAGCGCTTCGCGCTGTTCATCGCCGACGACTTCAAGCACATGCACGAGGAAGAGACTGAAATCCAGCCGCGGATCGAGGCGCATTTTTCGGGAGCCGAGATTACCGCCATCCGCGAACGGATCGTCGGAGGCATCGCGCCTGAAAAGATGGTGCTGTTCACCCGCGCCATGCTGGCGGCAGCGAGCCGTCCCGAGCGGATCGCCATGGTGACCGGCATGCAGGCGGGGATACCGGCGGAAGTCTTCCCGGGCTTCATGGCCGCAGTGGTGGGCGAACCCTGGCAGGTCGGTGACTGGGACAAAATGGAGGCCGTGCTATGCTGAGGCGGAGCGCGGCCAAGCGCCCGCCCGTCTCACCCTGCAGCCGGATCCCCTCCGGCACATGCCTTGGCTGCCCGAACTGCCTGCGGTCCGGTTGGCTCAGTGACACGAGCTCCGGCAGGCAGGCGAACTGGGCAGATTGATAATCCGCGTATCCGGGGCGGGCGCGGCCAGCGCCCCGGACATTGGCTGTCCGAAGTGTTTTCGGCGCAGTCCGGGTCCATGCACCCTTGCCATCACGTCCATTTGTGGCCATCAGACGGGCCTGATGTGGAATTGCACGATAGGACGCCGATGATTCCCTGGGTCCGGCTTGACGCCGTTCAACTTGATGATGGCCCGGAACTCAGGCTGATGCAGCGGGGGTCCGAATTCTCGATCATGCTCGGCTCCAACGAATTGATGAACAGCCGTCAGAGCGGTTCGGAAGAAGCGCTGGCGCGTCTCGCGGCGGAACGGCTTGAAGGTCGGCCAAAGGCTCGCATGCTGATCGGCGGGCTCGGCATGGGCTTCACCCTGCGCGCAGCCCTTGCAAGCCTGGGCAGGAGCGCCCGCGTCACGGTCGCCGAACTGGTGCCCGAGGTGATTGCCTGGGCGCGCGGGCCGATGGCGGAGGTCTTTGTCGGTTGCCTCGACGATCCGCGCGTCAGCCTGGTGGAAGACGATGTCGGAAAGCTTATCGGAGAAGGAGCAGGGCTTTGGGACGCCATCCTGCTCGATGTCGACAATGGCCCGGAAGGGCTCACGCGCACGGGCAATGACGCGCTCTATTCGGCGACCGGACTGGCTGCCGGCTTCCGGGCGCTCACGCCCGGCGGCGTCTTCTCGGTCTGGTCCTCGGTGCCGGACCCGGCCTTCACCCGCCGGCTCCGGCAGGCGGGGTTTGACGTGGACGAAGTCCCGGTCCGCGCCAGCACACGCAAAAGAGGCGCGCGCCACATGATCTGGGTGGCTGTGCGGCCCGGCTGAGGGTCTCGCCATTGCCGAGCGGCTCGGCTAATCTCCCTGTGCAACGCATTTTTCCGGAACGACGCCATGCGCCCATTCGACGAGATCTTCGCCATCGCGGCCAGCCGCAAGGGCGGCGCCGAGGCCTTGAACGCCATGCTCACCCCGCCGAAATCGGCTGATGAACTCGCAGCCATCCCCGATGACCGCTGGCTTGCGGCGATGACCAGATGCATCTTCCAGGCAGGCTTCAACTGGAAGGTAGTCGAGAGCATGTGGCCTGGGTTCGAGGCGGCCTTCGACGGCTTCGACATCGGCCGCTGCGCCATGCTGACCGACGAGGATTTCGACAGGCTGGTGTCGGATACGAGGATCGTCCGCCATGGCGCCAAGATCCGGTCGGTCCAGGAAAACGCTGTCTTTCTCCAGACGCTCGCGGCCGAGGCGGGCAGCGCGGCCAGGGCGATCGCCGCCTGGCCGTCGTCTGACTACATCGGTCTGCTTGGTGTGTTGAAGAAGCGAGGCAGCCGGCTCGGCGGCACGACCGGGCAATATTGCCTGCGCAGCCTCGGCAAGGACAGTTTCATCCTGTCGCAAAGCGTGGTCGACCGGCTGATCGCAGAAGGCGTCGTTGACAAGACGCCGACATCAAGAAAGGCCTTGGCGGATGTCCAGTCCGCGTTCAATGTCTGGTGCGAACAATCGGGCCGCTCGCTGACCGAGATCAGCCGTGTGCTCGCCATGAGCCTGTGACGACTTGCCGGTACTGAAGGAGCATCTCCATGCAATGGACCATCGCATTTGTCGGCGTCTTTGCCATCTTCATCCCGGCGCTGATGCTGCCGGGTCCTGACTTCATCGCCGTCGTGCGCTCGTCGATGGCGCGGGGAACGCGCGCTGGCCTTCTGACCACGCTCGGCGTCACTCTGGGGCTCGGGTTCTATGCGGGGCTGAGCCTGCTCGGGCTGTCGGCCATTCTGATCCAGTACCAGTGGCTCGCCTGGGCGGTGCGGATCTGCGGCGGGCTCTATCTCGCCTGGCTCGGGTTCAGACTGCTCATGACCAAGCCCACGGCTATTGAGATCGATGGCGGCGACCCTGGCCGGTCCGGCAACCCGTTCGCCTTCGGCTTTCTGGTGACGCTGACCAACCCCAAGGCGATCGTGCTGTTCACCAGCGTCTTCGCCACGGCGGTCACCGATGCGATGCCGCTGTGGGTGATGGGGATGATGATCGGCCTGGTGATGCTGAGTTCGGCAACATGGTACACGCTGGTAACCCTGTTCATGTCGTCGCGCCCGGTCATCGCCCGGTTCCAGAATGCCCGGCACTGGATCGAGCGCGCCGCCGGCGTCTGCTTCGTCGCCATCGGCGGCAAGATCCTCGCCGATAGCCGCAACCCGATCACGCCCTGAACCGGGGCCGCCTGCCAGCGGCCTGATCAAACGCCCGGCGGAGCGGCAATGTGTCGTGTTCGGTTTAACTCAGGCCTGACTTATGCAGAAAATTGCATAACTTTGATGTGTTCGCGCTAGAGTTTTGAAAAGGCTGTGGAATTCCACAAAACCCTTAAATCCTGCCTCAAAGTTTCATTCTATTTTAGGGAGTGCCGAGCGAAATGGTTACGGGGCGATTAACGCCCTGTTGCAGGCCAGGACAACCGCGGATGATGAGCGATCTTTCAAGGCGTCAGATCGGGAAACTATCATGCAAGAAGACTCTGCGGCCAAGACCGAAATCGCCGACAAACTCAAATTCGTGGCAATGGGCGAGCAGCAACTGGCGGCGCTGAAAGCGGTCCAGCCGCAAATCGAGCGCTCCGTGGGGCCCGCGCTGGACCGGTTCTATGGCCAGGCCACGTCCAATCCCGAAACCGCCCGGCACTTCCGCGATGCGGCCCACGTTGAACACGCCAAGCAGAAGCAGGTCGACCACTGGAACCTGATCGCCACCGCCACCTTCGATCAGAATTACATCGACGGCGTGACCCGCATCGGCAAGGTCCATGCCAAGCTGGGGCTCGAGCCAAAATGGTACATCGGCGGCTATTCGCTGATCCTCGAGGAACTGATCACCAACATCATCGAGACCGAAGTCACCGGCTTCGGCATGGGCAAGAAGGCCCGCAAGACCAGCCAGGGCGTGACAGCCGTGGTCAAAGCGGCGCTGATCGACATGGACTACGCCATCTCGGTCTATCTTGACGAATTGCACGAGCAGCGCGCCAGGGCGGAAGCCGAACAGGCGCGGTTGAAGGCCGAGCAGGACAAGGCGCTGCGGGCGCTTGACCGGGCTTTGACCGGACTGTCCGACGGCAATCTCGGGTCCACCATTTCCGAGCCGCTCGCGCCTGATTTCGATCAGCTCAAGCACAATTACAACACCGCCGTCACGAGGCTGAACGAGGCATTTGCCGAGATCGTCGCCTCAATCGGCCAGTCAGGCTCCGACACCCGGGAGCTCTCCACCGCCACCGACGACATGGCGCGGCGGACCGAGCAGCAGGCGGCGGCGCTTGAAGAGACATCGGCGGCGATCGAACAGATTTCCATCATTTCGAAGCAGTCGGCTGTGCGAACCCAGGAAGCCCGCCAGGTGGTCGATCAGACCTCCGCGCACGCGGCGCAATCGGGCGAGACCGTCACCGAGGCGATCGGGGCCATGGGCAAGATCGAGCAATCTTCCAAGAAGATCACGCAGATCATCTCGGTGATCGACGAGATTTCGTTCCAGACCAACCTTCTGGCGCTCAATGCCGGCGTCGAGGCCGCGCGCGCCGGCGAGGCGGGCAGGGGCTTTGCCGTGGTCGCCCAGGAAGTGCGGGAACTGGCGCAACGCTCGGCTTCCGCTGCCAAGGAGATCAAGGAACTGATCGAATCCTCGTTCAGCGATGTTCTCAATGGCGTGGCGCTCGTCAACAAGACCGGCGAGGCGCTGACCAGCATCGGCGGACAGGTGCGCGTCATCAGCGATCATTTTGCCGCGATCTCGCAATCGGCGACGGAGCAGGCGTCCGGCATCGCCGAGATCAACACCGCGGTCACTTCGATGGACCACATCACCCAGCAGAACGCGGCGATGGTGGAGCAGACCAATGCCGCGACGCAGAACCTGCTCGGCATCAACCAGGCGCTGGCCCAGCTGGCTGGCCGCTTCACCATCGCCGGCAAGGCGAGCCATACGCCGCAGAAGTCCCGCCTCGGCAAGGCCGCCTGACGCGCGTCAGAGTTCAGCAAGATACGGCCGGCGCTGCGGGTTCAGCTGGATTGCTGGCGCTCAAGGATCGCACGGTGCCGCGCGTCCACCTGGGCCCTGAGCGCCCTTAGCAGCGGATGACGGCCGGTGGCCTCCAGCCCATAGCCGAGATTGAACCGGTAATCGAAGTCGGCGTCGTTCTTGCCGGTCGAGTGGGTCAGCATGGTTTCGATCTTGTCGAGCCCCTTGGCGAGAATGGCCTCCGGCGTGGCGGCCTCGGCATACTCGTCCCACAGCGCCACGATCTCGGCCTTCAGGTCCTCGGGCAGGGGCGCACAGAGCGTGATGAGATCAGCGCGTTCGCGTGACGCACGCTCGTCGCCGGCGCGCTGGTCGATCGCCGGCACGTCTCCGGAGATCGCCTCTCCGAGATCATGCACGATGCAGATCTTGAGAAGCCTGAGGATATCCACGCCCTCGAGTTCCCCTGCCAGCACCATCACCAGAAGGCACAGCCGCCAGCTGTGCTCGGCGGTGCTTTCCTGCCGGCCTTCAGGCGTGCGCCCGCTGCGCAATGTGTCCTTCAGCCGGTTGGCTTCGTCGAGAAACGCAAGAACGGCTGATATCCGCTCAAACGAGGGCGTGGTGACGGTCATCGGCCAGCAAGCCCCGCCTGATACAGATGCGCCCGTGACGGATCGAGATTGGTTTTTGCCGGATCGGCCCCGGCCCAGGCAAGCACCTTGGGATCCATGACGGAAAACCACAGCGGCGGGATCGCGGCGAGCAGGAATGTGCCGGGATAGCCCGACGGCAGTGTCGGCAGATCGTCAAACGAGCGCAGCGCCTGATAGGGCCTGAGCGGATTGGCATGGTGATCGGAATGCCGCTGCAGGTGAAACAGGAACAGGTTGGTGACGATGTGGTTGGTGTTCCAGGAGTGGCGCGGCTCGCACGGCCCGTAGCGCCCGTCGGGCCTCACATCGCGCTTGAGCCCGTAATGCTCGACATAATTGGCAAATGTCAGGTGCAGCCAGCCGATCAGATTGTGCAGCAGAAGAAACGGGATCATGGTCCAGCCGAAAGCGACGATCAGCACAAGATCGACGGCCAGGGTGATGGCGTAGCCCTGCAGGATGTCGTTGCGCCAATGCCAGAACGACAGGCCCTTGCGCGCCAGCCGCTCGCGCTCCATGCGCCAGCCGCGCACCGCGGTGCCCGGGATCTCGCGCAAGGCAAAGCGCCAGAGGCTTTCGCCCAGACGCGCCGAGGCCGGGTCTTCCGGCGTGGCGACATGCACATGGTGGCCGCGATTGTGCTCGATGCAGAAATGGCCGTAACCTGACACCGCATTGGCGAGCTTGGCGCCCCACTGGTCGAGCCGGTTGAGCTTGTGGCCGAGTTCATGGCCGACGGTGATCGCGGTGCCCGAACTGATGCCCGCGCCCAGCGCCAGCCCGAGCCAGGCCCAGAACGGCGTGCCTTCCTGGCCGGCTGCGATGGCGCAGGCGAGGAAGGAGAACCAGAACACCGGAACCGACAGGAACAGCAGGATCCGGTAGTAATTGTCCGAGGCCATCGCCTCGACCACCTCTTCGGGCGGATTGTTCGGATCGACGCCGACCAGATGGTCGGTGGCGACGTAAATGCCGTAGTAGAACACGATCGGCGCCAGCACCCACCATGGATTGCCGCTGGCGAGATAGGCCACCGCCGCAAGCCCCGGCAGCGAAGGCGAGAGCACCGATAGGATCCACAGCCCGCGCTTGCTGTCGCGGTACTCGATGCGATCGCCGTTTTTCGACGTGGCAATGAAGATCATCATCCGGCTCCTGCCTGTGGCCCAACCTGGCGGGCCTTCTGGCGCAAGCCCCGTTCACGAAGGTTAAGCCTGCGGCCGGTCGCGGGCAAGGTCTCTGGCTTGCTTTGTAGACAAGTTGCAGGTCAGGCGGCGGCGACCATAAAGCAATCGCGTCCGGCTTCCTTGGCTTCATACAGGGCCCTGTCGGCACAGCGCATCAGATCCGGCAGGCCTTGGCCCGGCGCAAGGGTCGCCACCCCGATACTGACCGTTGCGTGCAGCAATTGGCCTTCGAAGGCAAAGGGCAGTTCGGCAGTCTCCATGCGCAGTTTTTCGGCCACCCGTGCCGCGCCGGCAGGACCGATTTCCGGCAGCAGAATACAGAATTCCTCGCCGCCGATGCGCCCGATCAGGTCGTGCGAGCGCAACACCCGTTTCCAGCGCTCCACCATGCCTTTGAGGACCTCGTCTCCGGCGGTGTGACCATGGCGGTCGTTGATCCGTTTGAAATGGTCCGCATCGAGAATGAGCAGGGACACCTCGACACCGTGGCGGCGGGCGCGCTCGATCTCACTTTCGGCCAGCTCCATGATGCGGCGCCGGTTCATGGCCCCGGTCAGGCTGTCGGTCCAGGCCAGCCGCGCCAGTTCCCGTTCCTGGCGCTTGAGCTTGGTGATGTCGAACCGGAACCCGACCAGGCCACCCTCGCTGGTGCGGCGTTCCTGAACCCTGAACCAGATATCGCCCGGCAGATGCTGCTCGATTGGGTCCCCCGGATTCTGATGCGCCTCGAGACGCTCGGCAATCCAGGCCTCTTCATTGCCCACGGCATCGGGGTATTGTCCCCTTTCGACACCCTTGCGGATGAGATCCTCGAAGCGCGCGCCGGCTCGGATGAAATCGGCGCTCTCGGCATAGATTTCGCGGTAGCGCCTGTTGCAGATGACCAGCCGGTCGTCCTTGTCAAACAGCACGAAACCGTCGGGCAGGCACTCCACCGCGTCAAACAGGCGGCGCTCGGCTGTTTCCGCCCGGTCAATGATCAGGCGTGTGTCGAGCGCGTCCATGACGACCGCCGCCAGATCTGCAAGCGATCGCCTGTCCGTTTCACTCAGTGTCCGCGGCCTGGTGTCGAGAACACACAGCGTGCCGATGTTCAGTCCGCCGCTGGCGCGCAAGGGAGCGCCGGCGTAAAAACGGATATGGGGATGTTGGGTGACAAATGGATTGTCCGAGAACTTCGGATCCTTCCGGGCATCCTCGATGACGAAAACATCATTCTGGCAGATCGTGTGGGCACAGAAGGAGAGCTCCCGCTGGATCTCGTTGCGATCTCCGCCGACCTGCGCCTTGAACCACTGGCGGTCGCCCTCCACGAGCGAGATCATCGCGGCCGGCATGTCGAGGATCTTGGCGGTGAGCCGGGTGATGCGCTCGTAGGTTTCTTCCGGCAGGCTGTCGAGGATTTCATAGCTGCGCAGCTTGGCCACACGTTCCGCTTCTTGCGCCGGCAGGGGATAGATTGGCATTCGGTGTCCTGTCTGGTCGGCTCGCGCTTCAGCAATCCGCTGCGGTTTGCCGGATTGCCCGACGCTGTGGTGCCATCATGTTAATGTCTCGATACCGTGCGGGGCAGGGCGTCGCCTCATTCCCAGCGCCCGAGCAGCATCGTTTGTCAGTGCGACGCGTGGCCGGCCGGCAACGACGTGTCGGGTGCATCATGCTGAAAAAACGCTAATAAAGAGCTACCTGATACGCCGGGTCCGCACTCCGACGGCATGCGGAAGACAGCGGCCAATTTTTTAACATTGTCGCGCTACATTGCGTCCGGATGATCTGCACAAGGAAGACCCGCATGCGCACCCTGTCCGCTCTCGCATTGGCGCTGATCGCCGTCATGTCGGCCGCGCCAGCCCATGCGCTTGATTTCGACCAACTCCTCAAAAGGGCTTTCGGCACATCGGACCCCAGTGAACTGGGTGGTCCGCTCTTCGCGCTGATCGGCTTGGTGGCGGTTCTGTTCTTCTGGGGCGCTCTCCGAATAGGGAAAAGACGCCAGCGCCGGATGATCGAATCCTACGACGCCGACCTGAAGGATTACTCGACGCGGCTCAGGCGCGGCAAATCCTGAACGGATCGGGGTTGCGCGCGTGGCTTTCCCGGTCTGAGCGGCATTCATTCAAAACCCGAATGGCCGCTTTCCCGAAATTCATTTCACATCCCCGGCCAATGCTTTAGGAAAACGGGAGAGGGTCGCAGGCTCTCTTCGTTGTCTTGATCCATGAGGCCGCCATGCCCGCCGAGCTTTCCGTCAACCTCAATGCCATCGCCATGCTGCGCAACCGCCGCGACCTGCCCTGGCCGAGCGTCACCGCACTGGGGCGCATCGCGCTCGCCAATGGCGCCCACGGGCTGACGGTTCACCCCAGGCCCGACCAGCGCCATATCCGCTTCTCCGATCTTCCCGAGATCCGGGCGCTGATCGACGATGAATTCCCCCACGCCGAGTTCAACATCGAGGGCTATCCGACCGACGAGTTTCTCGATCTGGTCGAGACCAACGCGCCCGAACAGGTGACCCTGGTGCCGGACGATCCGTTACAGGCCACCTCCGACCATGGCTGGGATTTCGAGGGCAAGGGAAATTTCCTGCGCGCGGTGGTGCAGCGGCTGAAGAAGAACGGCGCGCGCGTGTCGCTGTTCTGCGACCCCGACGCCAGCCGCGCGAGCCTGGAAGCGGCGAAAGCCACCGGCGCCGACCGGGTGGAGTTCTACACCGGTCCCTATGGCGGAACCTTTGACGATCCGGCTCGCGCCGCGGCCGAACTCGCCAAGCTCGAAGCTTCGGGCAGGATCGCGGGCGAACTCGGGCTCGGCGTCAATGCCGGCCATGACCTGACCATCGAAAACCTGCCCGCACTCGCCCGCGCGTTGCCCAACCTCTTGGAAGTCTCCATCGGCCACGGCCTGACGGCTGATGCGCTGGAACACGGCATGGCCGAAACCGTCCGCCGGTTTGTCCGCGCCTGCGGGTAATGCCGCGAAAGTCAGGCCTCCCTCCATCAGGCATGGAGGGAGGCTTTGGTCATGGCTGGAGGTCAGGGCCATGACTTGGGTCACGGGATCGGAACTATCCGAGCAAAGCCGCCTTGCTCGCCTCCAGAAAATCCTCAAGCGATGTGAGCCCCGCGCCCGAAAGCGTCCTGGCATCGTCCGTCACCATGGCGATCTTGCCTTCGCGCGTGTTGGCGTCGAACGACACCAGCGTCGGGATGAACGGCGCCGGAACGCCTGCATGCTCCATGCCCTGCGCCAGCTCGGCGTCGCTCACATGCACCACCGCGAGCGGCTTGCCGGTCACGTCGCTGACGAGAGCCGCAATCTCGTCGGTCGTGCGCGCGGTGTCGCCGGTCAGCGTATAGGTGACATTCTCCGCGGACGGCGAGGCGAGGCCGGCGGCAATCGCGCGGGCAATGTCGTCGCGGGCGATGTGGGCGAGCTTGCCGTCGCCGGCCGCGCTGTACCACTGGCCCGAGGCAAGCGCCTGTGGCAGCGCCATGAACAGGTTTTCCATGTACCAGCCATTGCGGAAGATGGTGTGGGCGATGCCTGACGCCTTGATCGCCTCTTCTGTGCCCAGATGATCGGGCGCGAAGGTGATCAGGCTGTCGTCGGCGCCCGGCATCGAGGTGTAGAAGATCCGGCCAACGCCGGCCTGTTTCGCCGCCGCGACTGCAGCCAGATGCTGCCGGAGCCGCGTGCCCGCGCCATCGAGCGCATCGGTGGAGACAATCAGCAGCCGCTCGATGCCGGCGAACCCTTCCGTGAGCGAGGCGGCGTCATCGAAATCGATGCGGCGGGTCTCGACGCCCTTGCCGGCCAGATCCGCCAACTTTGCAGGATCGCGCGATCCGGCGACGATGGCGGAGGCTTCGACGCCGCTTGTGGCGAGCAGATGGTGGATGATGCGGGAGCCGAGCTGTCCCGAAGCGCCGGTGACGAGAATCCTGCCAGTCATGAAATATCCTTTCCTGGGCGATGCGCACCGATGGCGCATCGAAAATGAGTGTAGCTCTCATATTGAGAGTTACTCCACATATGGTAAGTGTGTTACCAGCGAAAGAAGGCAGTTTTGCCGCCAATGGTTACACGGAAGGAACCACCCATGGATGCACGGATCAGCTTTGCCGACCGGCTCAAGATGATGCAGGGCGACTACGCCCTCGACAAATGTCCGGTCCGCCAGGTCATGCAGGGCATCTTCGGCAAATGGAGCACGCTGCTGTTGCTGGCGCTCGGCGAACGGCCTTACCGCTTCGGCGAGTTGCGCCGCCTTGTGCCCGATATCTCGCAGCGCATGCTGACCCAGACTTTGCACGACCTTGAGCGCGACGGCCATGTCTATCGCAAGGTCCACGCCACCAAGCCGCCGAGCGTCGAATACGGCCTGACCAGCCTCGGTGTCTCGATGCTGGTGCCGCTCACGGAACTGGTGGTATGGTCCGGCGACAATTTTTCAGCCGTCGATGCGGCGCGGCAGCGGTTCGATGGGGACAATCCATGAAGCGCTTCAGCAGACTTGAATTCCGCGCCTGCCGACGCCTGTAACAATGTGCTGACCAGATGGCGCCCTGCGTTCCCGCTTGAAATTGTCACAATGCTCGGCCAAAAAGCCGAAGCGCTGTGACAGGAGACATGATGAGTCGGCTCAAAACGAGAATTCTGGTGATGCTCGCGCCATTCGCGCTGGCGGGCTGCGTTTCGGAACCGCAGTCTCCTCCGTCGCCAAGGATGCCGGTGGTCAATCTCGATGCGGTGCTGCCGCCTGAGAGCCTGCTGCGCGAGGATACGCTCACCGCGCTCTCCCATGACCGCAATGCAAGCCGTCTGGCCTATGTCGGGGTCTGGGCCACCGATGGCGACAGATGCGCGATGATGGACCAGACCGATTTCGAGGGCTTCGCCGTCATCACGCCCGACAGCATCCGCCAGTCGAGCGGCACGTGCACCTTCGCGCAACCCGCGCCGGGCGAGACAAGCGTGCTTCTCAACGCGACCTGCAAGGCCGGAGGCAACCGGACCGTCTCGATCCAGATGCTCAACAGCCAGACCATGCACCTGTCCACCGCCCCCGGCCAGCCCGGCGCCCAAATGGTCCGCTGCCGTTTGCAGAAGTGAGTTGGCCCTTTCCATTTGCCCCTTGAGGGGAGGGTCGGAGAAGCGAGTGGAGCGACGCTGATCGGGGTGGTGGTGCGGTGTATCAGCGGAAACTAAACTTGCGGGGGGCATCGCCTACCCGATCCTGCGGTCCGACCATCCTCAAGGGGGAGGTGCGGCAGAGCGGTCACCGGCAAATCACATCCCCCTTGACACCGAACCGTACGGTACGGTACGGATCTCCCATGACCATTGCCGCCCACCCGATCCTGCGCCCTGAGCACTCCGCCGCCGCGACCCGCGACGCTGCGGGCAGCGCTGCCGCATCCGGCGCCGAGGCGGAGTTCTCTGGGCGCCAGCGCGAAGTGCTCGACGTGGTGCTCAGGCTGATGGTGGCGGAAGGGGACGGGTTTTCGGTGGCTGCCGTGGCGCGGGCTGCGAGCTGTTCCAAGGAGACCTTGTACAAATGGTTCGGCGACCGCGACGGGTTGTTGACCGCCACCGTGCGCTGGCAGGCGTCGAAGGTGCAGATGCCGAAACTGCCGCGTGACGGGCTGACCCGCGCGAGCTTGTCAGCAGCGCTCACCGGTTTTGCCGAGAGTTGGCTCACGGTGATCACCAGTGATCTGTCGATTGCGCTCAACCGCGCGGCGGTGTCGCACGCGGGTTCCGGCAAGAGCCGGCTTGGCGAGATCGTGCTGACCAACGGCCCCTTCGCCATGAAGAGCCGCATCGAGCCGCTCCTGGAGGCGGGCAGGGCGGCGGGACTGCTCGGCTTCGAGGATGTTGCCGACGCCTTTCGCAGCTTCTTCGGTCTCGTGGTAGCCGACACCCAGATCCGGCTGCTCCTGGGCGACGACAGCCATCCGGACGACGCCGAAATCAAAACCATCTCCGCCCGGGCGGTGACGAAATTCCTCGGCCTTTACAGGCAGGGATAGACGTTCAACACACTGGCGGCGGGCGTTGTGCCTGATGCCGGCAAACAACGAAAAACGCGAACCAACGGGAGTGTCTCATGCGCGTATATTATGATCGCGACGCCGATCTCAATCTGATCAAGTCGAAGAAGGTGGCCATCATCGGCTACGGATCCCAGGGCCGGGCGCATGCGCTCAACCTGAAGGATTCCGGCGCGGGCAATGTGGCCATTGCGCTGAAGGCCGGTTCGCCGACCGTGAAGAAGGCCGAAGCCGACGGCTTCAAGGTCATGACCGTTGCCGAAGCGGCAAGCTGGGCCGACCTGATGATGATGGCGACACCTGACGAGTTGCAGGCCGACATCTACAAGAACGAGATCGCCGACAACATCCGCGACGGCGCGGCGATTGCCTTCGCCCATGGCCTCAATGTCCATTTCGGCCTGATCGAGCCCAAGGCTTCCGTCGACGTCGTCATGATCGCGCCAAAAGGCCCCGGCCACACCGTGCGCGGCGAATACCAGAAGGGCGGCGGCGTGCCGTGCCTGATCGCCATCCACCAGGATGCCTCCGGCAACGCCCATGATCTCGCGCTGTCCTACGCCTGCGGCGTCGGCGGCGGCCGCTCCGGCATCATCGAGACAAATTTCCGCGAGGAATGCGAAACCGACCTGTTCGGCGAGCAGGTCGTGCTTTGCGGCGGTCTGGTCGAGCTGATCCGCGCCGGTTTCGAAACCCTGGTCGAGGCCGGTTACGCGCCGGAAATGGCCTATTTCGAGTGCCTGCACGAGGTCAAGCTGATCGTCGACCTGATCTATGAAGGCGGCATCGCCAACATGAACTACTCGATCTCCAACACCGCCGAGTGGGGCGAATATGTCTCCGGCCCGCGCATCATCACCGCCGAGACCAAGGCCGAGATGAAGCGCGTGCTGACCGACATCCAGACCGGCAAGTTCACCTCCGAGTGGATGCAGGAATACAAGGCCGGCGCCTCGCGCTTCAAGGGCATCCGCCGCATGAACGACCGCCACCAGATCGAGGAAGTCGGCGAAAAGCTGCGCGGCATGATGCCCTGGATCAAGGGCAACGCGCTGGTCGACAAGTCGAAGAACTGATCTTTTCCGAATTCGGAACGAGCAACGAAGGCCGGGAGAGATCCCGGCCTTCTTTTATGGTGGCGCCGCCCGGCCGGGTCAGGCGGCGCCGGTCAGAAGCACTTCCGCATCCGTCGTCGGGAAGGCAAAGCCGCTGCCATCGATAAGCGGCAGCACCGCGTGGCGGATGTGTCCCGGCACCGGCCGCGCCGCAACTTCGCGCCCGTCCTCCATGTCGAGCACGTGCAGCACGTTGTCCATCGACAGGACGTAAAGCTTATCCGCGCGCGTGGTGATCTCGGCCAGAACCGATGCCCAATTGCCGGCGCTGCCGTCATAATCCGTGGTCTGGTGGCGCCAGCGCACCCGGCCGCTCTCGAGGCTGATCGCATAGATCCAGCCGGTCGGCGACCAGAGATGGGCGGCGCCGCCGGCAACATGCTGGGAATTGATGAAATTGCCGGCGTTGAAGCTCCACAGCCGGCTGCCATCCTCAAGCGCCAGCCCGGCCAGGATCTCCTTGTAGGTGCCCGCCACCAGGATGCCGTCAGCGACGGTGATCTGGCGCAGATACTGCCAGTCGCGGCTGATATCCCTGGACCAGCGCAGGCCGCCGGTCATCCGGTCGAGCGCATAAAGATGCCCGTCCCCCGGGCCAGCATAGATCGTGTCGGCGGAGGCCGCAGGCGCATAAGCGGCGAGCGTGTCTGGGATGCCCGCGAACCGCCATTGCTCCGCGCCGGTCAGTGTATCGAGGGACACGATCTCGTGGCCGTCGCCAAAGACCACGCTATCCTCTTCCACCAGCGGCACGCCGGTCTGGATCCGCGCCGGGTAGCGCCAGATTTCCGCGCCGCTCGCCTGGTCGCAGGCCGCGAGCCAGTGCCGGCCGCCCGTCACCATCAGCGAAGACGTGAGCCGCGGGCGGAACACCGCCGGGCTGTCAAATCCGTGGGCGTGGCTCCAGAGCTGATCGCCGCTGGCGGGCGAAAGCGCTCCGATGCTCCGGTCCCCGGCATAAAACAGCCGCCCCGACGCTTCGCTGAGTGGACCGATGCGGCCGTTGTCGGTCGGCCAGAGATGTCGGACCGACAAGGGCGCCGCATCCGCCGCACGCCCCATCGCCGGCCTGAGACACAGGCCGGCGATGGAGGCTTGCAGAAAACGCCTGCGATCCAGTCTCAGCGGCATTGCGCGCCTTGCTTGATCCAGGCGAACAGGATCTGCGAGTTCGGATGGTCGCGGTCCTCCGACGGATCAATGCCGGGCGGCATGCGGTCCTCGGTGAGATGCTGGAACACGCCGCTCAATTCGGGATGCCCCGGAATGATCACCTTGGTTGCGTTATCGACGCCCTTGGCGACGGAATCGGCGCCGAGCATGATGCCCTCGTAGGAGGTCACGTCCAGTTCGTGGAAACTGGGCGGTTCCTCGTTGGACATGTGGCATTCGGCACAGGAGGGTGTGTCCTCGCCGAACACGTTTGCGGTGTTGAACAGTGGCAGGATGTTGTTCTGGAAATTATCGTCATTTGCGGCGCCCGCCGTGATCCACGCTTCCACCGACTTGATGGCATCGGTGCTATGATCAACGTTGAAGCTGACGCCAAGCGGCATCCGGTTGTTGCGCATCCGGCGGCCGAGGATTTCGCGTTTCGGATCCTCGCCGGCGACGAAGATCGGGCGCGCCGGCGCTTCCGTGGAGCCCTCCTTGATGCCGTCGCAGGTGGAAAGGTCAAGCCCGCGATAGCTGACGGCCGGATCGGCGGAGGAATGGCAGACGATGCAGGCTGGTCCGTCGCCAAAGGCGTTCGGGCTCGCCATCAGCTGGGCGATGTAGCTGTAGGGAATCGGAATGTTGCGATTGAGGATCAATTCCGTGACCGCCGCATGATCGCCTTCGATGTGGATCTTTCCCTGCCGCAGATCTTCCAGATATTGCTCGTTGACCGACTTCTTCTTGTCGTCGTCGTCGGCCATGGCAGCCGCGCTGAGCGCAATCGCAGCAATGCTTGCCCATACGGCCGCTTTGGCCAGTGATCGCTTGGTCATGTGAGTCCCCCTCCCGGTTTCAATGTTGCCGCCGCGCGGGTAACCGGCCTTTGGGCCGATCCTGCGCCGCGTCGTCCACTTGCTGCTGAAGGAGGCTCTCCTCGAATGATGTCTGCCGGGGCTCCTCCTGGGTCGCCCGGTTGCCTGCGTCCTTTATCACAAGTGTTGATCAGCAACTGCATCAATCAGCCGCAGGTCAATCGATACTTTCCGCTTGGAGGCCGCCAAAACCTCCAACTAGACTAAAGTAAAGGCGCAATCAGACCAAAGGCACATTCGCTATGGTTGCAGAAGCGGGATTTGACCATCGGACGACACTCGACTTGCCCGAGTCGCGTGGCGGGTTCTTGCGCGCCGGCGCCGGCTTGTTCGACGGGCGAATGATCCTGACGCTGATTCAGCTTGTCTGCGGCACCATACTGGCGATCGATGTCGGCTCCGAGATCCACGTCAACCTGGTCAGCGACGATCCGGCCGAGAGATATGGCTCGCTGCATCTCGCATCCGAGGTTTTTGCGACAGTTCTGCTCTTTGTCGCCTTCGGGCTGTCATCCCGTTATCTGTTGCAGCACCGGGCCGAGTTGCGCCGGGCTGAACAGCGCGCCAGCAGCCTCCGCAGCGACTTTAGCGGCCTGGTTAGCCACCGCTTCGCCGAGTGGGGCCTGTCGCCGGCCGAGTGCGAAATCGCCCTGTTGACGCTCAAGGGCCTCAGGATTGCCGAAATCTCGCGGTTGCGCGGCACCTGCGAGGGTACCGTCAAGGCGCATCTGAGCGCGATCTTCCGCAAGTCGGGCGTCAAGTCGCGCCCTGAACTGCTGGCCAAATTCGTCGACGACTTCCTCGATTTCGCGGCTGAGGAACCTCTAGCTCCCGCGAACGCCTCCGGCTGATTGGTCAGCCACAGCTGCGATGTATCGGGGCGCATTCGTCATTTCGCTGTCAACGCGCGTCGCATGGTGCTTCAAGGCAAACCCTGTTCCCAGCATAGTCCAGGACCCGAGCCCGCGCGAAACCGGCTTCAATCAATATATATTCTATAAAGTCGAATAATTTTCGGAACGTTCCGCCGGCTTGCGCATTGTGCTGGTGTAATCGAACCCGCGACCGACGTCCGAGAGGGCGAAGCCGCACTAAGGAACTTCCCTTGAAAGAGTTTGCTGTTGCCGCCGCAGTGCCGAAACCGCGATAGGCAACCGAAAGTATCCTGATCTGACACCCCTTCAGATCAGCTTGGCCAGCCGGCTTCCCCACCCCCCTGCCGGCTGGCCATCTTTTTTTCCGGCTTTTTTCACCGCTGACCCGCCCACCGACGCCCTTTTCCGGCTGCTGAATTGCCCTCGCCAGAAAATCCCTGCCGCTGAAACCTTCCGGTCCCGGTTATTTCCCGGACGGCCGCGCCCCGTGCGCCCCGTCCCAAATCCTGGCCCACATGTCCTGGCCCGCGGAGCCTTGCCGGCATGCCACGCCCCCGGTTTGTCCTGCCGAGACCGATCGGTTCGTCCTCATCCCGCGGATCTACGGGACTCTCGGTTGTCCATTGAACCGGCTGCTCCTGCAGATCCTCGGCACGACGACCGAGAATGACGGCGGCGGCGGTCGAGGATCACGACGGCGGGCCTTGAACGACAAGAATTCGACGTCCATGAAGGCCAGACTTCGGCCATCAATCGCAGGTGGATCAAGCACTTGATTGAGCTACCAAGACACTTTGATTAAAACTGCGGTTCCCCCGAAAAGCCGATCTTAACGCCTTTGTGCAATGTTCCCCGCAATCCGCAAGACGGGTTGGCATGAGTGTGAAGTGAGACGGGCGATGGACACGGGCGTTGGCCGCACGCAGGAACGCCTGCATGACTGGGATTTTTCCAGGGCGCTGTACCTGGTCCTCGGCATCCCGTTTCATGCCGCGGTCATCTATTCGCTGAGCCATGAATGGTCGGTGAGTTCGCCCGACAAAAGCCAGGCGCTGACCTGGTTTGCCAACTTCCTCCACACTTTCCGCATGCCCGGATTTTTCATCCTGGCCGGCATGTTCTCGATCATGCTGCTCGACCGGCAGGGCGCGCGGGCCTGGCTCAAAAGCCGGCTCATCCGCCTCGGTGTGCCGCTGGTCTTTGCCACGCTTCTGATCCTGCCGTTCCAGATCGTCGTCCAGTCTGTGGCGCTGACCGTGTCCGGCGCCTTGCCGATGAGTGAGTTGCAGAGCCATATCGCCCGGGAACTCACCCATTTCGGCGAGCCCTGGATCTCGCACCTGTGGTTCCTGTGGGCGTTGACCGCCTATTGCGTGGGCCTGGCGGCGCTTCATGCGCTGATTGGCGGACGAGGCCTGCGCGCCCTCGCCGAAGGCGGTGTCGCCTGGGTCGGGGACAACCGCATCCTGTCGCTCGCAGCTTTCGCCGCCATCTGCGAACTGGCCGCCCTTGCCCAGACGGAGGTCACCGGCGCAAGCCCCTATTACGGCAATGCGGTGATCAACTACAATCTCTACGCTCCCTATTTCGGCCTCGGCGTGGTGCTGTTTTACAGCCGGACCCTGCAGGATCTGCTGCTCAAGGCCGGTGTGCGGAGCTTCGCCGCCGGCGTCGCGCTGGTGAGCCTGTCGCAACTCCCCTATGCCGGGCTTTTCACCCACACGCTCACGGTGATTGCGGGGCTGATCGGCGCGGTTCTGATTGTCGGCTTCATCTCCAATCTGGCGCGGCGGCATTTCAGCCGGTCCGATCCGCGCATTCGCGGACTGGTCGACGCCTCCTTCACCATCTATCTGTTCCACCACCCGGTGGTCTATGTGCTGGCGACGCTGTTCCTTTTGGTCAACCTGCCGCCGCTGCTGGAATTCGCCCTGATCGCGCCTGCTGCCGGCTTGATCGCCTATGGCATCCACCTGGCTGTCAGCCGCAGCGCCGTGCTGACGCTGATGTTCAACGGGGTGATGCCGAAACAAGCGCGCGCGGCGCCGACCGTCTTGGCTAACGAGCCGCTCGCCATGTCGATCGCACGGCCGTACCCGTGGCGGGGGTGAAGGGCCTCAGCGGTCCTCCGGCGGGATATCCTTGAGCCGCCGCGAAAAGGCAGCGACCTCTTCCGCTGAATAGGACATCTTCCGCCGGATCGTGGACGCAGGACGCTTGGCGACCGACAGTCCGGGCCGCCATTCCGTGGCCGGGCGGATTGGCCGCGGCGCAAACCCGCCGCCGCAATTGGGGCAGACATTCAGAAGGACAGTCTCGACGCAATCGGCGCAGAAGGTGCACTCGAACGTGCATATCCGCGCCTCGGTTGCCTGTGGCGGCAGGTCCTTGTCGCAGCATTCGCAATTGGGTCTGAGTTCCAGCGCCATGGCGGGTTCTCCTTGTGCGGGAGGATACTCTTGAGCGGTTCCAGCTACCGACCGATCACCCGACCCAGCCGCTTTATGCCCTCATCGATCATGGCTTCGGTGGCGCAGGAGAACGACAGGCGGATGGTGTTGGAGCCGGAGCCGTCGGCGAAGAAGGCGCGGCCGGGGACGAAGGCGACGCGCTCGGTCTTCAGGCTTTCGGCCAGCAGTGCGGCGCCGTCGAAGCCCTCGGGCAGCGTCACCCAGACGAACATGCCGCCGTCCGGCCGGGTCCAGCTCACGCCCTTGGGCATGTGGGTGTCAAGGGCCGAGAGCATGGCGTCGCGGCGCGCCTTGTAGGCGGCCTTGATCGTCGCCACCTGGGCCTCGAAGCCATTGGCGGCGACGGTGTGGATCGCCATCTGGTTGAGCGTCGCCGAATGCAGATCCGCCGCCTGCTTGATCAGCACGAGTTTGGAGATCACCGGCTTTGCGGCGCAGACCCAGCCGACGCGCAGGCCGGGCGCCAGCGTCTTGGAGAAGCTGCCGCAATAGATCGTGCGGCTGGCCTCGATCGAGCCCGTGCGCGCGATGTCGAGCGCCAGCAGGGGAGGGACGTCCGCGCCGTCATAGCGCAGTGACTGGTAGGCGGCGTCCTCGATGACGGCAATGTCGAGCTCCGTGGCGAGATCGAGGATGGCCTTGCGTGCGCTCTCGGGAAGGGTTTCGCCGGTGGGGTTGGCGAAATCGGCCGAGGCATAGGCGAACTTGACCTGCCCGCCTTTCGACGCGGCGGTCTCGCGGTAGTCGGCGGCCGAGCGGTTGGCGAGCGGCGTCAGCCGGTCGTAGTGGGGCTCGTAGGCGTTGAACGCCTGCAGCGCGCCCAGATAGGTGGGCCAGCCGACCAGCGCCGTGTCGCCCTTCGACAGGAACAGCTTACCGAGATAGTCGAGCGCCTGCTGCGATCCCGAGGTGATCATGATGTTCTCAGCTGTGCAGGGCACGCCGAGAGAGGCCATGCGGGTGACCAGCCACTCGCGCAGCGGCCGGTAACCTTCGCTGACGGAGTATTGCAGCGCAGCCCCCTTGGTGTCGCCCGACAGCGCCGCAGTCAACGCCGCGCCAAATGCTTCGGCCGGAAACAGCGCCGGGTCGGGAATGCCGCCGGCAAAGGAGATCACGTCGGGCTGGTCGAGCAGTTTGAGCAGTTCGCGGATTTCCGAGGCCTTCATCCGTTCCGCCCGCGTGGCGAAAAGCGCCGGCCAGTCGAGGCCGTGACCGGCCGCTATCCCGCCGGCGGGGGCGCGATCCCTGTTGCATCTGCCCATCCTGTTGCATTTGCCCATCCTGTTGCATCTGCATTGACATGCTGTCCTCCTGGGAGCGCGCTGCTGCGCTCGATCGAATGCGGTGTGGTGCCATACCGCGCCATGTGCTGAAGGTTCGTTTCGCCCGGATAGGTCCCTGATGGCGCAACAAAACTGCGTGGACAGCGGTCTCACGGCAAGATTGAGCATGAAAGCATATTTATGTCAACAATGCTGACCTAATCTTGAGCGGGGCTTTCCCGGTCAGGCTCGAAGGTCATCGCGGTGCCGTTCATGCAGTAGCGCAGGCGCGTGGGCGCCGGCCCGTCGTTGAAGACATGGCCGAGATGGGCGTCGCAGTCGGCGCAGCGCACTTCGGTCCTGACCATGAAGAAGGAGCGGTCCTTGTGCTCGCTCACCGCATCCGGCGCGACAGGGGCATAAAAACTCGGCCAGCCGGTGCCGGAGTCGAATTTGGTCTCGGAGCGGAACAGTGCGCGGTCGCAGCAGACGCAGCGGTAGAGCCCCGCCGCCTTGGTGTCCCAGTTGGGGCCGGTAAAGGCCCGTTCGGTGCCGTGCTTGCGCGTCACGCGATACTGCTCCGGCGTCAATTGGTCGCGCCACTCGGCTTCGGTCTTGCGGATCTTGTGGGGGGCGCTGTCGCTCATCGGCTGGTCTCCTGCCTCCGGATAATAGACCGCAACGCCTTGCTGGCAAGGTGGTTCCCGGGCCGCTGCATGTTCGGCGCGATGCTGCCGGAAATAGCTTGCTGCGGAGCCTGGAAATGGAAGAGAACAGGTCTTTTCCACCAATTTTGAAAAGGTTTGACTTGTCCAAAACGGATGTGACGACTAAGTGACGGGGCAAATACCGTTCAATCGGAAATCAGAAGCCGTCCCCGGGGAACTTTGAATGAGCGCTGCCGCGCCAGGAACGACGTTACTTGTTTTGATGTTGCCGTTTCTGGCGGCGTTGATTGCACCATGGCTGACCCGTCGCCTGGGGCACAATGCAGCCTGGGTGCTGGCGCTGGCGCCCGCGGCGATCTTCATTCATTTCCTGGGCTTTGCCGGAGAGGTGGCCGATGGCGGTGTTGTTACCGGCGGCTTTGCCTGGGTTCCATCCTACAATGTGAGCTTTTCCTGGCTGATCGACGGCCTGTCGCTCACCTTCGTGCTGCTGATCTCGGGCATCGGCGCGCTGATCATGCTCTATTCGGGCGGCTACCTGAAGGGCAACGACCAGCTCGGCCGGTTCTTCTCCTTCATGCTTCTGTTCATGGGCGCGATGCTCGGCGTCGTGATCTCCGACAGTTTCCTGATGCTGTTTGTCTATTGGGAACTGACCTCCATCACCTCGTTCCTGCTGATCGGCTTCGATCACACCCGCGAGGCCTCGCGCCGTGCCGCCATCCAGGCGCTGGTGGTCACCGGCGGTGGCGGCCTTGCGCTGCTCGCGGGTCTCCTGGTGATCTGGAACATCACCGGCGTCAGCCAGATCTCGCTGCTCTTGAGCTATGGCGACGATGTCCGCGCAAGCCCGTTCTACCTGCTGGCGCTGTTTCTGGTGCTGGGCGGGGCGTTCTCCAAATCGGCGCAGTTCCCGCTGCATTTCTGGTTGCCCAACGCCATGGAGGCGCCGACGCCGGTGTCGGCCTATCTGCATTCGGCCACCATGGTCAAAGCCGGCGTCTATCTCTTGATGCGGCTCAACCCGGTGCTCGGCGACACGGCCTGGTGGGAAACCATCCTGCCGGTGTTCGGCGGCGCCACGCTGCTCGTCGGCACGCTTCTCGCCATCCGACAGACCGATCTCAAGCTGATGCTGGCCTACACGACCGTCTCCTCGCTCGGGCTTCTGGTGATGCTGACCGGCTTCGGCTCCGAGCACGCCATTGCCGCGGCAGTGCTTTATCTGGTGGCGCACTCGCTGTTCAAGGGTGCGCTGTTCATGGTTGCGGGCCTGATCGATCATGAATCCGGCACCCGTGACGTCACCCGCCTCGGCGGCCTGCGCAAGGCCATGCCGATCACCTTCATCGCGGCGATCGCTGCGGCAATCTCCATGGCAGGCCTGCCGCCCTTCGTCGGCTTCCTCGCCAAGGAGGAGATCTACTATGCGCTCTGGGCCACCAATCCCTGGGCGCTGTCCTTTGTCGCGGTGGCGGTGGTGGGCAATGCGCTGATGTTCGTTATCGGCTTTGCGGTGGCCATCAAGCCGTTCTTCGGCCCGGAGGTGAAGACCCCCAAATCCGCCCATGAAGGGCCGGTGCTGTTGTGGCTCGGGCCTCTGACGCTGGGCATTGCCGCATTGCTGGCGGCGCTGGTCTCGCCCTTCACCCACCGCTTCATCTCGTCCCCCATGGCAAGCGCCGTGGCAGGCAAAGCCGAGATCGTGACGATCTCACTGATTCCGCATCTGGGCCCGGCGCTGATCCTGTCGCTGGTCACGGTAGCGCTTGGCGTCATCTTCTACCGCATGCTCGATCAGCTCAGGGCAGGGATGGTATGGTTGCTCTCGGCCATCGGCTGGGGCCCCGACCGCGGCTTCGACCAGCTGATTGCCGGGCTTGTCCGGTTGTCCGTAGCCGTCACCCGGTTTGTCCAGCCGGGGCGGCTCGAGATCTACATGACGGTGACCTTCCTGATGGTCGCCGCGGCGCTGATCGGACCGATGGCCTGGTATGGCGAATGGCCGGCGATGCCGGTCTGGCCGGCCGATGCGCAGTTTCATGAGCTGGTGGTCATCGCCATCGCCTTCATCGGCCTGCTTGCCGTCATTTATGCCCGCGACCGGCTTACGGCCATCGTCTCGCTCGGCATCCAGGGCTTTGCCTTGGCGCTGATCTTCATGCTGTTCGGCGCGCCGGACCTCGCGTTCACCCAGTTCATGGTCGAGACCCTGGCCGTGGTCATTCTGGCCCTGGTCATGACACGGCTCAAGCTGACGTCGGCCGACCACAGGCCGACCGGGCGAAAGCTTATCGACCTGTCGGTGGCGCTTGCCTGCGGAACCGGCTTCATGCTCTATCTCATGGCGGTCACCCAGCAGCCGTTCAACACGGCGCTCAGCGAATTCTTCTCGGCCTATTCAAAGGTCGTCGCCCACGGCACAAATGTCGTCAACGTGATCATTGTCGATTTCCGCGGCACGGATACCCTGGGCGAGATCGCTGTCGTCATGGTCACCGGTCTTGCCATCCTTTCGTTGATCCGCATCCGCTCGCTGCGCGCGGGCGAGATTGCCGACAATGATCCGGACCAGCTTGGGCCCGACCAAAATGGCAAGGTGAACTGACATGCGCACCGTCATTTTCCGTTCCATTGCGCCGTTTCTGACCAGTCTCATGGTGCTTTTTTCGATCTTCGTGCTGCTGCGCGGCCACAACGAGCCTGGCGGCGGCTTTATTGGCGGGCTGATCGCGGCATCGGCGCTTGCGATCTACGGTATCGCCTGCGGCGTCGCCGCGGTTCGCCGCGCCATCTATTTCCACCCGATGGCGCTTTCGGCTTTCGGGCTGTTCATGGCGACTGTGGCCGGCGTGCTCTCGGTGTTCGCCAGCGTGCCCTTCATGTCGGGCCTGTGGACCTATCCCGTGATTTTCGGGGTCGAACTGGCCCTGTCGAGCGTGCTTGTCTTCGATGTCGGGGTCTATCTGGTCGTCGTTGGAGCCATCGGCTCGATTGCGCTTGGACTGGAAGAAGGGGACCGCGACTGATGGAGCCTTTATTCGCCGTTCTGGTGGGCGCGCTGTTCACCGTCGCCTTCTACCTGTTCCTGTCCAAGCACATCATCCGCATCCTCATGGGCGCGGCGATCCTGAGCAACGGCGTCAACCTGCTGATCTTCACCGCGGGGCGGGTCACGCGCGAAGTCCCGCCGGTGATTGGCCACGATGCCGATGTGCTCTCCGCTTCCGCCGCCAACCCGCTGCCGCAGGCGCTGATCCTGACGGCAATCGTGATTGCGTTTTCATTTTTCGCGTTTCTCCTGGTGCTTGGCTTCCGCACCTTCCAGAAGCTCGAGACCGACCGTTCCGACGAAATGCGCTTGGCCGAACCGGTGAGCGAGCCTTCGCCGCCGGTCGGGTACTGAGGGAGCAAAAATGGCTGTACCAAGCACTCCCCTTGAGGATCTTTCCGTCGCCTATCTGATGGAACCGGTGGCGGCTGCCGACTGGCTGATCCCGGCCCCGGTGGTCTGGTGCCTGCTGGTCGGCTCGGTTCTGGTGATGCTGCGCAAGCGCACGGCGCTGCAGCCGCTGATCGCCATACCGTCGCTGATGGTGCTCGTTTTCATAACGCTGGGGCTTTTGTGGCATGTGGCCGTGAACGGCACGGTCACCATGACCATGGGCCGCTGGCTGCCGCCCTTCGGAATTTCCTTCACGGTGGATCTGCTGAGCGCGTTCTTCGCCGCCACCTCGTCGCTGGTGGCGCTCGCCGCCGGCATCTATGGCCGCAGCGATGTCGATGATTCAAGCCGCCGCTACGGCTTCTACCCGTTCCTGCTGCTGATCATGGCGGGCATTCTGGGCGCGTTCCTGACCGGCGACATCTTCAATCTCTATGTCTGGTTCGAAGTGCTGCTGATTTCGTCCTTCGGGCTCCTGGTTCTGGGCTCGAGACCCGTCCAGCTTGACGGCGCGGTCAAATACGCCTTCCTCAACCTGATCGCCACCACTTTGTTCCTGGTTGCCACCGGCTATCTCTACGGCCTGTTCGGCACGCTCAACATGGCCGACATCGCCATCAAGGCGTCCGAACTGCGCGGCGCCGCGCCGCTGATGACCCTGGTCACGCTGTTCCTGCTGGCGTTTGCCATGAAGGCGGCGGCGTTTCCGGTCAATTTCTGGCTGCCCGCCTCCTACCACACCCCGCGGATCGTGGTCTCGGCGATGTTTGCCGGCCTGCTCACCAAGGTCGGCATCTACGCGTTGCTGAGGATCCTCGGCATGCTGTTTCCGGTCGAGCGGCAGGAACTCTCCTTCCTCATCGCCCTTGCCGCAGCCTTCACCATGATCCTTGGGGTCATGGGCGCGCTGGCGCAGAATGATATCCGCCGCGCCATGGGCTTCCTGGTGATTTCCGGGATCGGCGTGATGATGGCGGGACTGGCGCTCGGCAGCCCGGCGGGCCTGTCCGGCGCGATCCTTTATGCCGCCCATTCGATGGTTGTGATGACGGCGCTGTATTTCGCCGTGGGCATCAGCGCACGGCTCGGCAGCAGTTTCAAGCTCACCGAGGCGGGCGGGCTCTACGCCCGCAACGCGGCGGTTGCCGGCCTGACGCTGGTGCTGTTCCTGTCGGTCGCGGGCCTGCCGCCGTTCTCCGGTTTCTGGCCCAAGATCATGCTGGTCAAGGCCTCGCTGGATGTCGGCGCCTGGTGGTTGGCCGGCGCCATCCTGATGACCGGCCTGCTCACCACCATCGCCGTCGGGCGGATCTGGGCGCTGGCCTATTGGCGCCCCGCGCCGGAAGCTGCTGACGGGGCGGGCGAAACCCCCGATCCCATGGATACCCAACCGCTGTCCTTCGGCGCCACGGCGGCTCTTGGCGGACTTGTGGTGATCACCATTGCCGCCGGCGTCTGGCCGGAGCCGGTGATGGCGCTGGCCCAGGAGGCCGCGCGCGGATTGCTTGATCCGTCGGCCTATGTACAGTCGGTGTTTCCCGTGGAGGCGTCCCAATGAGCCTGTTTCTGGTCAATGTGCTGCTTGCGCTGGCTTGGGCGGCGGTCACCGGATCGTTCACCTTCCTCAATTTCGCCTTCGGCTTCGTGCTGGCGATTTTCGCCCTGTCGCTGATCCGCGAGCAAGTCGGCTCCGTCGGGTATTTCTCCCGCGCCCGCCGCGTCGTGTCGCTGTTGCTGCTGTTTGTCACCGAACTGGTGCTTTCGGCCTGGAAAGTGGCGCTGCTTGTGCTGTCGCCACGCATGGATCTGAAGCCGGGGATCTTCGCCTATCCGCTCAGGGTCGACCGCGATTTCGAAATCACCATTCTGGCAAATCTCATCACGCTCACACCCGGCACCTTGTCGGTCGATGTGTCCGATGACCGGCGTATTCTCTACATTCATGCCATGGACGCCTCCGATCCCGACGCCACGCGGCGCGAGATCGCCGAGGGTTTTGAAAGCAAGATCATGGAGGCGTTCCGATGATCGGCGTCGAAACCATCTTCGATTATGCTGTCACCACCACCTTGGGCGTTTTGTGCCTGTCGTTTCTGGTCACCATCTACCGCATCGTCAAGGGACCGACCCTGCCGGACCGGATCCTGGGTCTCGACATGCTGGTGTTGATCGCCATCGGGTTCATTGCGGTGATCGGCATCAAGACCGGCTACGCGCTCTATGTGGATGTCGCCATTGCGCTGGGGCTGGTGGGTTTTCTCGCCACCGTCGCCTTTGCCCGTTTCGTTCTGTCGCGCGGTAAGACCGAGGACGATATTCTGACCGAAGCGCGCGAAGCGGCCTCCACTGCGCGCCGCGAGGCAAAGCTGCGGGCAAGACCTTCAGGCGGAAATCCGGGCTCCGCACCGCATCCCGGCGCGGGCCAAACCGGGGGGGAAACCAACCCATGACTGAGATCGTCACCCTGATATCCGCGGGCCTGCTGCTGATCGGGTCGGCCTTCACCCTGGTGGCCTCGATCGGTCTGCTGCGGCTGCCGGATGTGTACACGCGCATGCACGCCGCCTCGAAAGCCGGCACCATGGGCTCCTGCCTCATGCTGATCGCGCTCGCCATTCACTCCGCCGATTTCGGCACCATGTCCCGGGCTCTGGCCGGCGTGGTCTTCATCCTGCTGACTGCGCCGGTGTCATCGCATCTTCTGGCAAAGGCCGCCTATACCGTCGGTTACAGACTGCATGCGTCATCGGTGCGGGATGAAATGGCTCCGCAAGACAAACAATAGTGCGTGTCTTGCCCGGATGGATTCATTCGACGAAACCCTATTTGAATTACGTCGAACATCTACAGCGCCTTTGCAGCATCCAATTGGATGCACTGCACAGTAGTGAAACATCGAACAAAACACAGCGTTTATGCAACTTAAGAATTAATGCAAGGTGAGGTTGCGCGCCTAAATTATAAATCGGTAATAATTTTTGATATGTTTTATTAAGTCATAGGCCATGTCATGAAAATTAGTAGTTGTTTAAGCTTGAAATTCAGGTAAGCCAGACCTTGCGCCCCGCGGTGCGGAATGTTCGTTATTTTGTAACCATTTCAAACCGCTCAAAAGGCAGTGCGCTTGATTGAAAAGTTAGGACCAGACTATGACAGAAGCAAACAAAGACAATGGCGCCGATCTATTGATCGAACTGACCGCCGAAATTGTCGCAGCCTATGTGAGCAACAATTCTGTTGCCGCCAATGATCTTCCAAACGTGATTACCCAGGTGCATTCAGCACTTGGTGGCGCGACAATGCCCCTGGAAGAAGTTGTTGAAAAGCCGAAGCCCGCGGTTTCGGTGCGCCGTTCGATCCAGAATGATTATCTGATCTGCCTGGAAGACGGCCAGAAGTTCAAGTCGCTCAAGCGCCACCTGATGACCCATTACGGTCTGACGCCCGAGCAGTACCGTGAAAAATGGGAACTGCCGGCCGATTACCCGATGGTTGCTCCGGCCTATGCCGAGGCGCGCTCGCGCCTGGCAAAGGAAATGGGCCTGGGTCAGAAGCGCAAGCGCACCAAGTAAGATTGCTGCCGGATTTACCGGCGATCGCACAGGGTCTGGTTGTCAACTCCCGACCCATGCGATCAATCGGAAACCGGCGGGAACAATGCCGAGAGATCCTGTTCACTCGGACAGAGACGAAACAACCGTGGCTCCGTGCCACGGTTTTTTTGTTTCAGGCGCAGCAACGACCTCAAAAATGCACTTCCGTGATGCGCGGTGTGGCCCCGTTGCCGGTCCTGTCGCATGCGCTGCTTCCGACATGTGTGCAAAAAGTGAGGAAAAAATTCCTTGCAAAATCGACCTTTTCGATCAAAAACACTGATAAAACAACGATAGGATGCAGCCAATGGCTGGCTGCACGTCCCCGTCATCTGCATATCATGTAAGAAAATATTCCTATAGCGGAGATTTTCATCATGGCAGACCGGCACGGACAATTTGGCAATCCAGACCAGCGCAACCCCCAGCAAGGCCGGCGCCAGCCGTGGCCCGGCCCGGAGTCTGGACCAGCGTTTGGCCCTGAGCTTGGGCGCGGCCTTGGACCCGGACCCTCAGTGGTTCTCAGTGAAAGCATTCTGGCGATCGCCGCCATTGCCGACATGGCGCGGCTGATCGATCCCCCGGTTTCCGCGCGCCGGCCGGGCAGGGCGGTGCGCCGTGCACGGGCAGCAGCCCGCGGCCTCAAGGGTGCGGGCCGCGACAATCCGGTCGATGTGTTGCGCTGCCGCATCGTCTGGCGTCTGGTGGCGCAATTGTTCGCCATGGCCTGCGAGCGCGACCTGCCCGAAGGCCCGGCGCGGCGCAGGCCCCGCTGCCACGTTCGTCAGGTCGCCATGTATCTCTCCCATGTGGTTCTGTCGGTGCCCTACGCCGCTGTTGGCACGGCCTTTGGCCGGGACCGCACCACGGTGGTGCACGCCTGCGCGGTGGTGGAGGATCGCCGCGATGACAGGGCCTATGACCGGTTTGTCGAGCAGTGCGAGCGCTGCATCGAAGCCGTCTTCGTGCCTTTCGGGTTCGATCATGCGGAGCTCTGAGGCACGCCATTCCCGCAAGGCGCTGGCGGGGCTCGTGGGTTTTCTGGTGCGCGGCGAGGCCACCGGCCCGCTTCCTGCCGCCCGGTCCGGCCGAATCACCCTCGAGCGCAGCGATGGCAGCCGGCGGGAGGTGGACGCAAACCTGCTCAAGGCCGCTCTTGCCCGCGGTTTGCTCACAGACATAGTGTCGCAGGTCGACCAAGCCGCCGGTCCTGCGGGAAGCATGGGGCAGGGTGCAGGAGCGAACCCTGCGTTGCACGCCTATGCGCCGACGCCCGAAGGCCGGGCGGCGCTCAAGCGCTGGCTCAGCGATCCCGACAGCGCCTTTCAGGACCAGCACCGGACGCTCCTGTCCAGATCAGACCCGGACCAGGGCCAGATGATGGTCAATGCGGATGAATCGCCGCTTGCCGCCCTGGCGCGGATCAAGGCCAGGGACGGAACCCTGTTTCTCGATCCCTCCCAGGTCGAGGCGGGAGAGCGGCTGCGCGCGGACTTCACCCGCGGTCAGATGCAGCCGTCGCTTGGCCAGCGCTGGGAGCCAGTGCGTCTTGGCCGCCAGTCGGGCGTGCCGGGTGGTGCTGCGGAAATGAGCGAGGCGACGCTGTCCGCGCGGCTGCGGGTCGAGCGCGCGCTGGCCGATGTCGGGCCGGAACTCTCTGGCGTGCTTCTGGATGTGTGCTGCTTTCTCAAGGGACTGACGGAGGTCGAGCGCGAGCGGCAATGGCCGGCCCGCTCCGCCAAGCTGATGCTGCGCACCGCACTCGCAGCCCTTGCCCGCCACTACAGCGCGCCGAGACGCAATCATGAGCGCACAAAGCGCTGAATTCAGGCGGCCCGCGCCGCCGCCGCATGCGCCTTGATGCGCAGCACCATCGAGCGCAGGCCGTTGGCGCGCTGCGTCGACAGGTGTTCGCCGAGCCCCAGCCGCGACATCAACTCCGCCTCGTCGAGATTTTCCACCGCGGAAGCCTTCTGTCCCGAGGTTGCGGCCAGCACGATGGCCACCAGGCCGCGCACGATATGGGCATCGGAATCCCCCCGGAAGACCATCACCGGATCGCCCGGGTCTCCGGCCTCGGTCTCGGCCACCAGCCAGACCTGGCTGGCGCAGCCCTTGACCTTGTTGGCCTCGACCCGCTCGGGCTCCGGCATCTCGGGAAGCGCCTTGCCGATCTCGATGACATAGCGGTAGCGGTCCTCCCAGTCGTCCAGATATTCGAAGTCGTCGATGATGGTCTGCAGCTTGCTCATGCCATGGGTCCTGTGCCTGACCTGTCATATAGGCGAAACCGGGAGAGAGTGCACCCCGTCGCGCCGACAAAGGAAAGCCGCCACCGGAATGCGGGCCGGCGCCCGCGCCCACACAAAGAAAAACGCCACCGGGAGGAAGGGCAGGTCCCGGTGGCGGCGCATCGCATGCGGCTTGAATTGGCAGTCTGGTGCATCATGTCGTCGGCATTGGATCCTTTTGATCACCGCGTCCCTGAAGCAAGCGAGCGGTTATGATCGGGCAGGCTCCGGCCCTAATTCACGTCCTGCAAAGACCCGGTGACGATTTCGGCGTCATCGCCGGCGAATTTATCGTCGAGGAACTGATAGGCGATTCGGGCGCCTTCCTTGGCGCGAATGCCCAGTGCCGCGAAGGTCTCGCTACCGGTCTCGCAGACATCGGGATTGCGCACGCAGATCTGCTTGATGTCCTCGAACGCCGCGACGGCGGCGGCGACGCTCTGGCCGACTTCCAGCGGCGGCGCCTTGTCGAGTGCCTCCTGCGAGCCGGTGTCGAGAAACGGCAGGGTGATCAGCACAAGCGAGAACCAGAAACTTCCCTTGATCAGAAACCACATGAATGAGCCCTTCCTGTTGCCCGCCGCTTTGGACGGGGTTGCCCGGGTTTTCCCGGACTTGGCGAGGATCATGCTGCAAAAACTTCAAGGCCGATTTGAAGCGGACAGGATGTTTTGAGACAAATTTGCCGAAAATTTTAGCGATTGTCCCCAGAGCCCGGTCCGGCCGCCGCAAAGCTCGTGAAACGCAAGGCTCCAGGCCGTTTATAGAGGAGAAACCTCCGAACATTTCCGGTCGGGACCCGGATTCCCTGCGCCTCACGCGTGCAAGGCGAAGTCCTGTACTTCCCCGGAAAGCCCTCGTTAACCATGTTCCCCAAAGCCGGCTTTTCATTGCCGCACGCGGTCCGGATCTCCCGGTTTTGAGGCTCGTCAAGGGCCGCGCTTATCCTTTCCTTAAGCCAGCACTGGCAGAGTCCGGCCAACAACAAAAACTGCGGCGTGTATGGATTCGGCAGTGACAAAATTGGATGGACTTATCGACAGGGTGAGACTGGCTGGACGGCAGACGGCCGAGTCCTGGCTTGGGACACCCGTGCAGGACGGCAATTGCCCCGAAGGCAACGAGCCGCGCATCCGCGCCATGACCACCTGCCTCGCCAGCGCCATTCTCACGCCCCTGATTGCCGTTCCCGCCCTTCTCACAGCCTTTTCCTGGCCGCAGGCGATTGCCGGCGCGCTGACCGCTGCCGCCATGCCGATCGCCATTGCCGGCGTGCTCGCCTCCACCGGATCGCCGCAGGTCGCGGGGCGCCTCGCCGTGTTTGCCGCAGCCATCGCGCTCGCAGCACTCGCCGTGGTCAGCGGCGGCCTGGCCTCGCCGTTCCTGCCGCTTCTGGCGCTGATTCCGCTCGAAGCCGCGATCCAGTCGCGGCAGCTGTCCGGGCTTGCCATCGGCGCACTGGACGCGGTCACCGCGCTTCTGGGCGTGGCGGCCTTCAGCACCATCCTGCCGGTTCACCCGGCGCCCGAAGGCGCGGTTTTCGCCACCGGACTCAGTTTCGCGCTCTATGCCCTGGTGCGCGACCTCACCATCAGCCTCGACGCCGCGCCCGCCCCGCAGGCCGCTCTGCAGGTCGAGCCACAGCCGGTGGCAGGCATGGACATCCTCGACGGCCTGCCGGGCCTCATCACCCGGCATGATTCACGCGGCGACGTGGTCGCGGTCGCCGGCGCAGACCGGTCCGATTTCGCCCGGCGCATCGGCGAGTTCTCCGGCAAGGGCTTTGTCAGCCGCATCCATGTCGCCGACCGCATCGCCTTTCTCGATGCACTTGACCGCCTGCGCCGCGGCGAGCCGCGCCAGCAGGTCGAGATCCGCTTCGACAGCATCGGCGCCTCGTCGCAGTTCGTCCACGCCGCCATTTCGCTGTCCGCCGAGCAGGGGCCGGATGGCCGCTTTGCCGGCGTTCTGGCCCAGACCCGCGACATTTCCATTGAAGTCGAAGCGCGGTTGCGCGCCCACGCAGCCACCGAGGACGCCGAAACCGCGAATGCCGCCAAGACCCGGTTTCTCGCAGCCGTCAGCCATGAGCTGCGCACGCCGCTCAATGCCATCATCGGCTTCTCGGACATTCTCGCGCATGAATATTTCGGCGCCTTCAGCAATGACCGCCAGCGCGAATATGTCGGCCTCATCCACCAGTCGGGCGAGCATCTGCTGTCGCTGGTCAACACCATGCTCGACATGTCCAAGATCGAATCCGGCCGCTACGAGGTGTTTGTCGAACCCTTCGCCGTGGGCGAGGTGATCGACAGCTGCGACGCCATGCTGCGGCTGCAGGCGACCACCCGCGGCGTGACGCTGACGCGCAGGCTGGCTCGCGGCGTCGGCGAAATCACAGCCGACCGCCGCGCCATGCACCAGATCCTGATCAACCTGGTCGGCAATGCCATCAAGTTCACCGAACCCGGCGGCGTCATCAATGTCGACGCTTCGATCGCGGACGGCCGCTTCCGGCTCGTTGTCAGCGACACCGGCATCGGCATTCCGGCCGAAAAACTCGCCCGCATTGGCGAGCCCTTCGTCCAGGCGCAGAACGGCCTTGCCCGGCACTACGAGGGCACGGGGCTGGGCCTGTCGCTGGTCAAGGGCCTGGTCGATCTGCATGGCGGCGCCTTCGCCATCGACAGCACCGAGGGCGAGGGCACCGTGGTGACCATCGACCTGCCCGCCGACGGCTCGGGCGCCAACCGCCAGGACTGCGAAGCGGATCAGTCCGAGGCCATCATTTTCCCGCCGGTCCTGCCAAGGCCAGCCAGAAAAGAACTGAACAACAGGAATGAAGCCCATGTCGAGACAGCGCGCAGCGCCTGACCTGTTTGACGATGAAACCGGGTCCGGCAACGGAGTTCTGGGAATGCACGGCCAGATCGTGTCCGCGCACCCGTCGCTTGCCGGCGGTTCCGTCGCCTTCAGCGTGATCTTCGGCTTCATTGCCGCCAATGCGCTGTTTCATCAGCCGGGCCAGCATCCCGCGCCGATCCTCAAGACCCGCGAGATCGCCAGTCCCGCGGTTCCGGTGACCCAGGCTCTGCCTGAATCGGCCGCTCCGCTCGAAGAAGCCGTGCCGGCCCGCACCGTCACCACCTACCGCATCGAGCGCAATGACGAGACCCCGACCGCCTCGATCCCGGTCCCCAATGAGCCGCAGGTTTCGGCCCCCGTCGAGACCGCGGCCCGTCCCGCGGCCGATCCGGTGCTGACCCGGATCCAGACCATTCTGAACGAGCAGGGACTTTACACGGGCGCGATCGACGGGTTGATGGGCCCGAAATCCGCGGCCGCGATCCGCGCCTGGGAAAAGACCAACGGCTATGCCGAGACCGGCGAGGCCACTGCGGCGCTACTCGACATCATGGACGCGCGGCCCTCGATCCGCAGCCTGATCGGGACCTCTGAGAAGGCGCCGGAGCAAACCCGGGCGCAGGCACCCGAGAAAGCGCCCGCGAAGATCGAGGCGCAGGCGCTGGCCCCCGCACCGGCGCCGCGGACAGCGCCGGTCGATCTGGCGAGCCTCGAGGATATCCCCGCGCCCGCGCCCAACCCGCGCGCGGCCCCATCCGTGACCGCCGACAGCCGCGCGGGGCAGCCGGTGACGGTGCCTGCGGCCGACATCCCCAACGGCCCGAGCGAGCTGGTGCGGCGCATCCAGTCGGGCCTGTCCAACATTGCCTATGCTGACATCGCAGTCGACGGCGTCGCGGGCGCCGAGACCCGCGCAGCGATCAGCGCGTTTGAGCGCCACTACCGCCTGCCGGTCACCGGCGAGCCCAACGAGATCGTCCTCGACAAGCTGGTCGAGATCGGCGCCTTGTGATGTGGAAGCCGTGAAACTGAAGCAGTGAGGCTGAAGCCGTGAGACTGAAGGCTGGCATTTTCGTCGCGGCCCTGACCCGCCGGATCTTCGCCGAGGGCGGCATGGCCGCGGTGGAACGCCACGGCGCCGATGATGCCGGCGCCATCTTCATCCGCATCCGCCACCGCGACGGCTCCGGAAGCCTGGCCGCGCCCGCACCCCAGACAGCCTTCGACGACGCCCAGCCCGGCACCCGCCTGTTCGAACTCCGCAAATCCCGCGTCCCCGAAGCCGAGATCACCGAGGCGCTGGCCCGCGAGGCCCGCTTTGATTCCGACATCTGGGTGGTGGAGATCGAGACCGACAGCCCGGAGACCTATCTGGATTTTGTGGAGGGGTAGGGGACGCGTGGCCGGTTTTCGATCGCCCGGGCGATGGCTACAATCTTAACGGTTGCGGTCGGAAAATCTTGTTCTTTTGCGTGCATCATTGAGCCCTGCAACCGGGGCTTCGGATGACGATGGCGAGATTTGCAACATGGGTTATTGTCTGCTCGGCTGCGGCCTTCGCGGCGCCCGCGACGATCAGGGCCGTCGCCTCGCAGGCCCAATCCGTGCTGAGCGGGGAGCCATGCCTGATCAAGGGAAACATCAGCATCAACAGCGGCGCGCGCATCTACCATGTACCCGGCCAGCACTTTTACAACCAGACCAAGATACGGCCCGAATTCGGCGAACGCTGGTTCTGCACCGAAGCCGAAGCCCGCGCCGCGGGCTGGAGGAAGGCGCGGAGGTAGGGGGATGAAGGATTGAAGCGGTGACGGGAGGGGACTGCCAGGTTTCCGAATGACAGTCGCAGAAGCGGATATAGACCGGCGCGGCTTGCGACGTTTTCGGCCCGAAGGAGACGTTCGTGTCTCCGCAGCGAACGACCGCAAGGAGCCCAGATTGCTCGATGCTGCGCGATGCACAAAGGTCAGCTATAGGCTTCCACGGCCAGTTGTTTGACCAAAACCAAGGACAGTATCACAGCAATGAATAGTAACACCGCACCGACAATCCATGCGATGGGCGTCGAGTAAATCTCGGCGACGGTTCCGGCCAACAGCAGTCCTAATGCGGCCCCCAACTGCTGTATAAGCGATCTCAATGACAGCATGGTCGACCGCTGACGGTCTTCTACGCAACGATGCAGAATGCTGCTGGCAGGGGTCTCGCTGACGCCAAGGAACACAGAATACAGGACAAAAACGGTCACAAAGCCCAGGATATTGCCCTGTAACGCCAATGCGATCTGAAGGCCTGCCAGGCATGCAAAAGTCGCCGCAAGCGTCATTGCGTGCTGCCGCTTGAAGATCCGGCTGATGTACGGAGACAGAGATGCGCCAAAAGCGATGGAGAAGAAATAGGTCGCGGTCACGACGCCAATGACGGTGTTTGCATAGCCCTCGTCCAACATTGGCTTTGCGTGGGTTGGCCAGATCACCTCGACTGGGTTGGTTGCCATCAAGAAGAACGCCAGCGTTGCCAATAGAACCGATAGTGCAGGATGTTTCAGAGCAAGAATGCCCGCGTCTTTGATCACGAACGGAACGTTTGCGAACCCCTGTCTGAGTGCTCCGGGGTCCATCGAACGTGGTTTTTCGACAATGGCCAATACCGTGAAAACAAACACGCCCAGCATCACACCAAAGCTTGCTGCATAGGGCACATCATAGATGCTGAAACCGATGCTTTCCGCGACCGAGCCCAAAATATCGGGCAGAAGGCCTCCGAGGACCGCGCCAAGGGCCAACCCGACGGCATTGGCCGATTGCGCTTTGGCCAGGGCGGGCTGGACATCCACATTTGGCGCGGCGGCCTTGAAAGTTTCGACAAACCACGCATCAAGCGTCCCCGACCGAAGCGCACGTCCGAAGCCGATGAACGCAAATGAAAGTGCGAGAACATAGAAATCGCTGGTCGAGAGAAAGAGCGCGAGCGAAATCAAGCTGGCGACGACTGCCGTCAGAAAGACCGGCTTGCGTCCAATACTGTCTGCCAAGCCACCGAAAGGCAGCTCCATCGCAATAGTCGTGAGCGAATACACCCCGAAGAGAAGCGATATTTGTAAGAGGTCCATGCCTCGGTCGGTTAACGCCAGAGCAACAACGGCAACCGTCAGACCCATCGCAAAACGATCAAGAAACTGGTGTATCTGAAACACCCGAATGTGCCGTCGTGCCGAACGGGTTAGCGCTACGAAGGAAAACTCTGTTTCTGTTGCCATGTTTGCAACATCGACGTTTCTGCTACCATGCACAATGCCAAAGGTGGATCAGGACCGATCCCACGCGCACCAAAGCGGCCGTTCGAGCAAGCGCAGCGAAAGCTCACTTTGTCCCGCATAGCTGCCGCTCCAACCGCTCCCGGCACACATCCTTGCGATGAACACGTTGCCCATCGCGACGCGCACATCCCCACCACCCCACACCACCACACCCCCTCAATCCCGCCTTGACACCTTCCCATCCTCTCCATACCGTCGGGGTCATAAGAACAAGGGATGAGGGATCCGGCCAATGCTCATGGCGACAATCAAATCGAGTGCGATGTTCACTTCATGAGCATTGTGCTGAAAGCCGAAGGCCTGACCAAGGAGTTCAAGGGCTTCGTGGCCGTCAACAAGGTTGATCTCGAGGTCGAGGAGGGGACGATCCACGCTTTGATCGGCCCGAACGGCGCGGGCAAGACCACCTGTTTCAATCTTTTGACCAAGTTTCTGCAGCCGACGGCGGGAAAGATCACCTATCAGGGCCGCGACATCACCAGCATGTCGCCTGCCGGCATCGCCCAGCTCGGCATGGTGCGCTCCTTCCAGATCTCGGCGGTGTTTTCCGCCCTGACGGTTCTCGAGAATGTGCGCATCGCGCTGCAGCGCAAGCGCGGCGAGAGTTTCGATTTCTGGCGGTCGGAAAGGATGCTGTCGCAGTTCGATGACGATGCCCGCGGCTTTATCGAGGATGTGGGCTTGGGCGAATTCACCAACCACCGCGCCGGCGAGCTGTCCTATGGGCGCAAGCGCGCGCTCGAAATCGCCACGACGCTGGCGCTCGATCCCGGCATGCTGCTGCTCGACGAACCCATGGCCGGCATGGCCCAGCAGGATGTCGAGCGCATCTCGGCGCTGATCCGCCGGATTGCCAAGAACCGCACCGTGCTGATGGTCGAACACAATCTGTCGGTCGTGGCGGATCTGTCCGACAAGATCACCGTGCTTGCGCGCGGCGAGGTGCTGGCGGAGGGCGACTATGCGTCTGTCTCGAAATCACCGGCCGTGATCGAAGCCTATATCGGAGCCGAGCATGCGTGAGGCCGCAACCCTGAGCGAAACGGCGACGCCAGGCGGCGACGCCTTGCTCTCAGTCAGCGGCCTCAACGGCTGGTATGGCGAGAGCCACGTCCTGCATGGTGTCGAGTTCGATGTGAGGCCCGGCGAGGTGGTCACGCTGCTGGGGCGCAATGGCGCGGGCAAGACCTCGACGCTGTGCGCGATCATGGGCCTGCTCGGCAAGCGCACCGGGTCGGTCAAGTTTCGAGGCACGGAAACCATCACGTTGCAGCCGCGCCATATCGCGCGGCTCGGCATCGGCTTCTGCCCGGAAGAGCGCGGCATCTTTTCCTCGCTCAATGTCGAGGAAAACCTGATGCTGCCGCCGCGCATCGCCGAGGGCGGGTTGACCGTGGAGCGGATCTATCAGCTGTTCCCGAACCTGCTCGAGCGCCGCCGCAGCCAGGGCACGAAACTTTCGGGCGGAGAGCAGCAGATGCTGGCCATCGGCCGCATCCTGCGCACCGGCGCGAAACTCCTGTTGCTCGACGAGCCGACCGAGGGCCTTGCCCCGGTGATCGTCCAGCAGATCGGCGCCACCATCCGCGAGCTGAAGAAAGAGGGCTTTACGATCGTGCTGGTCGAGCAGAACCTCAGATTCGCCGCCTCGGTGGCCGACCGGCATTGCGTGGTCGAGCAGGGCCGGGTGATCGACATGATCCCCAACACCGAACTCGACAACAATATCGACAAGCTGCACGGCTATCTGGGCGTGTAGGTCGTTGAAATCAATCGCGCATTCTTGCGTATAACAGAGGAGGAATATCATGTTCAGAAAAGTTGCAATAGGAAGCCTTGCGCTTGCTGCAATGGGCGCGGGCCCGGTGCTCGCCCAGGATATCAGCCTTAAACTGGGTGTGCTCAACGATCGGTCCGGCGTCTATGCCGACCTGTCGGGCGAAGGCTCGGTGGTTGCCGCCCGCATGGCGGTCGAGGATTTCGGCGCCGCCGACAAGGGCATTGCTGTCGAGATCGTCTCGGCCGACCACCAGAACAAGCCTGACATCGCGTCCAATATCGCGCGGGAGTGGCTGGACGCCGGTGGCGTCGACGCCATTCTCGACGTGCCGACCTCTTCGGCAGCGCTCGCTGTCGCCGAGATCGTGGCGCAGGCCGGCAAGGTGTTCCTGAACTCGGGCGCGGCCACGACCGACCTGACCGGCGCCCAGTGCCAGCCGACCACGATCCACTGGACCTATGACACGGCGGCTCTGGCCAACGGCACCGGCAAGGCCGTGACCGAGGCGGGCGGCAAGAAATGGTTCTTCCTGACCGCCGACTACGCCTTCGGCCACGCGCTCGAACGCGACACGACCGCGGTGGTCACCGCCACTGGCGGCGAGGTTGTCGGCCAGGTGAACGTGCCGTTCCCGGCGACCGACTTCTCGTCGTTCCTGCTGCAGGCGCAGGGCAGCGGCGCCAACGTGATTGGTCTCGCCAATGCCGGCGGCGACACGGTCAACGCCATCAAGCAGGCCTCGGAATTCGGCATCACCCAGGCCGGGCAGCAGCTCGCAGCCCTGCTGATGTTCGTCACCGACGTCCACGCGCTGGGCGCAGAGACGGCGCAGGGCCTGTCGCTGACGGAAGCCTTCTACTGGGATCAGAACGACCAGACGCGCGAGTGGTCGGCTCGCTTCGAGGAGATCCAAGGCTCCAAGCCGACCATGGTGCAGGCCGGGGTCTACTCCAGCACGATGCACTACCTGCGCGCCGTCGAGGCCGTCGGAAGCTCCGACAGCAAGGAAGTCGTCGCCAAGATGAAGGCCACCGAGTTCGACGATCCGCTGTTCGGCAAGGGCTATGTCCGCGGCGACGGCCGTGTGATCCACGACATGTTCCTGTTCGAGGTCAAGAAGCCCGCCGACAGCACCGGTGAATGGGATCTCTACGACCAGATCGCCGTCATCTCGGGCGAAGACGCCTTCCTGCCGATGCGCGACGAGTGCAACTTCACCAAATGATGCACCGCGGCGCCCCGACCTGTTCGGGGCGCCGCGCCGCTCTCACTGACCGGGGCCGTTCATGTTCGAACTATTGGGAATACCGCCGCAGGTTCTGATGGGACAGCTTCTGCTGGGCCTGATCAACGGATCGTTCTACGCCGTGCTGTCGCTTGGGCTGGCGGTCATTTTCGGCCTTCTCAACATCATCAATTTCAGCCACGGCGCGCAGTACATGATGGGGGCTTTCGTCGCCTGGATGCTGCTCAACTATCTCGGCATCGGCTACTGGCCGGCCCTTGTGCTGGCGCCGCTGATCGTCGGCGCGACCGGCATCGTGCTGGAGAAGGTGGCGCTCTCGCGGCTCTACAAGCTCGACCATCTCTATGGCCTGCTGCTGACCTTCGGCATCGCCCTGATCCTTCAGGGCCTGTTCCGCAACTATTACGGCATCTCGGGCCTGCCCTACCAGATCCCGGCGAGCCTGTCGGGCGGGCAGAATCTGGGCTTCATGTTCCTGCCCAACTATCGCGCCTGGATCGTCGTGGCCTCCGTTGTCGTCTGTTTCGCCACCTGGTTCATGATCGAGAAGACCCGGCTTGGCGCCTATCTGCGCGCGGCCACCGAAAACCCGGCGCTGGTCGGCGCCTTCGGCATCAATGTGCCACGCATGATCACGCTGACTTACGGTTTCGGCGTGGCGCTCGCCGCATTCGCCGGAGTGCTCGCGGCGCCGATCTATGCGGTCAATCCCAACATGGGGGCGGACCTCATCATCGTCGTCTTCGCCGTGGTCGTCATTGGCGGCATGGGGTCGATCATGGGGGCAATCGTCACCGGCTACGGGCTGGGACTGATCGAGGGGCTCACCCGCGTCTTCTATCCGGAAGGGTCGGCGGTGGTGATCTTCGTCATCATGGCGATCGTTCTGCTCATCAAGCCCGAGGGCCTGTTCGGTAGGGCTGCATAATGGCTATGACAGAAAATGAAACCGGCGAGAATGTGAGCTTCCGCAAGGAAGTCGGCATGCCGCGGCTGCACAAGGTCATCTTTCTGGTGCTTCTGTGCTTCCTGATTGCGCTGCCGTTCATGGTCTACCCGATCTTCGCGATGAAGGTGATGTGTTTTGCGCTGTTTGCGGCGGCCTTCAACCTGCTGCTCGGGTTTGGCGGCCTGCTCTCCTTCGGCCACGCGGCCTATTTCGGCGGCGCGAGCTATGTTGCCGCCCACGCCGCCAAGGTCTGGGGCTTCACCCCGGAACTGGCGGTTCTGGCGGGTACGCTGGCGGCCGCGCTGCTGGGACTGGCGATCGGCTCGCTGGCGATCCGCCGGCAGGGGATCTATTTCGCCATGGTGACGCTCGCATTCGCGCAGATGGTCTATTTCTTCGCGCTTCAGGCGGAGTTCACCGGCGGAGAGGATGGAATTCAATCCGTGCCGCGCGGCGAATTGTTCGGCCTGTTCTCCCTGCAGGACAATATCTCGCTGTATTTCTTCGTGCTGGTGGTCACCTTTGGCGGCATCCTCGCGCTTTATCGCATCGTGCACTCGCCCTTCGGCCAGGTTTTGAAGGCGATTCGCGAGAACGAGCCGCGGGCGATTTCGCTGGGCTACCAGGTCAACCGCTACAAGCTGATGGTGTTTACCCTTTCGGCCACCTTTGCAGGGCTTGCAGGCGCCACCAAGTCGCAAGTGTTTCAGCTTGCCTCGCTCACCGACGTGCATTGGAGCATGTCGGGCGAAGTGGTGCTGATGACCCTGCTTGGCGGCATGGGGACGATCTTCGGCCCCATCGTCGGCGCGGCGGTGATCGTGACCATGCAGAACTACCTCGCAACCTTCGGAGCCTGGGTGACAATCATCCAGGGCGTGATCTTCGTGCTTGGCGTGCTCTTGTTCCGCGAGGGAATCGTCGGCGTGATCTCGCGTCTGCTGAAACGGCGGCTTTAATCGCCCGCCGGCGTCACGGGTTTCGGGCGTGATCGGCTGACCGCATCAGCCGGTCTTGCGCGGTCCCCTCCGCGTCTCCTGACGCGTCTCGGGCTTGGTCTCTGGCCGCGCCGCCCGCTCGAACGGCTGCCGGCGCACATCCTTGCTTTCGGCGAGCGCCGGCACATGGGTCGCGCCGCCATGTGTGTAGCTGTCGGCGCGCTGCCAGGCGTCAAGACGCGCGGCGCAGGCCTCGCGGTCGAGACCGGCGATCAGGTCGGTGGCCAGCGTCTTCTGGGTCGATGGCTGTCCCAGATGCGGAAAGAAGCTTTCGAGGCTTGCGCGGATGGTGGCTTCGGGCACGCCCATCGCGATCAGCGCGGTGGCGAGCTGTCGGCCCGAGATATCCATCATGATCCGTTCTGCAAGGGCATAGCTTGATTGCATCGCGTCGGCGAGTGCGGTGGCGAACCAGCTTGCCTGGTCGGGCTTGGCGTAGCGCGCGAGTTGGGTGAGCCTGAGTTCGGTGATCTTGCGCGGCGGTGAGGCCGCCGGAGTGGCGCGCATCGGTTCGGTTCCGGGTGCGGCGCGGGTGCTGACCGGTCGGTTGAGCGGTTGCGCGGGTGCGCGGTGGCCCACCGTCGGGACCGGTCGTTTGGGCTTCGGCGCCGCGATGGCAGGCTCTTGAGGCGCGGGCAGGGGTCCGGCAGCGGGACTGCGCAGCGCCAGGGCGCGCAGCACTTCCCTGAGTTTTCCGCTCGGATCAAGCGGCGGCGCTTCGACCACGGGCCGGGTTTTGACGTGCGGCGCGGCGGAAGGCGTGGCGTGCGGTCGGGCAACTGGTGCGGCGGCCGGGGCAAGCGGTCGAGCGGCTGGAAATTGAGTGCCAGGGTTTTTCGCCGGATCGGGGATCAGGCCGCGCAGGATCAACAACCCTTCCACCGAGGGATCGTTGAGGCTTCGAAGCGTCGCGATCGCCTGGGGCGAGAGATCGGAGCGCCTTGCGGCGGCGCGGGCATGGGGCGCGCCCTTGCGCGCCACCGCGCGGGCAAGCGTGCTTTCCTTCAGGAGCGGATAATGGGCGATGAAGGGGGCGGCAATCGCGATCGGTTCATGGACCAGCATGTCGGCCACATCGTCGGGCAGGCGCGGCAGCCGCGACAGCGCCGCCGACGCCGTGCGCCGGACGTCAAGGCTGGCGGCGGCGTAAAGCGGCATGAACAGGCGGGAAAACCGGGCGAGATCCTGCCGTGTCGGGTGCTCCAGACACTCCAATCCGCTGATCGCCGCCATCAGCACCTGATCCTTGCGGTGGGCCGCATCGGGACGTTCAAGATCGCGGAAATTATCGGACACGGGCACACCTTGACTGAAACGCAACTGGACACTTGGCTCAATTTATCCCAAAAGCGTTAGCGAGCTGTTAACCAAGTCATGGCTTGATGGCCGGCAAGCAAGGAGAAGAGTGTCGAGCGTATTCCCTGTTCCACAGCGTGGGAGTTAAGATATGGCGACAATACTGACCTTTGATGTCTCGCGCCGCCGGCAGGTATCGGCGCCGGTTTCTCGTGGCATGTCTGACACCGCCCAGGTGCTGATCTTCACCGGCGTCCGCCGCGAACCGCTTCTTCCCACCAAGCACACGCACCGCCATCATGAGCCGATGTTTCATGATCCTCTGGACCCCGCGCCGGATAAGCCGAGCGGCAAGAAACGCCGCCGCGGCAAGGCCGGGTAACGTCGAGAGGGGGTTGGCTCCCAAACTCAAAGCCTCCCATAAGCCGATCTCCCCAATGGGGTCCTTGCACTTTCCAAGCACAGTGATGCCGGACTGCTTGGCGACATCTCTCTCCCCGTCATCCCGGCCCCGCGCCGGGATAGAGCCACGCGAGCGTCTGCGAGCCGGAAGACCAATCTGTTCAACGTGAGAAGAGTCTTTCACCGCGCCGACGCGCGGTGGCTGGACCCCGGCTCAGGGCCGGGGTGACGGGGGGAGGGAGTTGGCTCACAAAATCCTGCCTCCGGAAAACGCAATCTCAACAAAGGGTTACATGTTTGCCAAGTTCAGCGATGCGTGAGTGTTCAGCGCTTTCTCTCCTCCGTCATCCCGGCCTTGAGCCGGGATAGAGCCACGCGAGCGTCCGCGAGCCGGAAGACCAATCTGTTCAACGTGAGAAGAGTCTCTCACCGCGCCGACGCGCGGTGGCTGGACCCCGGCTCAGGGCCGGGGTGACGGGGGGAGGGATGGGTTGAATCTCTCTGGATATTCAAAGGCCGTGAAGAAAATGGGCAATATCGTCCCAACCCGGGTTCATCGTCTCGATCAGATCTATTTTCCATTGCCGCGGCCACTTCTTGATCAATTTTTCCCGTGCGATGGCGTCCGTGACGAGGTCATGCTCCTCGAACCAGACCAGTGTTTTCACACCGTATTTCGACGTAAAGCCCGGCGTCAGGTCGTTCTGGTGCTCGAACAGTCGGCCGGGCAGGTCGCTGGTTACGCCGGTGTAGAGCGTGCCGTTGCGCTTCGATGCCAAGATATAGACATAGCCTTTCCGCATGCGGCAAGGATTGCATGGCGTGAGATTGCTCGCAAAAGCTTTGTGCGCGCTTGTGTTTCGGCACGACCCACCGGCAGATGGTTGACTGAGAGGCAACATCTCTCTCCCCGTCATCCCGGCCTTGAGCCGGGATCCAGCGGGCGAGCGTCCGCGCGCCGGTAGACCAATCAGTTCAACGCGTGAAGAGTCTTTCACCGCGCCGACGCGCGGTGGCTGGACCCCGGCTCAGGGCCGGGGTGACGGGGGGAGGGAGTTGGCTCATAAAATCGTACCTCCGGAAAAGGGCAATCTCCACAAAGGGTTACGTGCTTGCCAAATCCAGCGTTGTGTGAGTGTTCAGCGCCCTCTCCTCCGTCATCCCGGCCTCGAGCCGGGATCCAGCGGGCGAGCGTCCGCGAGCCGGAAGACTATTGTTTGCCAAGTGAAGAGCCTCTCACCGCGCCGACGCGCGGTGGCTGGACCCCGGCTCAGGGCCGGGGTGACGGGGGGGAGGGAGTTGGTTCAAAAAATCGTGTCTCCGGAAAAGGGCAATCTCCACAAAGGGTTACGTGCTTGCCAAATCCAGCGTTGTGTGAGTGTTCAGCGCTTTCTCTCCTCCGTCATCCCAGCCTCGAGCCGGGATCCAGCGGGCGAGCGTCCGCGAGCCGGAAGACGATTGTTTGCCAAGTGAGGAGCCTCTCACCGCGTCGACGCGCGGTGGCTGGACCCTGGCGCGGGGGCCGGGGTGACGGGGGAGGGAGTGCCGTTCCAAAGACTGGCATGCTGAGAGGCGTTTTCGGCCTCAGGCAGGCTCGATCCGGAACGAGGCGCAGATGGCGTTGCTCAGAAAGGCGCGGGCGGCGGGTTCCTGGCTGGGCAGGGGGGCGATGGTGCGCAGGGCGACATAGCCTTCGGGCCGGGTCAGCTCGACCAGCACGGCGCGCTCGAGCGTTTCGGGCATCGTGCGGCGGAGCTGCAGCATCTGGGCTGGCGTGACGAAGGCAATGTCGACGTCGGCGCCGATCGAGGACCGGTCGTTCATCGAATAGGTTTCGTTCGACGACGCGTCATAGGCCGACACGGTCCACATCGCCACGTCGCCCCTGGCGATGACCCTCACCGGTGCATTGGTGATGTCGAAATGGCACACGGCGGTGCGGATATTCGGATCGTCGTTGAACAGCCCGGTCGGGTTGGGTTCGTTGGCGAGCGAGAAGAAGCGGTTTTGCGCTCCCATCACCATGACCCGCGTCCAGGCATCCTTGCCGGTCCACATCGGCAGCGCCAGGATGATGACGATGTGGATGAACGCGGCCCCGACAAGCCCGATCACGACGGCCAGCAGCACACTACGCATCGCGGCAGCCGATCAGCCGGATATCGGGCATGTCGAGGTCGGCCAAGTTCGCCGACGCCGCCGTCGGCGTGTCGATCAGGGTCAGGATGAAAGTCACCGGGCCCTGCGCATCAAGCCGGATCCAGTTGCCGGGTTCGGGCGTGGCGTTGAGCTTGATGCTGAATGTGCCGTCGATGCGGCGCAGCGTTGTCCAGGAATTGAGGTGGTCGGGAAACCGGGGCTTTGCATCCACCGGTGTGCCCGCCGCGTCGGCGATCCGGAGCGTCCAGAACCGCGCCGGCGGCGTTGTCCCGGAGATCTCATAGGCGCAGCGGCCCGACAGCGCGGTGCCTGTTCCGTCGGTCCTGGCGGCGAACACCAGGCCTTCGGCGCGGCCGAGCAGGATGCGGCCGTCACCGGCGCGGTGGGCCCTGGCGAAGGGGTCGGCGCTGGCGGTCTGGAGTTCGGGATAGGCGTCCCATGCGCCCAGTTCGATCGCCCCGAACCCGGAAGTGGCCTTCAGCATCCACGACGCCGACCAGGCGCCGCCGCCAAAGGCGATCGCCAGCGTGAGAAGAACCAGGGCAGGCAGGCGGAACACGGGCGGGAGTTTCCTTCGTCAGAGCTGCGCGGCGAGGGCCGCACGGGATGCGTCAAATCTGCGATGTGAAGCCGGATCTTCACCGGACCCGGACGAACCGGCCGAACGTGCAAACCTGCCCCAAAACCCAGTCGTCATGAAAACATCTTCCCGCCCGCCTGATCGCCCCAAGACCCGCGGATCCCGGATAGAGGGGGCCCGCGAAACCGGGTCATGACTTATCATCGTTCAATGGTGATGGGAACAAGTTCCGGTGATGTCTGGGGCGGGGCCGCAGCCAGGCGGTCGGCGGTGCCAAGCGGCTTGGCGCGCTCGAACAGCTCCGCGAGACCGCGCAGGACATTGGTGGTGTCGCGGTTGAGGCTGCGCGGCCGCTGCAGCGGCGGCAGCGCGTTGCCATTGGCGTCGGTCGCCGAACTCGCCACCAGCGGCGTGGCCTTGGGCTCAGGCAACGGGTTTTCGACGCCTGGAATTGCCCTCAGTTCGATGCCCTGATGGGCGTAGTCCATCAGCCGCTTGAAGGTCATCGCCGGCAGCGAACCGCCGGTCATCCTGTTGGACGAGGTGTAATCATCGTTTCCGAACCAGACCGCGGCGGTGAAATTGCCGGTAAAGCCGGCAAACCAGGCATCGCGGTAGGCCTGGGTGGTGCCGGTCTTGCCACCGGTCAGCACGCCGTCGACAGCCGCGCGCCGCGCCGTGCCGACATAGGGAACCCGGGTCAGCATCTGGTTCATGTAGTCGTTGGCGGTCTCCGACAGCACCCGCTCGGCGGGCGGCGCGTCGCGGGCAAAATCATAGAGAATGTCGCCATTGTAATTGACGATCTGCGTAATCCCGTGCCGGCGCGACTCGACGCCACCGGCGGGAAACACCGCATAGGCCGTCGCCTGGTCGAGCACGGTCATTTCCGAGGTGCCGATCGGGATGGTGACGTCGCGGCGGATCGGGGTCTCGACGCCGAATTTTTTGGTGATCTCCATGATCTGGCCGATACCATCCTCGCCGAGCTTCTCCTTGGCGAGCCTCACCGGAATGGTGTTGATCGAGCGGGCGAAAGCGGACTTCATGTCGACGCGGCCGGAATAGCCGCCATTGTAGTTCTTCGGGTTCCAGTTGCCCCAGAAGATCGGCGCATCGACAACCGCGCTGTCGGGCGTCATGCCCTTTTCCATGGCCAGCGCATAGGTGAAGATCTTGAACGACGAACCGGGCTGCCTGAGCGCGCGCGAGGCGCGGTTGAACTGGCTTTCGCCATAGTCGCGGCCGCCGACCATGGCCCTGACCGCGCCGCCATTCTCGATCAGCACCAGCGCTGCCTGGCTCGCCCGGTAGCGCTCGCCGTCCTGGCGCAGGCTGGTCTCGATGGCCGCGTCGGCGGCGTCCTGCAGGCCTGGATCGATGGTCGTGCGCACGATCAGCGAATGCTGATCAAAACCGCCGGCGATGCGCTTGACCTCCTCGAAGGCCCAGTCGAGGAAATAGTCCGGCGCGTCATGATCGCCGCGGTCGATGACGCTTGCCGGATTGCGCCGCGCGCCGATGACCTGGCCCTCGGTCATCAGATTGCCGTGCACCATGTTGGACAGCACCTCGTTGGCCCGCGCGCGGGCGGCGGGCAGGTTGATGTGCGGCGCATAGCGGGCAGGGGCCTTGAACAGGCCGGCGAGCATCGCGGCTTCCGCGATCGAGACCTCGGTGAGGTCCTTGCCGAAATAGAACTGCGCCGCCGCCGCCGCGCCAAAGGTGCCGCCGCCCATATAGGCGCGGTCGAGATAGAGCCTCAGGATTTCCTTCTTGCTCAGATTGGTCTCAAGCCACAAGGCCAGGAATGCTTCCTTGACCTTGCGCTCGATGGTCCGCTCATTGGTCAGGAACAGGTTCTTGGCCAATTGCTGGGTGATGGTCGAGCCGCCCTGGACCACCGAATTGGCCTTGACGTTTTCATTCATGGCGCGGGTCAGGCCGACGAAATCGATGCCGAAATGGTGAAAGAACCGGCGGTCCTCGGTCGCCAGCACCGCCTTGACGAAGTGATCGGGCAATTGATCCACGGGCACGGAATCCTCGTGGATGATGCCGCGGTGGCCGATCTCGTTGCCGTAGCGATCGAGGAAGGTCACGGCGAAATCATCGCGCGCCTGCCAGTTGCCCGACGTCTCCTCGAAGGCCGGCAGCGCCAGTGCCAGAAGCAGCACGAAACCGGCGGTTCCGGCGTTCATGCCTTCGCCGGCGACCTCGAAGACGGCCTTCCAGACGCCGCGGGTGCGGAAGCGGCGGAAGAAGATGGTGATTTCTTCCCAGATCTCGCCCACGCGGAAACCGGCATTCCAGATCGTCGAATCGATCCAGGAATCGATGCGGAGCAAAAAATTGGAGCGCTTGCGCGGCCGGTCTTCCTGGTTGAACGGGTCTTGCACGGGTCCTGGTCCATTGCGGGCGGCGGCTCGCGCCATCCGCGTGTTGCCATTTGCGCAGTGCTGACGGCGCCGCGGTTTTCGCCCCTGTGGCCTATGCTTTTGGCCGATTTTCAGTCAAAGGACAAGCCGGACAAGCGGCGAGAAGCGCCGCATAATGCAAATAAGGATAACTGCCATGGGCGCCAAGCCCTTCTGGGTCACCAAGCAGCTTGACGAAATGACCGCAGCCGAATGGGAAAGCCTGTGCGACGGCTGCGGCCGTTGTTGCCTCAACAAGCTTGAGGACTGGGACACCGGCGAGATCGCCTGGACCTCCATCGCCTGCCGCCTGCTTGATGGCGAAACCTGCCGCTGCAAGGACTATTCCAACCGCCAGGCGACCGTGCCCGACTGCATCGGGCTGACGCCGGACCAGGTCGAGACCATCACCTGGCTGCCGCCGACCTGCGGCTACCGGCTGGTGGCCGAGGGCGCCGATCTCTACTGGTGGCATCCGCTGGTGTCGGGCGATCCCGAGACCGTGCACGAGGCCGGCGTGTCGGTGCGCGGCCGGACGCTGAGCGAAGCCGATATCCCGGTCGAGGATTTCGAGGACTACCTGGTCGAATGGCCGGGCGAGGAGCCATAGGCGGCGGTTGTCCGCGGCACACACAATACCCTTCGGCGGAACCTTTCGCGCCTTGCGACGTTGAAAGCCATATTGCCAAATGGAGGGTTACCCGATGATCCAATGGATCCTGATCTTGCTTATTGTCGCGGCCGTTGCGGGCCTCTTGGGCTTCGGCCGCCTGTCCGGCGCAGCCATGACCGGCGCCAAGCTGCTGATCGGCATCGTGCTGATCCTGTTCCTGCTCGCCGTGCTCGGAATTGTCGCGATCGCCTGACCCCCTTCATCCTCCTCCCGGTTGAAGCACACCTCACACCGCCAGAGCCTGTCTCTGGCGGTTTTTTTGTGGGGTGGGGGAGTGCGGGAGGCAGCATTCTCAACAGGCGGGTCTCGTGGTGCTTTCATTCGCAGAACGCAGTTGAAAGGGCGCCGCGCCTGGACCGGCGCTTCATTTCGAAACGGAAGCTTGTTGGATCAGTTGCCTTCGGACGGAATGAACAATTCTGAGCGGAATAGGAAAATAATCCTTGACGGCGTGACGGTGCTTTGGTAAGGTTATGTCATCGTCACACAACTGCGCCGGACACGGACGCTGAATTCGCCGGGATCGCGGCGGCTGGGCGGTTTGGAAATTGATGGTTGCGTCAAGCGCCCGAGGCTCGCCCGGGCGCTTTTTTGTGGGCTGAGTTCAGGATTTCGCGAGGACTTGATGACCGGAACCATTGGGTTTGGCGGGCGGTTGCGGCTGTCCGGCGCTGAGGCGGAGTGCGAGGCCGCGCTGATCGACCTTGTGGTCGAGATGGTGCTGGCGCTCGAGCCGCTGGAGCACAAGCAGCACGGGGCCGCGGATGGGCCCGATGCGGCGCCGGCCGGGCGCGGGATCGGACAGGCGGGACCGCTCGCGCCTGTGCCCGAAAGCCCGACGCTTGTGGCCGAGAGCACCCAGCGGATGCTGGCGCAGATGCGCGCCGTGCTCGACCGCGAGGCGGCACGGCTTGGCGCCGACGGCAGCGAGGGCAAGGCCGCGGTCGACCAGGTCTCGCTGATTGCCCGCACGCTCGAGAAGATCGACCAGATGGAGCGGCTGATCGCCGAGGACCAGGCCCGCGCCACCGCCCGCACGCTCTCTGCCGACGAGCGCGAGCAATTGAGGCAGACCGTGCGGCAGCTCATTCTCGCCGCCGCCGAGCGGCTGGCGGCGGAGCGGCTGGGGCAGGGTGTGGCCGAGGGGGATGGTGGTAGCGGGGGTGCAACGCAGGTCTCCGAGGTGGCGGCAAAATCTGCCTCTGCGGCACATGGGCATGAGCCCCCTGACCCGGCGGACGCCGGGTCGATGGATCCCGGCTCAAGGCCGGGATGACGGGGTGGAGGGGCCGGGATGACGGGGTGGGGAGGACCGGGGTGACGGGGTGAAAAGCCAGAGTTCTGAAAACGCATAATCTCTCCGCCGGCCACGAGCCGGGATCCAGCGGCGAGCGTCGGCAAGCCGAGGATTTTTTCTTAACGTGGAGTCGCGGGACGGGTCTTTCACCGCGCGGACGCGCGGTGGCTGAACCCCGGATCAAGTCCGGGGTGACGGAGGCCTGGATTTCGGCAAGGCGGGAAGCCGCGGTTTGGGATTTCGATCTGGTGGTGTGTGGCCGAATGATCCTCGGAGGAAGCGGCATGATTGTCCGGTCGATGTCGGTGGCGCTGAGCTGCGGGGTGTGGATACGGCCCAGGCCCTGCAGGGCACGGTGGGTTCATGCGCTGATGGCGGCTCAGTTGCGGCGCCGGCCCCGGGCGGTGGGCGAGCTGCAGGCTTGTGAGACTTGCGACGCGCGCCAGGCCAGCTACGCTGGCGAAGAGACCGTGGCACACGAAAAATTTGATGCGGCGCGGATGCGGGAGCGGATCGGGGCTTCCGGGACGAGTGAGCTGACCGGTGCGCGCGGGGTGCGGATCGTGGCCGGGGCGGCGGAACTGACCGGGCTGGGGCTGACGGGTGCGCTGTGGCTCAATGGCGCGTTGGATACCGGCGGCGAATTGAGTGTCGCGGATCTGGTGGCGGCGCATATCCTGCGGTTCGATGACCAGGCGCTGATGGCGCAGGCGAGCGACTGGCGGCTCTTGGCGCGGCCGGAACAATTGCCGCCCGAGGGCGATTGGCGCACCTGGCTGTTGATGGGCGGGCGCGGCTCGGGCAAGACCCGCGCAGGCGCCGAGTGGGTGCACGCTCTCGCCACGGGCGAGATCGAAGGTCTTGGCAAGGATGGCCGCATCGCGCTGGTGGCCGAAACTTTTGGCGATGCCCGCGAGGTGATGATTGACGGGGTATCGGGGATCATGGCTGTGGCGCGTGACCGGCGGCCCGCCTTCGAGGCGACGCGGCGCAGGCTGGTGTGGCCCTCGGGCGCGGTGGCGCAGATGTTTTCCTCGGAAGATCCCGAAAGCCTGCGCGGGCCGCAATTCGATCTTGCCTGGTGCGACGAACTGGGCAAATGGCGCCATGCGCGCGAGACCTGGGACATGCTGCAATTTGCACTCAGGCTCGGGACCGCGCCGCGGCAGCTGGTGACGACGACGCCGCTCGCCACGCCGCTGATGCTGGCGCTGGTGAAGGACAAGGCCACGCGGGTGACGCGGATCAGGACCCAAGACAATGCGGCCCATCTGGCGGCCGGGTTTCTCGACGCGATCCGGGTGCGCTATGGCGGCACGCGGCTGGGGCGGCAGGAGCTCGACGGCGAACTGATCGCCGACCGCGAGGACGGGCTGTGGCGGCGCGAGCAGATCGAGGCGCTGACGGTGCGCGCCCACGGACTGCTCTCGCGAATCGTGGTGGCGGTGGATCCGCCGGCTGCGGGGGACGCCAAATATTCCTGCTGCGGCATTGTTGCTGCCGGGCTCGATCCGGACGGCCGCGCGGTGGTGCTGGCTGACGGCTCGGTCGAGGGCGCGAGCCCGACGCACTGGGCGCAGGCCGTGGTGCGGCTCTACCGACGCTTTGACGCCGATTGCGTGGTGGCCGAGATCAACCAGGGTGGCGACATGGTGACGAGCGTGTTGCGCACTGTCGAGCCGTCGCTGCCGGTGCGGCAAGTGCGAGCGACGCGCGGCAAATGGCTGCGCGCCGAACCGGTGGCGGCGCTCTATGAGCAGGGAAGGGTGGTCCATGCCGGCCATTTCGGCGCGCTCGAGGACCAGATGTGCGATTTCGGCCCGGACGGGCTCTCCTCGGGCCGCTCGCCCGACCGGCTCGACGCGCTGGTCTGGGCGCTGACCGAATTGTTGCTCAACCGGCGGGGCGAACCGCAGGTGCGGCATTTGTGAACGGGGGTCGTTTAGGCGGTTGCGAATCCTGGGCGAAGGGTGGATCAGGGGCGGGCATTCAAGACGGAAAGGAACTGCCGATGATCCGCCATATCGTGTTTTTCAGCGTCAAGGATCAGGCCGATCGCGACCGGGTCGAACAGGGCCTCAAGCTGCTGGCCGCGACGCCGCACGCACGCAATTTCGAGATCGGTCGCAACCTCAATCATGACGCGATCTCTGAACCGGTGGATTTCGTGGTGTATGGTGAATTCGAGGATGAAGCGGCACTCGCCGCCTACAAGGCCGATCCGCTCTACCAGCGTTCGATCGACATTGTGCGGCCACTGAGGGAGCTCAGGATCGCCGCGGATTTCGTGAGCGCGGTACCGGCGGCTCGCGACTGAGGCAGCGCGCCGCGGCGCGCCGGACATAATCGATGTGACGTTCAACCCCGCCCGGGTCGCCCTGGCGGGGTTTTTGATTTCCGGCTTTTGAAAGGGTGTGACCATGGCATTCGGATTGAGGCTTCCCTGGACCCGCGCCGCCGCGTCAAAGCCGCCCGCAGCCAAGAGCTGGCTGCCGGGCGCGATCGCGGCGTTTGCCGAGGGCGACGGCGCGCGCTGGAGCGGACGCAGCTATGCGGGCCTTGCGCGCGAGGGTTTCATGCGCAATCCGGTGGCGCACCGGGCGACAAGGATGATCGCCGAAGCGGCCGCCTCGGTGCCCTGGCTGGTGTTTGACGGGGGCCGCGAGCAGGAGCGCCATGCGGTGCTCGACCTGCTTCATCGCCCTGACCCGAACGGCGCGGGCAACGGCTTCTTCGAGACGCTCTACGGCCATCTGGTGCTCTCGGGCAATGCCTGGGTCAACCCGGTCGGCGCGGGCGGCCGGATCGCCGGATTGCAGCTCCTGAGGCCCGACCGGATGCGGGTGATCGAAGGACCGGACGGCTGGCCCATGGCCTATGAGCACCAGGCGGGCGGGCGGCGGCAGCGCTTTGCGGCCCAGCCCGAGGAAGGGCCGGGGCTGCTGCATCTCAAGCTGTTTCATCCGCTCGACGATCATCTCGGCTTTGCGCCACTTGAGGCTGCGCTGATGGCGCTCGACCTGCACAATGCGGCGATGAGCTGGAACAAGGCGCTGCTCGACAATTCCGCGCGGCCGTCGGGCGCACTGGTCTACCAGCCCAAGGACGGCGGCAACCTGACGCCGGAGCAATATGAGCGGCTGAAGGCCGAGCTCGAGGATGGCTACCAGGGCGCGCGCCGGGCCGGACGGCCGATGCTGCTCGAAGGCGGGCTCGACTGGAAGGCGATGGGACTGACGCCGCGCGACATGGATTTCATCGAGGCGCGCAACGGGGCGGCGCGCGACATTGCGCTGGCGCTCGGCGTGCCGCCGATGCTCCTGGGCATCCCCGGCGACCTGACCTACGCCAATTACCAGGAGGCCAATCGCGCCTTCTGCCGCCTGACCGTGCTGCCGCTGGTGGGCCGCACGGCGCAGGCGCTGACGGCCTGGCTGCAGCCGGTCTACGGCGCGGGGCTCAAGATCGACTACGACGCCGACCGGCTTCCGGGGCTGTCGGCCGAACGCGATGCGCTGTGGGCGCGCGTCGGTGCCGCGGATTTCCTGAGTGACGCGGAAAAGCGCGAAGCCGTGGGATATCAAAGTGTTGCGGGTTGAACCGGACTCAGATCGGCAACCACTTGATTCAGTTTGCCAGCTGGAAGCGTCCGCAAGCAAAGGAGGCAAGGCGATGCAGGGCATGGAACCCTCGTTGCTGGCCATGCGGATCGTGGGCGCCATCGCCGGCGCGCTGGTCTCGCTGGCCTACATGATGCCCAAAAGCGCGCGGGAAGCGGCGGCGCGGGCGATTGCCGGCGTGCTCTCGGGCCTGGTTTTCGGCGGCCCGGCAGGCCTGGCGCTGGCGCAATGGATGGGTGTGAGCGAATTGCTGTCGCCATCCGAGATCCTGCTTACGGGATCGGCGGCGGCCAGCATGACGGCCTGGTGGGTGCTCGGAGCACTGGCAAGGATTGCCGCCCGGACGGGGCGGGGACGGGGCGCTTAGGGACATTTGCGGAAGTCTACCTTTTAGCAGACCGGCAGCCACATGTTGCCTCCCCCTTGAGGGGGTCCGCAGGACGGCGATTGGCTCGGTGTAACCGAGACAGAGCCGGTGGGGGTGCAGCACCATCATCTATCTCAGCGCGTGAGGCTTACCCCCACCCCAACCCCTCCCCTCAAGGGGGAGGGGCTAGCCTGCCCGCAAGCATCTCAAAACACTTCGACCAACAAGGATAGTACCATGACACCTGACTGGAGCGCATCCAGACGGCAGCACAAGCGTGTCGATCTGGCTTTGGAAGATGTGAGCGGCGACGGCAGTTTTTCGGGCTATGCCAGCCTGTTCGGCACGGTGGATCTCGGCCGCGACGTGATCGAGCCCGGGGCCTTTGCCGCCTCGCTCAAGCGCCGGGGCGTGGGCGATGTGCGCATGCTCTACCAGCACGATCCGGACCAGCCGATCGGCCGCTGGCTGTCGATCCGCGAGGATGCCCATGGCCTGCATGTCGAGGGCAAGCTGGCGCTCGGCGTGGCGCGCGCCCGGGAGGTGCACGAACTGATGAAATCGGGCGCGCTCGACGGGCTGTCGATCGGCTTCCAGACAATTCGCGCCTGGGCCGAGGCCAAGAGCGGCGTGCGACGGATTTTAAGCGCCGATCTCTGGGAGATCTCGGTGGTGACGTTTCCGATGCAGCCGGGCGCGCGGGTGACCGCGGTCAAGGCGGCGTCAGGTGCGAGCCTCACCGTGCGCGATCTCGAACGACGGCTCACGCGGGATGCGGGGCTGACCAGACGCCAGGCGCGCGGGCTGATTGCCCGCGGCCACGGCGGGCTTTCGGACAGGCAGGACGCTGGCCCGGAGGATCTCGAACGACTGGAACGCAAGCTCAGAACCCTGACCGGGGCGCTGGCTGGTTCCACCCCATCCACTGACTTGACCCTGTTGAAAGGACGACCCATGACCACGCAGTTGAACACCCGAACCGGGCGCGCGCCGGAAACCAAGAGTGTCGACGCCGACATTTCCGCCGCCTTCGAGGACTTCATGTCCGCCTTCGAGCACTACAAGCAGACAAATGAGCAGCGCCTCGACGAGATCGAGCGCCGCGGCGGCGCCGATGTGCTGATCGAGGAAAAGATGGCCCGGATCGACCAGGCGCTCGACGAGCAGAAGCGCACGATGGATGCGCTCATCGTCAAGCGCGCCCGCCCGGACCTGGGGCGCGGCGGCGGCTCTGCGCCGAGCGCGGTGCGCCAGGCCTTCGATGCCTATGTGCGCCGCGGCGACGAGGCGGGCCTGCGCCAGGGAGACCTGAAAGCCATGTCCGTGGGCAGCGATCCCGATGGCGGCTACCTTGTGCCTGACGAGCTCGACACCGAGATCGGCCGGCGGCTTTCGGAGCTCTCGCCGATCCGCTCGATTGCGACGGTGCGGCAGGTCTCGGGCGCGGTGCTGAAGAAGCCTTTCGCGCTGAACGGCATGGCCACGGGCTGGGTGGGTGAGACCGCTGCGCGGCCGCAGACGGCCACGCCGCAGCTGACCGAGCTGCAGTTTCCCACCATGGAACTCTACGCCATGCCGGCCGCCACCGCCTCGCTGATCGAGGACGGGGCGCTCGACATCGAGGGCTGGATCGCCGCCGAAGTGGAGGCCGCGTTTGCCGAGCAGGAGGGCGCGGCCTACCGGCACCAGGGTGCGCGCAAGGGCGTCGGCTGCGACTGCCTGGGGCTGGTGCGCGGCGTCTGGGCCGAGATCATCGGCCAGGAGGCGGAACAGCCCGGCGCCTATGCGCCCGACTGGGCCGAGCGCGGGCGCACCGACCGGCTGATCGAGGCGGCGCAGCGGCACTGCGGTGCGGCCATTCCACTGTCCGAGGCGATGGCCGGAGACATCCTGCTGTTTCGCTGGCGCGACGGGGTTTCGGCCAAGCATGCGGGCATTCTCTCGGACCCGGATCACTTCATCCACGCCTATGAGGCGGCGGGCGTGATTGAAAGCGCGCTGGTGCCTGCCTGGCTGCGGCGGATCGCGGCGGTGCACCGGTTTCCGTCCCAACGCTGAGACGCTTCTCTTCACTTTCCTGAACATCGAGATCCCGACATGGCGACAATTCTCTTGCAGGTGGCGGGCGCTGCGCTTGGCAGCGTCTTTGGGCCGGTTGGCACGGCGATCGGCTCGGCCGTGGGCGCGACGCTCGGCGGCATGATCGACACCAGCCTGATCAACTCCACCCGCACCATTGCCGGCCGTGGCCTGAGCGGCGCGCGGATCCCGTCGGCGGACGAGGGATCTGCCATCCTGAGGGTGCATGGTTCGATGCGGATCGCCGGCGCGCTGATCTGGGCGACGCGGTTCGAGGAGACGGTGACGCGGGAGCGCCAGGGCGGCAAGGGCGGCGGCCCCAAGGTCGAGAGTTTTCACTATCACGCCAATTTCGCGCTGGGGCTGTGCGAAGGCCCGATCGCCTCGATCCGCCGGGTCTGGGCCGACGGGCGGGAGCTGGATCTCGAAAGCCTCGACATGCGGATTTACCGCGGCACGGCGTCGCAATTGCCCGATCCGCTGATCGAGGCCAGGCAGGGTGCGGGCCGGGTTCCGGCCTGGCGCGGGCTTGCCTATGTGGTGTTCGAGCGGCTGCCGCTCGATGCTTTCGGCAACCGCATCCCGGTGCTGCAGTTCGAGGTGGTGCGGCCGGTGGGCCAGCTTGAAACCGCCATCAAGGCGGTGGCGGTGATCCCCGGCGCCACCGAGCATGGTTACGCCACCACGCCGGTGCGTGAAACGCTTGGCCCGGGTGCTGCGCGCGTGCTCAACCGCAACATGCGGCAGGCATCGACCGACTGGGCCCAGTCGATCGACGAGTTGCAGGCGCTGTGCCCCAACCTGACATCAGTGGCGCTGGTCTCGTCCTGGTTCGGCGACGATCTGCGCGCGAGCCATTGCCGGTTCCGGCCCGGCGTCGAGGTGAGCGCGCGGTCGGGTGAAACAAGGCCGTGGAAGGTGGGCGGGCTCAGCCGCGCAACCGCGCATCTGATCAGCACCAAGGATGGCGGCCCGGCCTATGGCGGCACGCCCGATGACCGGGCGGTGATCGAGGCGATTGGCGATCTCAAGGCGCGCGGGCTCAAGGTGGTGCTCTATCCCTTCGTGCTGATGGATGTGCCGGACGGCAATGGGTTGCCGGACCCGAATGGCGCTGCCGAACAGCCTGCCTATCCGTGGCGCGGGAGGATCACCGCGAGCCCGGCGCCGGGGCTGACTGGCACCCCGGACGGGACGGCGGCGATGCGAACCGAGATCGAGGCGATGAGCGGCGGGATGGACGTGGCGGATTTCACCGTCGTGGGAGACAGCGTCTCCTGGACCGGCGGCGACGAGGGCTATCGCCGCTTCGTGCTGCATCATGCGGCGCTGGCGCTGGCCGCGGGCGGGGTCGACGGCTTCATCATCGGTTCGGAGATGATCGGGTTGACCCGGCTGCGCGATGAGATCGGCGCGTTTCCCTTCGTCGAGGAACTGATCGCGCTGGCGGAAGACGTCAAGGCGATGCTGGGACCGGCCACCACCGTGACCTATGCCGCCGACTGGACCGAATATGCGGGCTACCGGCCGCAGGACGGTTCGGGCGACGTCTATTTCAATCTCGATGCCTTGTGGGCGCATCCGGCGATCGGCGCTGTCGGCATCGACAATTACATGCCGCTGAGCGACTGGCGCGATGGCGACCGGACAGCAGGCAATCCCGATGGGGCGCGTTTTGCCAATGATTCCGCAGCCATGGGCAGGGCGATTGCCGGCGGCGAGGGGTACGAGTGGTATTATGCCGATGAGGCTGGGCGGAATGCCCGCGACCGGCTGTCGATCAGCGACGGGCTTGCGGGCAAGGACTGGGTCTACCGGGTCAAGGATCTGAGCGGCTGGTGGCAGAACCAGCATTTCGACCGGACCGGGGGCAGCGAGACAGCTGTTGCGAGCCCCTGGGTTCCGGGGTCAAAGCCGTTCTGGTTCACTGAACTCGGCTGCCCGGCAGTCGACAAAGGCGCGGGCCAGCCCAACCTGTTTCCCGATCCGAAATCGTCGGAAGGCGCGCTGCCCTGGTTCTCGACCGGCGCGCGCGACGATCTGGCCCAGCGCGCCTTTCTCGAGGCCCATCTCGCCCACTGGTCCGGCCCGGCCAATGCCGAGGGCATGGTTGAGACGGACCATATCCATCTCTGGACCTGGGACGCGCGGCCCTATCCGGCGTTTCCGCTCTCCTCCACCGTGTGGTCGGACGGCCCGAATTGGCGAACCGGGCACTGGCTCAACGGGCGACTCGGGACCATGGCGCTCAAGGATCTGATCGCCGCGGTTCTGATTGAAGCAGGGATGAGCGAGTTTAATGTCGACCGTGTCGACGGCGTGGTCACCGGCCATGTGATCGCAAGCCCCGCCTCGGCCCGCGCGGTGCTGGAACCGCTGCTGCAGGCCTTTGCCATCGACGTGCGCGAAGGCCCCGGCGGGCTCGAATTCGCCTCGCGATTGAAGCTTGGCGCGGCGCCGGTCGAGATCGGCGTGATGGCCGAAGCCCCTGAGGGGCCGCTGTTCGAGGAGATCCGCGGCGAGATCGGCGCATTCGCCAATGAGGCGGTGGTGCTGTCCGCCGATCCGCTCAATGATTATGCGCCCGCCTCGGCCCGCTCGCGCCGGCTTGAGGGCGAGCCGGTGCGCCAGCGGGATCTGCCGCTCAGCCTGGCGCTGGATCCGGGTCTGGCGCGCGTCACCGCCGATCAATGGCTGCACGACCACCGGCTGCAGCGCCGCCAGCTGCGCTTTGCCATGCCGCCGCAAGCGGCGCAGCTGGAGCCGGGCGATAGTGTCCGCTTTACGCTGCCGGAGGCGCCGCAGGGCCGCTACCGCATCGTCCGTATCGAGGACGGCGGGATGCGTCGCGTCGAGGCGGTGGCCCATGCGGGGGCGGCGCCGGGCGAGATGGGCGAAACACTTGGCTCCCGCGCCCCGACCGACGCCAACGCCTATTTCGCGCCGGAGCTCATGTTTCTCGATCTGCCTGCGCTCTCCGGCACGGATGAGACCGGCTGGGCGAGGGCCGGAGCTCTGGCCCGCCCATGGCGGCGGATGGTGCTGTCGAGTTCGGTGGAGGAGGAAGGTTTTTCCGCGCGGGCGACGCTCGATGCGCCAGCGAGACTTGGCACGCTGGCGGCGGATCTGCCGCCGGGGGACGCCGAGGGCCGGTTTGATGCGTTTGCGGCGCTCGAGGTCGATCTCGGCTTCGGCGGGCTGTCGAGCGCCAGCCGGCTGGCGGTCCTGAATGGCGCCAATGCGGCGGCGGTGCGCTCGCAATCCGGCGTCTGGGAAATTGTTCAGTACGAGACCGCCGAGGAGATCGCGCCCGACCGCTGGCGGCTGACAAACCTGCTGCGCGGGCAGGGCGGAACCGACGATGCCATGCGCGCAGGCGCTGTGGCCGGGGCGGCGTTCGTCGTGCTCGACGGGGCTGTCCGGTCGCTGGGGCTATCGCTTGAGGAAGCAGGTCGCGCGCTCAACTGGATCGCCGAGGCTTCGGGTGGACCCGTGGGCGGCTTCGGGCCGGTTGCCTTTGCCGGTGGCGAGCGGGCGCTCATGCCGCTGTCGCCGGTGCACCTCCGCGCCAAGCGCGCGCCGGACGGGGTGATGGTCTCCTGGATCCGGCGCGGACGGATGTCCGCAGACAGCTGGACGCCGGCGGACATCGCCCAGGACGAAGGCTTTGAGCGCTACCGGATCGAGATCCTCGATGGCGAAGCCGTTGTCCGCGCCGCCGAGGTGGAGGGCTCACCGTGGCTCTATCCGGCGGGGAACGAACTCACCGATTTCGGCGCCGAACAGGCGTCGCTCACCGTGCGCATGACGCAAGCCGGAAAGCGCGTGCCCTGGGGCGTGGCGCGCACCGCGACGATCGAACTTTGAAGCTCAACCTTGAAAGGAGAGACAGAATGACCGACATCAAGCCCTGGTGGCAATCCAAGACCCTGTGGGGCGCCCTCGTGACGATCGGCTCCGCGGCCCTCGGCCTCGCAGGTCTTGAGCTCGGCGATAGGGATCGCGAGGCTCTGATCGAACTGCTGACATCGCTGGGGGCCGCCATCGGCGGCGTGATCGCGATCTTTGGACGGATCACGGCGAAGAGCAGGATCGGGTGAGGCAGGGTTACTGCACCAGGGCAACTCAACCGTCTGCTCATTGACAAGTATGTAAATTACGCACATATATCACGCATGCCCAACACCCTGCACACCGTCACCGAGCTTGGCGCGTTCAACAGAGCGGCGAAGGCAGCGGGGATGTCAGCACTGGATGTGGAGGACCTGGTGACGTATCTCGCAGAGAACCCAGATGCGGGTGATGAGATACAGGGAACAGGCGGATGCCGTAAGCTCCGTTTTTCGATCCGAGGCAACACAAAGGGCAAGAGTGGCGGCGTAAGAACCATCACGCTGTTTTCGGGGCCTGATTTGCCGGTTTTCCTGATCACGGTGTTTGCAAAGAACCAGAAAGTGACGCTGACAAAGGCCGAACGCAACAGCTTGAAAAAGCTTTCTGACCAGATAGTTCGAGAGTATGCGAGGCGCGTATCGCCTCTGGCAGAAGGAGACAGAGAATGAGCAAAAAGGCATTTGACCAGATAGCGGAGGGGCTGGAGGAGGCCTTGGCCGTGGTGCGCGGCGAAGCAGAACCTTTCAAGCTGCATGTGCCTTCCGAGATTGATGTAAAGGCTATCAGGGCGCGTACGGGTCTGTCACAAAAGGACTTCGCCTCAACATTTGCCTTCGGGTTGGATCAGTTGAAGCAGTGGGAGCAGGGACGCTCACGGCCTGTGCAGGCGATGCGGGCGTACCTGCTTCTGATCAATGCCCACCCCGTAGATATGGTGAAGGCTCTGAGAGATTTGAAAGAGCATGGGCAGAGTTCCAAGCTTTTGGCTGTTTGATTGCTCCTGTATTCCGGCCTCTGTATCCGCCCGCGCCCTTGCGCACCCGCCCCCGGTTTCCATTCATTTGCGGTTCAGGCAGGATCTTGTATCACTGGCTTCACGATGAAATACGAACCGCTTCAGGGCTGATCATGACCATGAATATCCTCAGTATTGGCTTAATCGCAGCGCATGCCGCGACCATGGCGCCGGTGGCTGCCGTGCCTGTGGGGCAGGGGGCGTCGGGTGACGCGGCGATCATCCGCGTCGCGGCTGATTGCTCCGGCGCGGCTTCCCAGGTTGTGGGCGAGACCGGCGGGCAGTTGCTGTCTGCATCGGCCAAGACCAACGGCGGCCAGACCGTTTGCGAAATTACCGTCCTGGTGCCGGGCAGCGGCAATGACCGGCCAAAAAAGGTCACGGTCAGGGTTCCGCAGTGAGGTTTTCACCATGCAACGGATCGAATGGAACTCTTCCTGTTCAAGGCAGTCGTCGTTCTGATATTTGAGGCGACGTGCCCCTGGCCCGGTGCATGATAGGCAGGGTGCATGATACGATGATGCGCGCCGATTCCTGCTGTGGTCCGGCGCGCTGACACAGGCATAAGGCGGGGGCGGTTTACGTGCGCATATTGATTGTCGAGGATGACAAGGATCTCAATCGCCAGCTGGCGGACGCGCTGGTCGAGCAGGGCTATGTGGTAGACCGCGCCCATGACGGCGAGGAAGGCCATTTTTTGGGTGACACCGAGCCCTATGACGCGGTCATCCTTGATATCGGACTGCCGGAGATGGACGGCGTGACGGTTCTGGAGAACTGGCGCGCCAATCAGCGAATCATGCCGGTGCTGATCCTGACCGCGCGCGACCGCTGGAGCGACAAGGTGGCGGGCATTGACGCAGGCGCGGATGATTATGTCACCAAGCCGTTTCATGTCGAGGAAGTGCTGGCGCGCATCCGCGCCCTGATCCGCCGTGCTTCCGGCCATGCCTCGTCGGAAATTAGCTGTGGCCCGGTGCGGCTTGACACCAAGGCGTCGAAAGCCAGCGTCGACGGCGTCACGCTGAAACTGACCAGTCATGAATTCCGTCTTCTGTCCTATCTCATGCATCACATGGGCGAGGTGGTGTCGCGCACCACACTGGTCGAGCACATGTATGACCAGGATTTTGACCGGGATTCCAACACCATCGAGGTGTTTGTCGGCCGGCTGCGCAAGAAGATCGGCGTCGACATGATCGAGACCGTGCGCGGCCTCGGCTACCGCATTGTCCCGCCCGAGGGCGCGGATGCCGGCAAGTCCGGATGAAGCAGGGCTCGCTCACCGCGCGGGTTTTGCTGTTTGCGTCGGTATGGGCCGTGATTGCGCTCGTCGCCATCGCGATCGTGATTTCGCAACTCTACCGCGCCGGCAGCGAGCGCGCCTTTGGAGATCTGCTGCGCGCCCACCTCAACAGCGTCATCAATGCGGTGACGATCAATGCCGATGGCCTTTTGTCCGGCAATCCGCAACTGGGCGACCTGGTGTTCGATCAGCCCGGCAGCGGCTGGATCTGGCTGGTGGAGCCGCTGGGCGCGCTTGAGAGCCCGCGGCTGGCCTCGATCTCGGTCGGGGACACGGTGATTGCGCCGCCAAGCATCGAGGCGCTGCCGTTCAACGAGCGCTATCAGCGCAGCTATCCGGCCGTCGACGCCCAGGGCAACAGGCTGGAAATCATCGAAACCGAAGTCGAACTCGACGCCGAGGGTCATGCCGCCCGCTTCCGGGTGGCCGGCAACCGCGCGGTGCTGGAGGCCGACATCGCGGCGTTTTCCGGTAATCTCTATCTGGCGCTGGCGCTGTTTGGCATTGGCAGCCTGCTGCTCAACGCTGTCGCCATTCTGTATGGCTTGCGGCCGCTCGACCAGGCGCGGCAGGCGCTGGGCCGCATTCGTGCGGGCGAGGCGCAGCAGCTCGACGGCGCGTTTCCGCGCGAGATCGCCCCGCTGGCGGGGGAAATCAACGCCCTGATTGAAGCCAACCACCGCGTGGTCGAGCGGGCGCGCATGCAGGTTGGCAATCTGGCCCATTCGCTCAAAACGCCGATCGCCGTGCTGATCAACGAATCCCGCGACATGAGCCCTGCGCATGCCAAGCTGGTCCGCTCCCAGGCCGAGACCATGCAGGCGCAGGTTCAGACCTATCTCGACAGGGCCCGCATCGCCGCCCAGCGCGGCAGCGTGCTGGCCCGCACCGAGGCCGCCCCGGTGATCGAGCGCCTGGTCCGGGTGATGGCGAAACTCAACCGCGACCTGGATTTTTCCACCGATATCGAACCGCGCGACGCAGTGCTTGCAATGGAAAGCCAGGACCTGGAGGAAGCTCTGGGCAATCTGGTCGAGAATGCGGCGAAATTCGCGCGCAAGAGCGTTGGTGTCCGGTTGCGCCGGATGCCGGACAGCGACGGGCAGAGGCCGATGTACCGGATTGACATTGATGACGACGGACCGGGTCTTGATGAGGCCGGTATGGCGGAAGCCATGAAGCGCGGACGCAGGCTCGACGAGTCCAAGCCCGGTACGGGCTTGGGGCTTTCCATCGTTGGCGAGATCGCTACCGAGTACAAGGGCGGCTTCACCCTTGCCCGTGCCAAATCGGGCGGATTGTCGGCGCAACTCACCCTGCCTGCGCTGATTGCGGAGGGGTGAGGTGCGATCTTTCGGTCACAATGCGGCCACAGGAACGAAGCACAATCTTGTGCGTTATGGTACCAGGCGCCACGATTTCCGTACGCTTGGACAAGTAGGACGACCGGTATGACAATGGCATTTTCAAGTGTCGCGAAGCTCTTTTTTCTTGCCGGCCTCTCGGCCACGGTTGCGGGCTGCACCACAGCGGGCGGCGCGCGCCCCATGGCGTTCGCACCGGTGGAGGCCCCGAAGATCGGCGGCGGCGATGCAATCCTTGTGTCGCTCAATGGCGGTCTGCTGCCACAGGAGGCGATCGGGAGCCTTGGAAGGCCGGATCAGATGCGCGCCCTGTCGGCTGAATATGAGGCGCTTGAAAAAGCCCCGCTTGGACAAAAGGTCGCCTGGAAGAGCCCGACCGGCAATGCGTCCGGCGAAGTGTCCGCCGGCACGCCCTATCAGGTCGGACAACAGAATTGCCGCCAATACACCCATTCGGCCACCATCAGGGGCGCCCAGGTGCAGCGGCAGGGGGCCGCCTGCCGCAATGAAGACGGCAGCTGGACGCCGCTCGGCTAAATAGCCCCGGCAAGTTGATCCGTGTCATTGTTTTGCCGGTCATGGGGACTATGTCTCCTACTTGGCGCAAATGGCTTTCGGTCGCGACGCGACCAATCGCCCCATATTCCCTTTCCGCGCCGATTGCGGTTGGAAAACAAACAATGCTCGGATATTGAAGCCACATGTTGTTCTGGGTAATCGTAGCCGTCATGACCGCCGCAACGACGCTGGCCCTGCTTGGGCCGGTGGCGCGCGCTCGTAAATCCGCATCCGCCGCACCCGAATCCCATGATGTCGAGGTGTATCGTGATCAGCTGAGCGAAATCGACCGCGACCTTGCCGAAGGCCTGGTTGATCCGGCTCAGGCAGAAGTGGCGCGCACCGAAATCTCCCGGCGCCTGCTCGCGGCAGCGCGCAAGATCGAGGCGGCGGACGCCGCCGCGGCTGGCGCCGACAATGCGAAGCTCCGCCGCGCTGTGGCGATTGCGGTCGTCATCTTCATGCCTGTGGCCGCTGTGACCGCCTATATCGAACTCGGACGACCCGATCTGCCGCAGTTGCCGCTGTCGGCCAGGTTGCAGGCCGAACCGCAGTCAACCGATATCGCCATGCTGATTTCGCGAGCGGAACAGCATCTGGCGGCAAACCCGAATGATGGCCGCGGCTGGGATGTGCTGGGGCCGATCTACATGCGCACCGGGCGGTTTGACGATGCGGCTGCGGCGCTGCAGAAGGCGATTGCGCTTCTGGGCCCATCGCCCGAGCGGCAGGCGAGCCTTGGGGAGGCACTGTTTTCCGCCGCGGGCGGCATTGTCACGGAACAGGCGAGCCTTGCGTTCCAGACTGCGCGCGAGCTTGATCCGACCGATCCTAGGCCGCGGTTTTACCTGGCCCTGGCTCTGGCCCAGGCCGGCAAGACGACGGAAGCCCGCGCGGCGTTTTCCGGCATGCTGGAAAGCGCCCCCGAAGGTGCGCCCTGGATACCGGCGGTGCAAAGCCAGATCGCTGCACTGCAGCCGGACGCCGGATCCGCTGTCCCCGGCAATCCATCAGCAGCCGATATCGCCGCCGCGCAGAACATGAGCGCGGAAGACCGCCAGGCGATGATCGGTTCCATGATGGAAAGCCTCGCGGCCAAGCTCGCCGACAATCCCGACAATATTGAAGGCTGGCTGCGGTTGGTGCGGTCCCATGCAGTGACCGGAAGCCGTGACAAGGCGCAGGTGGCGCTGGATCAGGCCTTCGCAGTGTTTGCGCCTTCCGGGCCCGAACGCCAGGCCTTGAATGCTCTTGCCAATGAGCTCGGCCTGATCGCCACGCCAACGCTCGGCGGTGTGCCGGTGGCGCCTGCGGCGCCGGCCGACCCACAGTCGGGCAGCCAACCCTCCGCGGATGCGCAAACCCCCTTCATCCTGCCCGGCGCCAGCGCTGACGCTGCGACCGCCGCAGACGTGGCCGACGCCCAGACCTCCGGCGAGACTGCTTCGGCAGCGCCTGCCGGACCATCCCAGGCCGATGTCGCCGCCGCGGCCCAGATGTCACCCGCTGATCGCACGGCGATGATTCGCGGCATGGTCGAAACACTGGACGCCAAGCTCACCGACAACCCGGACGATATCGAAGGCTGGCTGCGGCTCGTGCGCTCCTACACAGTGCTGGGCGATCGCGCGGCCGCCGAACAGGCGCTCGTGCGCGCCACCGTTACCTTTCCGGGCGGCAGCGAAGGCGGTCGCCAATTGGCCGGGCTTGCGGCACAGCTTGGACTTGAACCTGAGGTAGAGGGCCAATGACCCGTAAACAGAAACGATTGGCGATCATCGCCGCCGGCGCGGTGTTTTTGACCGGCGCAGCCGCTCTGGTGACATCGGCGCTGCGTGAACAGATCGTGTTCTTCAATTCTCCCACCGATGTGCTGGCCCAGCAACTGGCTCCCGGCACCAGGGTGCGGCTTGGCGGTCTGGTGGAAGAGGGATCGGTTGAGCGCGGCGAGAATTCCGCCGTCACCTTCCTGGTCACCGACACCAGCGCATCGGTCAAGGTCCGCTATGTCGGCCTTCTGCCGGACCTGTTCCGCGAAGGCCAGGGCGTGGTGACCGAGGGCGTGTTTTCCCAGGATGAAGGCACGTTCCTGGCCGATTCGGTTCTGGCCAAGCACGATGAGAACTACATGCCGAAGGAAGTCGCCGATTCGCTCAAGGCGCAGGGCGTCTGGAAGGATGGCGACCCGGCCCCGGGCGTCGGCGTTCAAACGCAATAGGCCGCCTGCGCGGTCAAAGGCCTGAAAAGATGGGCTATTGAAGTTAAGGGAGGTGAGAACGCCATGATCACGGAAATCGGCCATTTCGCTGTTGTCCTTGCGCTGGCCACGTCGATTGTCCAGTCATTCGCGCCGCTGATTGGCGCGCATCGCCGTGACGCCGGACTGATGGCGATCGGCCCGGTGGCCGCTGTCGCGTCGTTGACGCTGGTCGCGATTTCGTTTTCCGCGCTGACCTACGCCTATGTGACCTCGGATTTCTCGGTGCAGAATGTTTTCGAGAACTCCCATTCCCTGAAGCCGATGCTCTACAAGGTCACCGGCGTCTGGGGCAACCACGAGGGCTCGATGCTGCTGTGGGTGCTGATCCTGACGCTGTTTTCGGCGCTGGTGGCGCTGTTCGGGCGCAATCTGCCTGACACGCTGAAAGCCAATGTGCTCTCGGTACAGGCCTGGGTCACGGTGGCCTTCCTGCTCTTCGTGCTGCTCACCTCCAATCCGTTCAACAGGCTTAACCCGGCGCCCGTGGAAGGCAATGACCTCAATCCGATCCTGCAGGACATCGGTCTCGCCATCCACCCGCCGCTGCTCTATCTCGGCTATGTCGGATTTTCGATCTCGTTCGCCTTCGCCATCGCCGCGCTGATCGAGGGCCGCATCGATGCCGCCTGGGCGCGCTGGGTGCGGCCGTGGACGCTGACCGCCTGGGTGTTTCTGACAGCCGGCATCTCGATGGGCAGCTACTGGGCCTATTACGAGCTCGGCTGGGGCGGATGGTGGTTCTGGGATCCGGTCGAGAATGCCTCCTTCATGCCCTGGCTGGTGGGCACGGCTCTCCTGCACTCGGCGGTGGTGATGGAAAAGCGCGAGGCGCTGAAGATCTGGACGGTGCTGCTCGCCATCCTGACATTCTCGTTCTCGCTGCTCGGCACCTTTCTCGTCCGCTCAGGCGTTCTCACCTCGGTGCACGCCTTCGCCACGGATCCGGAGCGCGGCGTGTTCATCCTTGGTATTCTGGTGTTTTTCATTGGCGGCGCGCTGGCGCTGTTCGGCCTGCGTGTCGGGACCCTGAAGGCAGGCGGCATGTTCGCGCCGATTTCGCGTGAAGGTTCACTGGTGCTCAACAATCTGTTCCTGACCACGGCGGCGGCCACGGTGCTGATTGGCACGCTCTATCCGCTGCTGCTCGAAGCTGTCACCGGTACCAAAATCTCGGTCGGCGCACCGTTCTTCAACCTCACCTTCGGTCCGCTGATGGTGCCGTTGTTGATGGCGGTGCCGTTCGGGCCGCTGCTCGCCTGGAAGCGCGGCGATCTGGCGGGCGCTGCGCACCGGCTCTATTTCGCCATCGGCGCGTCTCTGCTTGTCGGTCTTGGCGTGGTGTTCCTTCAGACCGGCGCTCCGGTTCTGGCCGGGCTGGGCATTGCGCTCGGCATGTTCCTGATCTTCGGCGCGCTCACCGATCTTGCCTTGCGCGCAGGCATCGGCCGGGTCACTCCAGGGGTCGCCTGGAGCCGCCTGTCCGGCCTGCCGCGGTCGGCCTTCGGCTCGGCGCTGGGGCATATGGGCCTGGGCGTCACGGTCATCGGCGTAGTCATGGCGAGCATGTTCTCGACTGAAACCGTGGTCGCCATGAAGCCCGGCGACACCGTCACGGCCGGCGGCTATGAATTGCATTTCGACGGCATTCGCCCGTATGACGGCCCGAATTATACCTCGCAATCCGGCGAATTCACCGTGTCGCGCGGCGGCGTCGAGGTTGCCACCATCGCTTCGGCCAAACGATTCTACCAGGCGCGCGGCATGCCCACCACCGAGGCCGGGATCCTGACCTTCGGCGCAAGCCAGCTCTACATCGCGCTCGGCGACCCTGAGTCCAATGGCGGGCTTGTGGTGCGGATCTGGTGGAAATCCTGGGTCACCTTCATCTGGTACGGCACCGTGCTGATGATGATCGGCGGCGTGCTGTCGCTGTCTGACCGGCGTCTGCGGATCGGCGCGCCCAACCGGGCCCGCTCCAACAAGCCGGCCCGGAAGCCCGCCGAGGCGTCCGCATGAAAACCCTCCGCCAGATCCTGACAGCATTTACGCTGATGCTGGCCTTGATGGCTCCGGCGGCGGCCTTCAATCCGGACGAAGTGCTGGATGACCCGGCGCTGGAAGCGCGGGCGCGGTCCTTGTCGCTCGAGCTCCGGTGCCTCGTGTGCCAGAACCAGTCGATTGACGATTCCAACGCCGAACTCGCCCGCGATCTCAGAGTGCTGGTGCGCGAACGCCTGGTGGAGGGAGACAGCGACGAGGAAGTGATCAATTATGTCGTCTCGCGCTATGGCGAATTCGTGCTGCTCAAGCCGCGCTTTACCATGCAGACCCTGCTGCTGTGGGGCGCGCCGGTGGCGATCCTGCTGATCGGCGCCACGGTGATGGTGATGAATGGTCGCAGCCGCAACAGGGCAGCGGCTGCCGCACCCGGCAATGACGGCCTCTCCGCAGCCGAGCGAGCCGAGCTCGCGAGACTGTTGAAAGACCGTGAGCAGCATTCCTGATAGGACTGGTCCTGACGTTTTAACGGAAGGAGCAGGACATGGCAGCCCATACGATCAAGGCGGAATTTGTAGGCCATTCCGGGGCGACCCTGGCCGCGAGGCTCGACATGCCAGCGGGTGCGACCCGGGCCTGGGCTCTGTTTGCCCATTGCTTCACGTGCTCCAAGGATACGCTCGCGGCCCGGCGGATCTCGGGGGAGCTGGCGCGCGCCGGCATTGCCGTGATGCGGTTTGATTTCACCGGTCTCGGCTCAAGCGACGGCGACTTCGCCTCGACAAATTTCTCCTCCAATATCGAAGATCTACGCGCGGCAGCCGAGTGGCTGGCGGAGCATCATGATGCGCCGGAAATTCTGGTCGGGCACTCGCTCGGCGGCGCCGCGGTGCTGGCGATCGCCGGCGAGCTTGCCTCGGTCAGGGCGGTCGTCACGATCGGCGCGCCCGCGGAAGCGAGCCATGTCATTCACAATTTCGGCGGCCATGTCGACGAGATCAAGGCCGAGGGCGAGGCCGAGGTCAGTCTCGGCGGACGCCCCTTCACCATACAGCGCCAGTTTGTCGAGGACCTCAACTCAACCACCCTTTCTGGCCAGATCGAAGGCATGAAAAAGCCGCTTCTGGTGCTGCACGCGCCGCGCGATGAGGTGGTGGGCATCGACAATGCCAGTGCGATTTTCACCGCCGCCAAGCACCCCAAGAGCTTCGTCTCGCTCGATGACGCCGATCATCTGCTGAGCAGCGAGGCCGACGCCAATTATGTCGCCGGCATTATCGCCTCCTGGGCGTCGCGCTATCTGCCCGCCGATTTGGCCCGCAAGGAGGATGAGCCGGTGGAAGACGTGGTGGTCGCCGAAACCGGGCAGGGCAGGTTCCAGGTTGCCGTGCAGGCCGGGCCTCACCGGTTCCTGGCCGATGAACCGGCGGATGTCGGCGGGTCGGACACCGGGCCGTCACCCTATGATCTGATCTCCGCTGCACTCGGCGCCTGCACCGCCATGACCCTGCGGATGTATGCGCGGCACAAGAAGATCGAACTGGGTCTGGTGACGGTCATGGTCCGGCACAACAAGGTTCATGCCAAGGACTGCCTTGACTGCACCGACGACGAACGGTCGGGTGGCGGCAAGATCGACCGCTTCGAGCGGGTGATTTCCATCGATGGCGGCGCGCCGGAGGACCTGGCGGACAAGATCGCCGAGATCGCCGGAAAATGCCCGGTTCACCGCACGCTTGAGCACACGGCCAAGGTGATCACGAGCGTCGAGTGAAACGACAAAGTGCCAATTGCGGCAAGGGCATGACGGCCAACATTACAAAGGTTTAATGAACTGGAAAGCTTGCAGTAAGCGCGAACGCCCTATGTGTAGCCTCAAGAGCCGATCAACGGCTTTGCTGACAAAAGATGAGGTAGATACATGTCGAACACGCCCCGCAAGCTTTCCAAAGGTTTCCTGTCCACCACCGCGATTGCCGGCCTCGCCGCCGCGATGCTCGCCACCGGTGTTCCTGCTCCGATTTCCAATGCCTTTGCCGATGCCGTGCGCGTGGAAGCGCCGCAGGCTCCGAGTTTTGCCGATGTGGTTGAAGCGGTGTCGCCCGCTGTCGTGTCCGTTCGCGTTCAGGCCGAAACCAAGCCGGTGTCCAATGACGGGCCTTTCAGCTTCGACTTCAATGGTCGCGGCTTTGAAGACCTGCCCGACGACCATCCGATGAAGCGCTTCTTCGATCAGTTCGGCCGCGGATTCGGCGAGCAGCCGGGCCGGGAAGACCGCCGGGCGGAACGCGATCGTCGCGGTCCGGGCATGCAGGGCCGGCCAGGCCAGGTTCGCCCGGTGAGCCAGGGCTCGGGCTTCTTCATTTCCGAGGATGGCATGCTGGTCACCAACAACCATGTGATTGGAGAGGGTTCTACCTTTACCGTGATCATGGATGACGGCACCGAGCTTGACGCCAAGCTGGTCGGCCGCGACAGCCGCACCGATCTGGCCGTGCTGAAGGTCGAGGAAGAGCGCAAGTTCACCTATGTCGACTTCGCCGATGATTCCAAGATCCGTATCGGGGATTGGGTGGTGGCCGTCGGCAATCCGTTCGGCCTGGGCGGCTCCGTGACCGCAGGCATTATCTCGGCCCGCGGCCGTGACATCGGCGCCGGTCCCTACGATGATTTCATCCAGGTGGATGCGGCCGTCAACCGCGGCAATTCGGGCGGCCCGACCTTCAACCTCAATGGTGAAGTGATCGGCATCAACACCGCCATCTTCTCGCCATCGGGCGGCAATGTCGGCATTGCCTTCGCCATTCCGGCAAGCACGGCCCGCTCCGTCATCAATGACCTGATCGAAAGCGGTTCGGTCGAGCGCGGCTGGCTTGGTGTGCAGATCCAGCCGGTCACTGCTGATATCGCCGAGTCGCTCGGCCTTGCCGGTTCGGATGGCGCACTTGTCGCCGAGCCCCAAGAGGGCACGCCTGCCGAGAAGGCCGGCATCAAGGCCGGTGACGTGGTCACCGCCGTCGATGGCGACACGGTCAAGGGACCGCGTGAACTGGCCAAGATGATTGCCGCTATGGATCCGGGCCAGACCGTGGACATCACGATTTGGCGGAACGGCAAGAGCGAGACACTGAAGGTCGAACTGGGTTCGCTGCCGACCGACATGGCGGCGGTAACGCCCGATGAGGACAGCGCGCCCTCGGCTCCCCAGGCTGAAGCAACGCTTGATACGTTCGGTTTGACAGTGGTGCCCGCCGAAACCGGAACTGGCCTGGTCATCACCTCGGTTGAACCCGACAGCGCCGCTGAAGAGCGCGGCCTGCGTGCCGGCGATGTCATCATCGCCGTCAACAACCAGGAGGTCACCAGCTCGTCCGATGTGGTGAGCATCATCGACGCCGCCGCCAAGGACGGCCGCAAGGCTGCCCTGTTCCAGGTCGAAAACGAGAACCGGTCGCGCTTCGTCGCCCTGCCGATCGACCAGGGCTGAGCTTTAGCCCAACCGAATACGTCCGGCGGCATGCCAGTCATGCCCCGGATGTTCAAACGCGGCGGGCTGTCCCCCTTGTCCCGCCGCGTTTTTGTATCCAGCTTTCGAGCGATTTCATTCGGGCCGAAAGCGCTCTAGGGTAATTCCATGAAGATTCTCATCATCGAAGACGATCTGGAGACTGCGGCCTATCTGTCCAAGGCCTTTCGCGAGGCTGGGATCACCGTTGATCACGCCAGCGACGGCGATTCGGGCTATTTCCTTGCCTCCGAGAACAGCTATGACGCGCTGGTGGTCGACCGCATGCTGCCCAAGCGCGACGGCCTGTCTATCATAGCCGAATTGCGCGGCAACGGCGATGACACGCCGGCGCTGATCCTGTCGGCGCTAGGCCAGGTCGACGACCGGGTGACCGGCCTGCGCGCCGGCGGCGACGATTATCTGACCAAACCCTATGCGTTTTCCGAACTTTTGGCACGGATCGAGATCTTGGGTCGCCGCAAGGGCGGGCGCGACCAGGAAACCACCTACCGGGTGGGCGACCTGGAGCTTGACCGCCTGAGCCACGAGGTACGCCGCGCCGGACAGCCGATCCCGCTTCAGCCGCGAGAATACCGCCTCCTGGAATATCTGATGAAGAACGCCGGTCAGGTTGTGACCCGAACCATGCTGCTTGAGCATGTCTGGGATTATCATTTCGATCCGCAGACCAATGTCATCGACGTGCACATTTCCCGATTGAGATCAAAGATCGAGAAGGATTTCGGCGAACCTCTGCTGCGCACCGTGCGCGGCGCCGGCTACATGATGAAAGCCGGAGGATAACCGGCCATGTCCCGGCTGCGCGCCATGCTTTCGACGACGGCCGTTCGGCTGTCTGCGCTGTATCTCGGTCTGTTCGCGCTCTGCGCCATCGCCCTGGTTTTCTACGTCACCGCCATATCCGAGGGGATGCAGCGTGACCGCACCCAGAATGCCATCGCCGACGAACTGCGCGTCGTTGCCACCGCCTATCGCCGCAGCGGCGTGGCTGGGCTTGTCAGGGTCATCGAGCGGCGTTCGCGCCAGCCCGGCGCAAATCTCTACGCCATTGCCATGCCGACCGGAGATCTGATTGCCGGCAACATTGCCGCGCTGCAGCCTGGAGTTCTGGACCAGGAGGGATGGACCACATTGCCGTTCCGCTACCAGCGCAATGGCGACACGGCCGATGAACAGCACCGCGCGCTCGCCCAGGTGGTGTTCCTGCCCAATGGAATGCGGCTGATGGTGGGCCGGGATATCGGCGAACGCGAACAGGTGCGCGGCCTTGTGCGCCAGGCGCTGGTGATTGCGCTGGCGATCATGTTTGCGGGCGCCCTGGCGATCTGGTTCTTTGTCGGCCGCAGGGCGCTCAAGCGCATCGATCACATGTCGGAAGCCAGCAAGAAGATCCTCGCCGGCGACCTTGCGCAACGCCTGCCGGTCAATGGATCGGGCGATGAATTCGACCGGCTGAGCCTGTCACTCAATGCCATGCTGGGCCGGATCGAGCGCTTGAACGAAGGCCTGAGACAGGTGTCCGACAACATCGCCCACGATCTCAAGACGCCGCTGACCCGGCTCAGGAACCGCGCGGAAGCGGCGCTTGCAGGCGACGGCGGGGGCGATTCCCACCGGGAAGCGCTCGAACAGATGATTGCCGACAGCGACCAGTTGATCCGCACCTTCAACGCGCTGTTGATGATCAGCCGGGTGGAATCCGGCTCATCGACGGCGCAGATGAGCGATGTCGACCTGTCGGGCCTGGCGTCCGACGCCGCCGAACTCTACGAGCCTCTGGCCGAGGAACAGGGCATCAGGCTCACCGCGCGGATCGAGCCTGGCGTCACCATACGCGGCAACCGCGAACTTCTAGCCCAGGCGCTGTCGAACCTGATCGACAACGCCGTCAAATACGCCGATGGCGGTGAGACGCCAGAGATTGCCGTGACGCTGACGCGGGAGCGCGGCGAGGTGAGGCTGGCCGTGACCGACAACGGCCCGGGTATCCCCCCCGACAGGCGCGAGGATGTGGTCAAGCGCTTTGTCCGGCTCGACGAAAGCCGTTCAAAACCCGGCACCGGGCTTGGATTGAGCCTTGTACAGGCCGTGGCGGCGCTGCATGGTGGCACACTGCAGCTCCATGACGCATCGCCAGAGGATCGGGACAATCCCGGCCTCGCCGTGATCATGGTGCTGCCGGGGGAGAAATGAACGACACACCAGGCCCTGGAACGCTTGCCGATTTGAAAGCTTGTCCGATCCGCGCGCCGTCGGCCGCCGCTGCAAAGTCGGTCGCTGCCGACCTCAAGCCGCTTGCCCAGGATCATCCCGAAATCGCTGCTGTGCTTGGCTGCGACAGTCCGGCGCGCGAGTTCCTGCTCGCCGCGCTGGCCCTGTCGCCATTCCTGCGCGAGACCGTGATGGCCGATCCAAGGTCGCTGGCGCTTGCGCTGTCGCGGCCCTGCGCGCAAGTCCTGGCGCATACCATAACGGCTGCCCGCGACTGCTGGCGCGGCGCCGACGGGACACTTACGAGCGAAGCGGACCTGATGCAGGGGCTGCGCCGGGCCAAGCGGCGTGTTTCGCTGACGCTGGCTCTCAATGACCTTTCCCGCCAGATCGATGCGCGCCACACCACGGTGGGCCTGAGCGACCTCGCCGATGCGACGCTCGGGGCAGCCTTCGATCATCTGCTGCGCGCCGGCCATGATGCGGGCAAGCTCACGCTGCCCGATCCGGACAATCCCTGCGACAAGTCCGGCCTGATCGTGCTCGGCATGGGCAAGCACGGCGCGCGCGAGCTCAACTATTCCTCCGACATCGATATCGTGGTGTTTTTCGATCCCGAGGCCGGCATCGTCAAGGACAGCGACGAGGCGACCGATGTGTTTGCCCGCATGGTTCGGCGGCTGGTGCGGATCATGCAGGAGCGCACCGGCGACGGCTATGTGTTCCGCACCGATCTGCGCCTGAGGCCCGATCCGGGTTCGACGCCACTGGCGTTTCCGCTCGATGCCGCGATGAACTACTACGAGAGCCGGGGGCAGAACTGGGAGCGGGCGGCCTTCATCAAGGCGCGTCCGGTGGCGGGCGATCTCGATGCCGGCGAGCGGTTCCTCAAGGAACTGGTGCCTTTCGTCTTCCGCAAATATCTCGATTTTGCCGCCATTTCCGACATTCATTCGATCAAACGGCAGATCCACGCCCATCGCGGCTTTGGCGACATCGCGGTCAAGGGCCACAATGTCAAGCTCGGCCGCGGCGGCATCCGTGAGATCGAGTTCTTCGTCCAGACCCAGCAGCTGATCGCCGGAGGACGCATGCCGCGGCTGAGGATGCGCCGGACCGACGAGATGCTGGTGGCGCTGGCGCGCGCCCGCTGGATCGATCCGGCGACCGCCCGGACGCTGGCTGAAAGCTACTGGTATCTGCGCGATGTCGAGCACCGCATCCAGATGGTGCGCGACGAGCAGAGCCACACGCTGCCCGAAAGCGAGGCCGAGCTCGCCCGCGTCGCGCTGATGATGGGCGAGGCAAGCACGGCAAGCTTCGGCAAGGCCTATGTCGCGGTTCTCACCAAGGTGGAGCAGTGCTACGCCGAGCTGTTCGAGAAGGAGGCGGGGCTTTCCGGCGGCATGGGCAATCTGGTGTTTACCGGCGAGGATGACGACCCCGGTACGCTCAAGACGCTGGCCGAACTCGGTTTCGAGCGTCCGGCCGATATCTCGCGCATCATCCGCACCTGGCATTACGGCCGCTACCGCGCCACCCAGTCGGTGGAAGCGCGCGAGCGGCTGACGGAACTCACGCCGGAACTGCTTCGGGTGTTCGGCGCCACCAAGCGCGCCGACGAGGCGCTGATCCGGTTCGATGCGTTTATTTCCGGACTGCCCGCGGGCATCCAGCTGTTTTCGCTGATCGGCACCAATCCCGGCCTGTTGTCGCTGATGGTGACGATCATGGCCTCGGCGCCGCGGCTGGCCGAGATCATTGCCCGCAAACCGCATGTGTTTGACGGCATGCTCGATCCCGGGCTGATGGCGGAGCTGCCGACGCGCGATTATCTCGCCGAGCGGCTGCAGGGGTTTCTCGAGGGCGCGCGCGCCTATGAGGAAATCCTCGACCGGCTCAGGATCGTGGCGCTGGAGCAGAAATTCCTGATCGGTGTGCGTCTGCTCACCGGCGCGATTTCGCCCGAGCGCGCCGCGCGCAGCTTCTCCCATCTGGCTGATCTGATCATCGGCGCGGCCCTCGAGGCTGTGCGCGAAGGCATGGAGGAGGCCCATGGCACGGTGCCGGGCGGACGGGCGGCGGTCATCGGCATGGGCAAGCTCGGCAGCTACGAGCTGACGGCGGGCTCCGACATCGACATCATCCTGCTCTATGATCATGACCCGGACGCCGAGGAGTCGGACGGGCCGAAGCCGCTCGATCCTGTGCGCTATTACACCCGCATGACCCAGAGGCTGGTGGCGGCCCTCTCTGCGCCCACCGCCGAGGGCATTCTCTATGAGGTCGATCTGCGACTGAGGCCCTCGGGCAACAAGGGGCCGGTTGCGACCTCGATCCGGGCGTTTTCCAAGTACCAGAGCGAAGAGGCCTGGACCTGGGAACACATGGCGCTGACCCGCGCCCGCGTGGTGGCGGGGGAGGACAGCCTGCGCGAGGAAGCCCGCACGCTGATCGACGAGGTGCTGGCAAAGCCCCGCGACGAGGCCAGGCTGCTTGAAGATCTCGTCGAGATGCGTGGCCTGATCGAACAGGAAAAGCCGCCGCGCGACATCTGGGACGTCAAGCTGATCCCCGGCGGTCTGATCGACATCGAATTCATCGCCCAGTATCTCTCGCTCAAGGCCCGCGCCGGCGGCTGGCTACCGGCGCGGGAGGATGACGAGGCTGCAGGCCTGCTCGCCGGACCCGAAGCCGCCCCGGCTCAGCCAAAGCCCGTCTACGGTGAATGCACCAGCACCGACGCCACGCTGAAGATCCTCGGCCCCGGCGAACTGGGCGAAGAGGTGACCGAGGAACTGCGCCGTGCGCTGGCGCTGTGGAGTGGCCATGCCCAGGTCGTTCGGCTCTGCACGGAAGGCGGGTTTGATCCCAAGCAAGCCCCTGCAGGCCTCATCGATCTCCTCACCCGCACCGGCCAGGCCCCGGACCTGGCAAGCCTCGAAGCCGATTTCAAGACAACCTCGAAACGGGTGCGGGCGATCTTCCGCAAGGTGACGGGGTAGGGGAGCTGTGCCTTGCTCCCGCTACCGGCTGAACCACATCCGTTTCAGCGTGGCGTCGCGCTTGACGAAATGATGGTAAAGCGCTGCGCCCGCGTGGCCGATGAACAGCGCCAGCAGCAGTTTGGCGCCGATGCCGTGCGGAATGCGCGGTGTGAAATCGGCGAAATCGGGAAGCGGGAGGGCTGCGCCGCCAAAGACGATCTCGCCGGCGCCGGAAAGCACGAACATGCCGATGCCGCTCGCCGCCATGCCCAGCACGACAACGTAGAGCAACCCATGCAGCGCCTTGGCTGTCATCACCTGCCAGGCCGGATCAGGCAGCGGCTGCGGGTGGGTGTCAAATCGCCACCACCAGACAATACGAGCGAGCGTGAGAATGAGGATGGCGATGCCCATCGGCGCGTGCGCCGCCAGAATGCTGGTCTTGGCCGCGGGATCGCTGGCTTGATCGGCCAGCATGCCGGAGGCCAGCAGCGCCACGATCAGAAGAACGCTGAGCCAGTGCAGGCCGGCCGCAACTGCGCCATAGGCTGTAGGGGTGCTTTTCAGGGTCATCGCATAACCCTTCTGTTGATGTTTGGCGGGCATGGCGGTTTCGGACTTGAAACCTTCGCCAAACCAGAATAAACTTTACACGGAAACAATTTACATGGCAACTAAAAAACCGCTTGAGCGCCCGTGTTCCCTGGGCCGAATCCTGACCTTCGCCACCGCGGCCACGGGCGCGATGTGCCAGGAAATGCTGGCCAGGCACGACCTGACGCTGGCGCAATGGGTGATCCTGTCAGCGCTGTGGCGCCGGGACGGGATGCTGGTCAGCGAGATCGCCGACTACTCCGGCAACAATGCGCCCGCCGCGTCCCGCATCATCGACAGGATGGTCGAAGGCGGCCTGGTCACGCGCGAACCCGCCCTTGATGACAAGCGCGCGGTGCGGGTAAATCTCACGCCGCACGGCTGGAGCCTCAAGCATCTCGAAGACTTCCATGAGCGGGTCAATGCGCTGCTTCTTGCGGGCATCAGCCCGGAAGAGACCGAGACGCTGATCCGGTTGCTCAACCAGGTGGATGCAAATGCGCGCCGCGCGACCGGTCCCGCAATGGACCCGGGCCAGGCAGGCGAAGTTAATAACTCGTTGAAGTAATATCCGATTTGTAATGTATTTACTTTAACAGAAAATAAGCGAAACCGACCGATACTCATCACCAATGACAACGACTTCACGCACGAAGGGTATCGGAACATGATGAGTAATTTCAAGATCTCGACGAGGCTTTACCTCCTCGTCGGCATCGCACTTGCGGTTTTCACCGCCGCCGCTGTCTACAAGCTGTATGATGCTCACGACTCCATGGTGATCGAGCGCAAGGCAAAGCTGAGCGGCATGAACGAAACCATCGTGACCATGCTCGGCCATTACCAGGCCCTGGAAGCCTCCGGTGCGCTCACGCGCGAGGAAGCCCAGGCCCGCGCCATCGAAGCCGTCAAGCCGATGCGCTACGAGGACAGCGGCTATTTCTGGGTCAATGACATGGCCAATTTCATGATCATGCATCCGATCAACACGAAGCTGGACGGAACCGACCTGGCAAACATCCAGGATCCGACCGGCAAGTATCTTTTCCGGGAGTTCATCGAGGTTGTGAAGGCCGATGGTCAGGGCTTTGTCGATTACTATTGGCCCAAGCCCGGCGCCGAAGAGCCCGTTCTGAAATATTCCCATGTCCAGGGCTTTGCGCCGTGGGGCTGGATTGTCGGCACCGGCGTCTATGCCGATGACCTCGCCGCACTGTTCTACAAGAATGCCGTCAACACGGCTGTGACACTCGGATTGGGCGCGCTGGTCATTCTGCTGATTGCCTATGCCACCGTCCGCAGCGTCGTCGTCCCCATCGGTCGGCTGAATGCAACCATGCAGGACATCGCCCGCGAGGATGTCTGCGGAGAAGTCCCCGAGACGGACCGCAAGGATGAGGTCGGCGAAATGGCGGCTTCAGTTCTGGTGCTGCGCGATTCGGTGCGGGAACGGACCGAGATGCGTGTTCGGGAAGCCGAGCAACAGCAACATCTCGATGCAGAGCGCAACGAGGGTCAACGCCGCCAGCAGGAAATCAGTCAGACCCAGAGCGAGGTCATGTCCAAGCTCGGTGCAGCACTCGAAAGCCTGGCGAGCGGCGATCTGACGGTCCAGATCGATGCGCTGTCGCCCGAATACGCCAAGCTGCGTGACGATTTCAACAACGCGGTTTCAGCCCTTGGCAGCGTCATCTCGACCATTGCCCACTCGACCGATGTGGTCAGCGCCAGCGCCGACGGCATTTCCGAAGCCGCCAACAACCTATCCCAACGCACGGAACAGCAGGCGGCATCGCTCGAGGAAACCGCCGCTGCGCTTGATGAGATCACCTCGACCGTGCGCCACTCTTCCGAACGGGCCACCGAGGCCAACCGGATGGTGGGCCAGACCCGTCAGAGCACCGACAAGTCGGGCAAGATCGTCACCGAAGCGATCACGGCGATGACCCGGATCAAGGATGAATCCGACCGCATCGGCAAGATCATCGGCGTCATCGACGAGATCGCTTTCCAGACCAACCTGCTGGCGCTCAACGCCGGCGTCGAGGCCGCGCGGGCTGGCGAGGCGGGCAGGGGCTTTGCCGTGGTCGCCCAGGAAGTGCGCGAACTCGCCCAGCGCTCGGCAACGGCGGCACGGGAAATCAAGGAACTGATTTCAAGTTCCGCCAATGAAGTCCAGAACGGTGTGTCGCTGGTCCAGTCGACCGGTGAAGCGCTGTCGGAAATCGAGAAGTTCGTGACCCAGGTCAACGAGCAGGTCAATTCGATCGCCACCGCCGCGCGCGAACAGGCCAATGCGCTGGCCGAGGTCAATACCGCCGTCAACCAGATGGATCAGATGACCCAGCAGAACGCCGCGATGGTGGAAGAGACCAGCGCCGCAAGCATGACGTTGACACAGGAGAGCGCGCAGCTCAACTCGATGTTGCGCAAGTTCCGCCTGCCGCAGGCGGGCCACGCGCAACAGCGCCGCGCCCGCGCCGCCTGAACGAAAACGACACCCCCATCGCTTCCTGGCTTCGGGAGCGATGGGGGGCTGAGATGACCAAGACGCAAGGGCGGGCGCCGGAATTGCCCGCCTTTTTTCTGTAGGTCGGCGCGAGGATTTACCGGGAACCACGGGAACCGATTTCCCGTCAGAGCGTTGGAACCAGCATCCCCCTATCGCGCTGCGGCTCCAAGAGATTGACTCACACGCTGATTGGCATGCTTGCTGATGACGGGCCCCACGAACACTGCTGGAATTATCTCATGCGCCGCTATGCCTGCCCCAATTGCTCCAATGAAGTGCATTTTCGCAACAGCCGCTGTGTCAGTTGCGATTCAAAGCTCGGCTATGTGCCGGCGCGAGATCAGATGTTCTACACCACCCCCGACAATGAACAGTGGCATGACGGTCCGGAAGCCTACAATGCCTGCGCCAACCGCCATGTGATCGGTTGCAACTGGCTGGTTCGGGACGGGCTGGAGGAGGAGCACTGCCTGAGCTGCAGCCATACGCTGGTGATCCCGGATCTGTCGCTGCCGGAAAACCGCGACCGCTGGGCGAAGCTGGAGGAAGCCAAGCGGCGGCTGTTCTACTCGATCGTGAAGTTCCGGCTCGGCGTCGGCGATCTGGTCAATGCGCCCGAGCGCGCCCTGCGCTTCGAGTTCAAGGCCGACGTTCTGACGTCGGATGGCAAGATGAAGAAGGTGCTGACCGGTCATGAGAACGGGCTGATCACCATCAATATCGCCGAGGCGGACGATCCGACCCGCGAAAAGCACCGCAAGGCCATGGGAGAACCCTATCGCACCCTGATCGGCCATTTCCGCCACGAGATCGGCCATTACTACTGGGACCGGCTTGTCGCCAACGGGCCGCATCTGGAAGGATACCGCGCCATTTTCGGCGACGAGCGCGAGAATTACGCCGAAGCGCTCAAGCGGCATTATCAAAACAGCGCGCCTGAAGGGTGGCAGATGACCCATGTCAGCTCCTACGCCTGCGCCCACTCCTGGGAGGATTTCGCCGAGACCTGGGCCCACTATTTTCATATTGTCGATGGGTTGGAGACAGCCGGTTGGTACGGGCTTGATGGTCACACGCCGGACGCCGGGCTCAACCGCACGCCGGGCGGCTGGTCGGATGCCGGCCCCTATGGCGCCGCCGAGTTCCGCCCGATGATCGAAGCCTGGGTGCCGCTGACCGTGGCGATGAACGCCATGAACCGATCGATCGGGCTGGGGGATTTCTATCCCTTCGTGCTCTCCGACATGATTTTTTCCAAGCTCGAATTCATCCACCGCCTGATCCACGACCGCGGCTGAGCGGCAGGCTTTCCTTGAGCCTATGCGGCTGCAGCGCGGAGATCCGGGACGGCGATCGGCACCCGGATGCTGACGATGGTGCCAACCCCTTCCACGGACCTGACCTTCATCGCGCCGCCATGCAGTTCCGCGAGGCTGCGCGAGATGGCGAGGCCGAGGCCGGAGCCGCCGGTGGATTTGGAAAACTGGTTCTGCACCTGCTCGAAGGGCTGACCGATGCGGCCCAGCAGCGCCTTGGGAATGCCGATGCCGGTATCCTCGATGGTCAGCGTCACCGCGCGCGAGGTCTTGCGCGCCCGCACCAGGATGCGGCCGCCGGGTTCGGTGAATTTGACCGCGTTGGACAGCAGGTTGAGCAGGATCTGCTTCATGGCGCGGCGATCGGCGGGCAGCGACAGGTGCGCCGGGATCTTCTGCTGAACCTCGATGCCCTTCTTCTCGGCCTGGATCGCCAGAAGTCGCATCGTTTCCTCAAGCAGCGGCACAAGGTCCACATCCTCGCGTTCGATCTGCATCTGCCCGGCCTCGATCTTGGCCATGTCGAGAATGTCGTTGATCACCGTCAGCAGGTGAATGCCGGAATTGTGGATGTCGTCGGCATATTCGGAGTATTTGTCAGAGCCGAGCGGTCCGAACATCCGCGCCTGCAGCACTTCGGAAAAGCCGATGATGGCATTGAGCGGGGTTCTCAGCTCATGGCTCATATTGGCCAGGAATTCGGACTTGGCCCGGCTTGCGGCTTCCGCCCGCTCGGTCTCGACCTGATAGTCCTGGTTGAGTTCGGACAGTTCTTCCGCCTTGCGCTTGAGTTCAGACTGCGAGGCTGTGAGGTCGCCGATGGTCGCCATCAGCCGCTTCTCGCTGTCGCGCAGCCGTTCCTGGTTGCGCTTGAGCGGGGTGATGTCGGTGCCGACCGAGACCTGGCCGCCGTCGCGCGTCTGGCGCTCGTTGATCTGCAGCCAGCGCCCGTCGGCAAGCTGGACTTCATAGGTTTGGGCAACGCCCTTGGCGCAAGGGACAGCAAGCCTGCGCGCCACCACCGGCCGTGTCGCCGCCGCTTCGACCAGACTGCGCTCGGTTCCGGGCGCCAGGATGTCGGCGGGCAGGCCGTGGATTTCCTGGTAATGCTTGTTCCACAGCACCAGCCTGTCGTCGCGGTCCCACAGCACGAAGGCTTCCGAGGTGCTCTCGATCGCGTCGAACAGACGCTGGTCGGCCTCCGCCGTCCGTTGCTGCAACCGGTACTGCTCGGTGACGTCCATGGCGATGCCGATCAGGTGGGTCTGGGCCGAGGTCGGATCCACGACCTGGGCGCGGGCCCGCATCCAGACATAATGCCCGGCGGCGTGACGCATGCGAAACAGATGGTCCACCTGCTTGATGTCGCCGCTGGCGACTTTCTGCGCGATTTCATAGAGATCGCCGTCATCGGGGTGAATCAGCCGCGAGGCCTCGCCGAAGGAGATCACGCTGTCGCGCGGTTCGAGTCCGAGGATCTCGTACATCGAGCGCGACCAGTAGAGCCGGCCGCGCGCCATGTCCCAGTCCCACAAGCCGCAACGCCCGCGGGACAAGGCCATGTCGACGCGGCGGTGGCTTTCCAGATAGATGCCGTCGGCCTCCTGGGCGCGGCCGGCCTGGCTGAAATAGGCGTAGAGGATCACCAGCAGGATCGAGGAGGTGGCGATGAACAGCGTCACATTGACCGACACCGACTGCCGCCAGGCTTCGTTCATCTCGGAAACGGGGGTGAGCGCCAGTATGGCGCCCGCGCCTTCGGTCAGCCGCGCCATCGCTGCGAGATATTCGGCGCCGTCGAAACCGATTTCCTGAACCCCGGCGCGTGCGCCAAACAGCCACAATGGTGAGGCTTCAGGCAGCAGGCTGGAGACCGCCCGGCCGACGAGATGCTGCCCGCCGGAGGTTGAGGCGAACACCCGGTCCTGCGCGTCTACAATGACCAGAAACCGGCCACCGGTGTCGGGCATGGCGCCGAGCACCCGGTTGAGCCGGGCTTCGGTTTCCCAGCGCAGGGACTGTTTGACAGGTGTGGTGTCGGCTGAAAACGTGGCGGTGGCTGCGGCGAGCGACAGGGCGGTCATGTGCTCGGCAGCGGTCAGCAAGCGGTCGCGGTCCTCGCTCATATTGACGAAGCGGGCCGTGGCCACGACCACCAGGAAGGCAACGATGAGAATCGGGATAAGGCGCTTGAGAAAGGGCTCGGCGCTGGCGAGGCGCTCATAGGCGGGCTGCGCGAACAGCTTGGCGTGACCGGAAAGTTCTCTGCCTGCCACCCGCTTTGCGCCAGGTTTTCGAGCATGAATCGACCTCTCGGCCGCAGATGGATGCTGCGCGTCCGCCATGTTTTTCGCTTATCCCCGTTGGGATCCGGACAACCGCATCTCCGAATCTGACCTAATGAATCAAAGGTGATTCGCCTTGTCCAGTGCTAAAAATAAGCTTTTGTTAAGAATATGAATTCGCTTGCTTTAAATCGGATTCGAGTCGCACGGAACGAACCCGTGCGATGCTTGCGAGGCGGTGGAGCGGGCAAATCACCTCGCCCACGCCTTTAATTCGCCGTGCGTGTATTCTGACGCAGCAAGGTACGGACGGTCCTGCGGTCAGCCCGCCAGCATCCGGTCGACAATGTCGCTCACATCGGGGGAGAGGTTTCCGGCTTCGCGGATCGCGACCAGCGCAAGCCTTGCCTGCTCCTGCCGTCCGGCCTCGAGCGAACGCCACGACCGCATCGCCGTCAGCAGACGTGCGGCGAGTTGCGGATTTCGCTTGTCGATGTCGATCACCTCGCGTGCCAGCAGCCGGTAGCCGGCGCCATCGGCGGCGTTGAAGCCAGTCGGATTGCCCGACGAGAAAGCACCGATCAGCGAACGCACGCGATTGGGATTGGTGCGGTCGAAGTCTGCACTGGCGAGCAGTTCCTCCACCCGCGCACAGGTGGCCGCGCCAGGTATGGTGGCCTGGATCGAATACCATTTGTCGAGCGCCAGCGGGTCGCCGGAAAACCGGGCCTTGAATGCATCCAGCGCCTCGGCGGTTTCCCGCGCGGCCGGGAAGGTCTGGGTCAGCACCTGCAGCGCGTGCGACAGCACGGTCATGTTGTCGGCTGCGTCAAAGGCCGCCCTGGCGCGGGCAGGACTGCCTTCGGCAATCGAGGCATAGCTCATCGCAGCGCCCGCCAGCGCCCGCTTGCCGGCGTCTTCGGCGCCGGGGCTGTAGTCACCCGTGGGCGCGCTGTCCGCAAGTTTTGCGAAGACGTCAAACCCGGCGCGGGCGACTTCCGAGAGCGCGGCATCGCGCGCGGCGTGGATGGCGTCGGGATCGATGTTGGAGCCGATCTCGCGGGCAATGTCGCTTTCCGCCGGCAGCGCCAGCGCCTGGGCGCGGAAGGCCGGCTCCAGGCTCTCGTCCGCCGCGGTGGCAATCAGGATATCGGCGAGATCTTTCGCCGAGGGCAGGTTGCGGCCGTCGCGGGCGAGCCGGGAGGCGGTCACGAGATGGCGCGTCGCCTGCTCGTTGAGCGCCTGCCAGCGCGCCACGCCGTCGCTGTCATGGCGGGCGATGTGGGCGAGATCGGCCGCGCTCTGCTCCATGGCGATGTTAACCGGGGCGGAAAAGCCGCGATTGATCGACAGGACCGGGCGTCCGGGCACATCGGTGAAGCTGAAGGTCTGCTTGCGTTTGAGGAGGTGAAACACGCCGTCCCTGGCGTCCCCGCCGGTCGGCTGGCCGTCAAACTCCGCGCCGTCGGGCAGGATCAGGCCATAGGCCAGCGGAATGTGCATCAGCGCCTTGCGCGATTGACCTGGCGTCGGCGCGAGCGACTGCTCCAGCGTCACCTTGAAAGTCTTCTTGGCTTCGTTCCACTCGCTCGACACCGAGACCGAGGGCGTGCCGGCCTGGCTGTACCAGAGCGAGAACTGCTTGAGATCGCGGCCACTGGCCTCGGTGAAACAGGCGAGGAAATCCTCGATCGTCGAGGCGTCGCCGTCATGCCGCTCGAAATAGAGATCCATGCCCTTGCGGAAATCGTCCGGCCCGAGGATGGTGCGGATCATGCCAACCACTTCCGAGCCCTTCTCATACACCGTGGCCGTATAGAAATTGTTGATTTCACGATAGGTTTCCGGGCGGACGGGGTGCGCCAGAGGCCCCGCGTCCTCGGGAAACTGATGTGCCTTCAAAAGCCGGATCTCGGCGATGCGCTTGACGGCCGCCGAGCGCTGGTCGGCGGAGAACGCGTGGTCGCGATAGACCGTCAGCCCTTCCTTGAGGCACAGCTGGAACCAGTCGCGGCAGGTGATGCGGTTGCCGGTCCAGTTGTGGAAATATTCATGCGCGATGATGGCCTCGATATTGGCGTAGTCCATGTCGGTCGCGGTTGCGGGATCGGCCAGCACATATTTGTCGTTGAAGACATTGAGGCCCTTGTTTTCCATGGCGCCCATGTTGAAATCCGACACGGCGACGATCTGGAAGATGTCGAGATCGTATTCCCGGCCGTATTTCTCCTCGTCCCATTTCATCGAGCGCTTGAGCGCGTCCATGGCGTAGCCGGCGCGGTCTTCCTTGCCGTGCTCGACATAGATCTTCAGCGCCACTTCGCGGCCGCTCATGGTGGTGAATGTGTCCTCGACGAGGCCGAGATCACCGCCGACCAGCGCGAACAGATAGGAGGGCTTGGGGTGCGGATCGAACCAGGCGGCGAAGTGCCGGCCCTCGTCGTAATTGCCGCCGCCGAGGAAATTGCCGTTCGACAGCAGGTATTTCGCCTCGTCCTTGGCGGCGATGATGGTGACGGTGTAGACCGCCAGCACATCCGGCCGGTCGTAGAAATAGGTGATGCGGCGGAAGCCTTCGGCCTCGCACTGGGTGCAATAGACGCCGTTGGTGCGGTAAAGCCCCATCAGCTTGGTGTTGGTCTCAGGCGATATCGTGGTGTTGACAGTCACCTCGAACGGGCCGCTTTCGGGCAGGCCGCGGATTGTCAGGCTTTCGGGCGTCACGTCATAGAGCGACGGGTCGATGTCGTTGCCGTCGAGTTGCAGGCCGTCGAGGCTGAGTTCGTCGCCGTCAAGCACGAGCGCCGCGCCGGGGTCCACGCCGTCGCGGCGATGCATGATGACCCGCGAGACAACCTTTGTCTCGGTTGGATCAAGCTCGAAGGTGAGGTCGATCCGCTCCACGACGAAGTCCGTCGGCTTGTAGTCCTTGAGCTTGAACACCTGTCCCGTTTCAGTCCGCATATGCTTCTGCCCCGCAAAATCCCATTATGGCACAGGACGCTACCACAGGGGATCCTGACACGGGGTTAAGACGGGCTCCCATTAACGAGGGGGCGAAGGCGGGCGCGGGCGCTGAAGCCATCCGTGTCGAAAGACCAGGGGTTTCGCGGTTTATTCGCCTGAGGGCCCGCGGCCGGAGGGCTGCCTGCCTCTCGACATTTTCGTCTCCGCCATTAAGTTGACGGCCAGAGTCGCGGCCGCGGCTCCAAGCCAATTCACCATCCGGGACCCGCCATGAACATCGCGACACCAAAATTTGGCGTGGGCGCATCCGCGTTGCGCAAGGAAGATCCGAAGCTCATCCGCGGCGAGGGCGCGTTCACCGATGACATCCGCGCCGAGGGCGAGTTGCGCGGCTTCGTGCTGCGCTTGCCCCATGCGGCGGCGCGCTTCGTGATCACCGATCTTGACGCGGCCCGCGCATCCGAAGGCGTGCATCTGGTTCTGACCGCCGCCGATGTCGCCCATCTCGGCCCGGTGGTCTGCCAGACGCCGCTCAAGCAGCCCGACGGGACGCGCCACGCGCTCAAGCACACGCCGCTCCTGTGTGACGGCGAGGTCCGCCATGTCGGCGACGCGGTGGCCTTCATTGTCGCCGAGACGCTTGAGCAGGCGCAGGATGCCTCTGAACTCATCGACATCGACTGGGAATTCGGCGAGGCCCATGCCGACCTCGCGACCGCGCTTGACGAGGGCAGTCCGCTGGTCTGGCCCGATCTCGGCACCAACCAGGCGTTCCTGTATCGGGTCGGCGATGCTGGGGCGACGGACGCGGCCTTTGCCGACGCCGATCATGTGACCACGATCAATTTCATCAACAACCGTCTGGTGTCCAACTACATGGAAACCCGCGCCTGCCTCGCCGAATGGGACGCGGCGGCGAAGAAGTTCACCCTGACGCTCGGGTCGCAGGGCGTTCACGGCATTCGCCGGACGCTCGCCAAGGACGTGTTCCGTATGGATCTCGAGGATTTTCGCGTCGTCACCAGGGATGTCGGCGGCGGTTTCGGCACCAAGGCCTTCAACTACCGGGAATACCCGCTGTCGCTCGAAGCTGCGCGCCAGCTTGGCCGCCCGGTCAAGTGGGTGTGTGACCGCACCGAACATTTCCTCGCCGATGCACATGGCCGTGACCACAAGGTGACAGCCGCGCTGGCGATGGACAAGGACCGCCGAATTACCGGTCTGAAGATCGACATTCTCGCCAATATGGGCGGGTATCTCAGTCAGTTCGGCCCCTTCGTTCCCACGTTTGGCGGCTCGATGGCGACCGGCGTCTACGATATCCAGAATCTCGATTTCAAGCTGCGCGGCGTTTACACCCACACCACGCCGGTGGACGCCTATCGCGGCGCCGGACGGCCGGAAGCGGCCTTCCTGATCGAGCGGCTGATCGATGCGGCGGCGCGCGAACTGGCGATCCCCGTGGAGGACCTGAGGCGGCGCAATTTCATCCGTCCCGAGCAGTTTCCCTACCTCACCGCCGGTGGCCGCAACTACGATGTGGGCGAGTTCGACGGCCACATGACCCGGGCGCTGGAGAAGGCGGATTACGCCGGCTTCCCCGACCGGGCCAGGGAAGCCGAAAGCCGCGGCAAGCTGCGCGGCTTCGGCACGGCGGTCTATATCGAGGCCTGCGCCTTTGCCGGCTCGGAACCCGCCAGACTGACGCTCGATCCTGACGGCGGCATCACGCTCTATATCGGCACGCAAACCAACGGCCAGGGCCACGCAACCGCCTACAGCCAGTTCGTGGCCGACCACATCGGCATCGATTTCGAGAAGATTACCGTGCGCCAGGGCGACACCAGCGAACTCGCCAAGGGCGGCGGCACCGGCGGATCGCGCTCGATCCCGCTCGGCGGGGTTTCGGTGTCGGCGGCGTCCCGGGTGCTGGCCGAGAAGATGAAGAAGCTCGCCGCCGACGAGCTCGAAGCCTCCGCCGCCGATATCGAGCTGGTCGACGGTTCGGCCCGCATCGTCGGCACCGACCGGGTGTTGAGCTATGCCGACATCGCCCGCGCCGCGAAGAGCGACGAGGATCGCACAGGCGACGCGGATGTGGTCCAGGACGAGGCCACCTATCCCAACGGCACCCATATCTGCGAGATCGAGATCGATCCGGACACCGGTCATGTCGACATTGTGCGCTACACGATTGTCGATGATTTCGGCATGACGGTGAACCCTGTGCTGCTGCTGGGCCAGGTGCATGGCGGGGTGGTGCAGGGCATCGGCCAATGCCTCAGCGAGGGCGTCGTCTATTCCGAGGACGGGCAATTGCTGACCGCGAGCTTCATGGACTACACCATGCCGCGCGCCGACACCGTCCCCTTCTTCGATTTCGAAACCCGCAACGTGCCCTCGACCACCAATGCCATGGGGATCAAGGGCGCCGGCGAGGCGGCAACGATCGGCTCATGCCCGGCGGTGATGAACGCGCTTGTCGACGCGCTCGACCGGTCGAGAGGTGTGCGCCACATCGAGATGCCCGCAACGCCGCAGCGGGTCTGGGAGGCGCTCAACCTGTGAGCGGTGACGGTTGAACCGTCTGCAGTCCAGGCGAAACGCATCAGCGCGACGCGGGACGTCCATCAGCTTTATTGATCGGACGATGATCCGTGAACCGGTTATCGTCGGGCGAAGCGGTTGCTATAACCGGTGAACGCCCCAAACGGATCCGCTGATCTATGACCGCGCGGACCGGATCACGAAAGAGTGCAGTTGACAGATCCCACACCTGACGCCGCCCCCCAGGCAGCATCGCCCCAGACCGTTGCCACTGACAGCGGGTCCCCGATGATCGGCATCGCGCTCAAGGTTGCTTCGGTCGCCGTGTTTGTCTCCATGTCGACGCTGATCAAGGCTTCGGGCGAAGGCATGCCTGCGGGGCAGATTGTGTTCCTGCGTTCGGCCTTCGCGATTTTTCCGATCCTGGTTTTCCTGGCCGTGCGCGGACAACTCGACACCGCCTGGCGGACCAGCAGTCCCATGTCGCATGTGCGGCGCGGACTGGTCGGCGTCACCGCCATGGCCTTTGGATTTTACGGCATCATGCGGCTGCCCTTGCCCGATGCGATCGCCATCGGCTACGCCATGCCTTTGCTGACCGTGGTGTTCGCCGCCCTGTTCCTGGGCGAGACCGTGCGCATCTTCCGCTGGTCGGCGGTGGCCGTCGGTCTCGGCGGCGTGCTGATCATCACCTGGCCGCGGTTGAGCCTGTTTTCCGACGGCTTTGGCTCGGAGGAAGCGCTTGGCGCGGCTGCAGTTCTGGCCTCGGCTGCGCTTGGCGCCACGGCCATGATCCTGGTGCGCAAGCTGGTGCTGACCGAACGGACGCCGACCATCGTGCTCTATTTCTCGCTCACAGCAACGGTGCTGTCGCTGGCCTCGCTGCCGTTCGGCTGGATTGTGCCCGACTGGCAGACTCTGGGTCTCATGGCAATGGCGGGGTTCTGCGGCGGGCTGGGGCAGATTCTCCTGACCCAGAGCTACCGCCACGCCGATGTGTCGACCATTGCCCCATTCGAATACACCTCGATCGTGCTCGGCATTTTAATTGGCTATTTCATCTTCGGCGATGTGCCGACCTGGACCATGCTGCTGGGCACCACCATCGTGGTCGGCGCCGGGCTCTTCGTCATCCTGCGCGAACATGCGCTGGGGCTTGAACGCAAGGCCCAGCGCAAGCTGGTGACGCCCCAGGGGTGAGTTGGATCAGTGCCCGGTTATCCGTCAATGCGGCCGTCAGGCTGCGTCGCGGTCGGGGGAGGTGTCTTCTCCGGTATCCTCGCCATAGGCGGGGTCGGAGCGCGGGTCGAGTTCGGCGGTTTGCGGGGTGAGGTCGGGCAGGGCGGCCATCGGCAGGAAGTCCGATCGCATCTCCTCGGAGGGCTGCTCGCGCCGGCTGATGCGCCAGGCGGCATGGGCCGAATAGGCGGCAAAACAGATGGCAATCGCCGCAAACAGGGCGTGCGGGCCGAACCAGTCCATCGCGGCGCCCGTGATCAACGGACCCACCATGGTGGCGCAGCCATAAACCAGCATCAATCCGCTGGAGACTTCGACGAATTCGTCGGGCTTTGCGTGGTCATTGGCATGCGCCACATTGAGCGAGTAGATCGGAAACAGCACAGTCCCCAGACACAGCATGCCGGCAAAGAAAACGATCCGGTTCTCGACGCCGAACGCCACGGTGACCAGGCAGGCGAAAATGCCGATGAAGCCCGCGAAGATCATCACCTTGCGGCGGTCCATCCGGTCCGACGCGCGTCCGAGTGGATACTGGAAGATCGCCCCGCCGATCATGGCAATGGCGAGCATTGAGGCGCCCTCGATTGTCGAAAGACCCAGCCGGGTGGCGTAGACCGGCCCAAGACCGCCCCATGCGCTGGCGATCAGGCCGGCGATCAAGGTTCCTATAACCGCTGCCGGTGATCTCCGGTAAAGCCCGGGAATGTCGAATTTCACCTGGGTCAGCGGCTGCGGCGATTGCGCGCTCGACAGCGCCGTGGGCATGACCGCCAGCGAGCAGATCAGGGCGCAGATCATGAACAGGGTCGGGGCAAGCGGATCGCCGAAAGGCACGATATATTGCCCGACCATGACCGCCGCCATGCTCACCACCATGTAGACCGAAAAAAGCGCGCCGCGGTTTTCGTTGCTGACCTTTTCATTGAGCCAGCTTTCGATGATCATATAGGCGCCGGCGATGGAAAACCCGGCCAGCGCCCGCGTCAGCACCCAGACGGCGGGATGCACGATCAGGGAATGCAGCAGGAACGACATCGCCATGATGGTGGTCAGCGCACCGAACACGCGCACATGTCCGACGCGCAGCACCAGCCTCGGCGTGATCACGCAGCTTGCGGTAAAGGCGATGGCGTAGCCGGTGGCAATCAGCGAGATGGTGAAGGTCGACCAGCCTTCGGCCACGGCCCTGACCGGGATCAGGTAGCCTGACAGACCCATCGCGGTCAGCAGGAAAAATGTCGATATCAGCAACGACGCCACCGATCGAATGGACTGGATCATGGCGGCTTTCCCTGGCAACGAAACAGGGCCTGCCTGATCTCCGGTATTGTCCGGGTGGGGCAGACCCAAATGCATGATTGATTCTGAAATTCACCATGTCATGCCGGATTGCGACGGGAAAGCCCGATTGCGACGCTGGCCGATGATTTCGCGCCTCCGCCGGTCCGGCAGCGGTGTCTCTATCCGGCCTTGAGCTGTTCTATCCGCTCCTGCAGAGACAGAAGATCCGCCCAGACCAGCCGCTTTTGCGCGGGATTTCTAAGCAGGTAAGCGGGATGCAGGGTCGGCAGCGCCGGGATGCGGGCCTCGCCTGCCAGATACTCCATCCAGGTGCCCCTGAGCGAGAGAATGCCCTTGTCGGTCCCGAGCAGCGACTTGCTTGCGACATTGCCCAGCATGACGACGATCTTCGGCGCCGCGAGCGCGACATGGCGTTCGATGAAGGGGCGGCACAGCTCGATCTCGTGCGGCGCAGGCGTGCGGTTGCCCGGCGGCCGCCAGGGGATCATGTTGGTGATATAGGCGGTGTCGCGGCTGAGCCCGATGGCGGAGAGCATCCGGTCGAGCAACTGCCCGGCGCGCCCGACAAAGGGGGCGCCCTGGATGTCCTCCTCGCGGCCCGGCGCCTCGCCGATGAACATGACATCGGCATCGGGATTGCCATCGGCGAACACCAGCGTCTTGGCGCTGTGCCTGAGATTGCAGCCGGTGAAGCCGTCGAGTGCCGCGCGCAACTCGGCAATCGTCGTGGCGCTGGCTGCAAGCGCCCGCGCATCCTCGAACGCGGCTTCGCCTGGAATGGTCAGTTGCGAGGCCTGCGGGGCCGGCGTCATCGGCTGCGCGGCAACCGTGGCTCCGGGACGCACGGCAGGCGCGGACGAGCGCTGGCCTTGCTGGCCGCTGCTCGCCGGGGCGCCCGTGAGTTCGCGTTGAGGTTTGCCTTGCGTCCGCGATTGAGCGAGCGCCGCCGATTGTTCAAACCGGTCGATGGCCGCGTCTTCGCACAGGTCTTCCACACCGCTGTCAGCGTAAAAACTCAAAAGCGCCGCAAGGGCCTGCGGGGTCATGTCGGATGCGGAAACGGCCATGGCGGGGTTTTACCGCAAAGCGTGATGCGGCGAAAGCGGATTGATCCGCCCGCCCCAAATCAAGACGCCCGGATGCGGGATCCGGGCGTCTTCGTTTTTAAAACCTGCGCGACGCCGCAAGGCGCCATCGAAAAGGTCAGGCGTTGTCTTCGCCTTCGCCGTCTTCGTCAAGGTAGTCCGGGTCGTTGGCTGCGGCTTCCGCGGCTTCTGCGGCGGCTTCCTCGTCAACGCCGTAGATGGCGTCGGCCGACGACAGATCTTCGCCCTTGAGCTGACGCTCAGCTTCATCGGCGGACCGGGCGACATTGAAGGTCACGGTGACGTTGACCTCGGCATGCAGCGCCAGCGGCACTGTGTGCAGGCCGATGGTCTTGACCGGGTTGTTCATGTCGACCTGGTTGCGGCCGATGTTGAAGCCGTTGTCGGCCAGCACAGCGATCACGTCGCGGGCTGCGACCGAGCCGTAGAGCTGGCCGGTTTCGCCGGCCGAGCGAACGACGACGAAGGTCTTGCCGTTGAGCTTTTCGGCGATCTGCTGGGCTTCCGACTTGCGCTCGAGGTTGCGGGCTTCGAGCACCGCGCGCTCGGCTTCAAAGCGGGTCTTGTTGGCGGCATTGGCGCGCAGCGCCTTGCCCTGCGGCAGCAGGAAGTTGCGGGCGTAGCCATCGCGAACCTTGACGGTTTCGCCCATCTGGCCGAGCTTGGCGATGCGTTCAAGAAGAATGACGTCCATAGTGGTGTTCCTTTCAAGGAGGGGTGTGAGGCAGAATTATCAGGGTTTGGAGTTGCGACCCGAGCCGGTCGTGTTGAACGTGCGGGCGGTGTCGAACAGCCCGAGGAAGAAGAAGAAGGCGAGCGGCACGGTGAAGATCACCGTTGCCAGATAGACGGCCCACAACAGCAGGCCGCGCGCCGGCTTGCCGCGGGTCCGGTGATGGGCGATGGCGTATCCCGAGGCGGCATAGCCCATGCCGAAGGCGCCGATCAGGGTCCAGCCGACAAGGCCGATCCCGCCCCCGATGAAGCTCATCAGCACGCCGGCAGCCAGCGCCATTGCGCCCAGCCGCGGCATCCTGAGTTGCGAGGGCAGGTCGTCCTTGGGACGTTTGGAACGGCCCGACAGGCGCACGATGGCCGAGGCGAAATACCAGCCGGCCAGCAGGATGAGGACCCAGATTGCAGCCTGGATGGTGGGCAGCGCGAAGAAGAAGAACTCCTTCATCTCCGACAGGCTTTCGGCGGTAGGCTGATACTCGGCGTTGCTGTCCTTGAGGGTGCTGACGAACACGTCAACCAGCTGACCGACAAATTCCTGGCCGTATCCCAGGGCAAGCCCGACAGCCACGAGGCCAATACAGACGCAGCCCGCAATGTTGAGGAAAATGTCCGACAGCGGATACCAGACGACGTCGCCTTCAGCCCCGCCGATTTCCTCGGCCGGACGGGCGAGATTGTAAAGATGGGCGATCCACGCCGCCGGCGTCAGCGTGGTGACGGCCGAAACAAGCGCTGCCTGTGGCGTCGTGGCAAACCCGATGACCGCCATGGCCGAGACAACCGCAACGATGGAGGCGAGATTGGACCAGCCGAGGCCCGCGATCAGGACTGGTACCGCCGCGGCGGCAAACAGGATGAAGGACAGGCTGGAGGGGGAACCGGCGCTGACAAGCAGAAGCGCGGCTGAAACGCCGGCGAGCAGGCCCACGAGGAGCGATGTGCTTTGCTGTGTCATGGTTCGCTGTCCTGCCTGAGCAGTTAGAGGTCAGCCGCGGGGTATTCCGCGCCTCAACCCCAACACGGGATTTCGAAACCCAGACCCCGCGCCGCCGCGGGATGGGAAGAGGATCCGGCGCGGACGCCGGATCCTTGGTCTGAACTTAACGCAGCACGTAAGGCAGCAGGCCGAGGAAACGGGCGCGCTTGATCGCCTTGGCGAGTTCGCGCTGCTTCTTCTGGCTTACCGCGGTGATGCGGGAAGGAACGATCTTGCCGCGCTCGGAAATGTAGCGCTGCAGCAAACGGACGTCCTTGTAGTCGATCTTCGGCGCATTCGCTCCCGAGAACGGGCAGGTCTTGCGGCGGCGATGGAACGGACGGCGTGTCGGGATCTGGTTGATGTCGACCATTGTCTGTTCTCCTATTCGCGGTCTTCGCGCGGACGGCGCGGGCCACGGTCGCCACGGTCACCGCGATCGCCACGGTCACGATCGCCACGCGGACGGTCGTCACGGTCGCCGCGGGGGCGGTCATCACGGTCGCGCTTCTGAAGCATGGCCGAGGGGCCTTCCTCATGGGCGTCGACGGAAACGGTCATGAAACGAAGAATATCTTCGTTGAAGCGCATCTGGCGCTCCATTTCCTTGACGGCATCCGACGGTGCGTCGATGTCCATCAGCGCATAATGCGCCTTGCGGTTCTTGTTGATACGGTATGTGAGGGACTTCAGCCCCCAGTGCTCAATACGCCCGACTTTGCCGCCATTCGCTTCGATCACGCCCTTGTACTGTTCTACAAGGCCTTCGACCTGCTGGCTGGAGACATCCTGCCGGGCAAGGAATACATGTTCATACAGAGCCATGATTTGACTTGCCTTTCTTGCATTATACTTCACCCGGATCCGGCGCTAAGCCCCAACGACTTGTCCTGACGGCGTTTAAGGCCGGGCAAGAAAGACGTGGTATCGAGACGGTCGTGAGCGGAGACACGGGAGGCCGGAGCGCTGTTGCCCCTAGGATCCCTGGATAAAGGATCGCACCCTCCGTTCAGCCACCAGCCAGATGACCGGGTGTTCGAACAGCCGCGCTTATACGCGGTTTTGCGGGCATTGCAAGCCGCAACGGCGCAAATCCGCTTTGCATGGGCCGACAATTGCGCCCGGGAAGATCACCCTGTCCCAAAACAGGCATGATCGTGAAAATTGACCCTATCATATTAAGCGGCCCTTAGCGGGAAGTTGGAAATTGCTTCGACATCGAAGCGGTCGGATGGCCAGGTTATTCAAAGGACATGCAATGATATCCCGTGTGCGCGCCTTTTTTATCGCGACCGCTCTGGTTGCGATCACGTCACTGCCTGCAGGAGCCGGCGATGTCATTCTCACCCTCGACGGCGCCATCGCCGGCGGCGTCGCGGTCGACCTGACGCGCGAGGATCTCGAGGCGGTCGGCTCGGCCACCATCAAGACCAGGACGCCGTGGCATGACAGGAAAGTGACCTTCGAAGGCGTCCCGCTTCAGGTTCTGCTCGAGAAATTCGGCGCTACCGGCGACACACTTTCCGTCGTCGCGCTCAACAACTACCGGTCGGAGATGCCGGTCGGGGATATCAGCAAATACGGCGTCATCCTGGCGATGAAACAGGACGGCGCCTACATGCCGATCAGCGACAAGGGGCCGCTGTTTATTGTCTATCCTTTCGATTCAGACGAGGCGCTCGACAACGAGGTCTACTACGCGCGCTCGGCCTGGCAGGTTCGGTCGATCACGGTCGAGTAAGAAGAATCCGACCCGATCAGGAGAACCCCATGCGGCGGCTGACCAGCGTCTTCAATTTCATCGCAGCGGCCATGACGATCGGGTTGCTGGCCATCATTGTCGTGCACACGAACCTGGTCACAGCCACCCAACAGACCATGGAGCGGTCGTCTCGCTATGACAGCGCCTGGGTCGGTGCAGCCGGCCGGATGGAAATCCTCTATCTGCAGAAGTCTCTGGGCAATTTCATCAATGGGAGGGACCCGCAAGACGCCGCGCAGGTCAGGCTCTTCGCCGACATCATGACCAACCGCTTCAAGATATACGAGGCGCCGGGCTTCCAGGCCTTCATGGACATGAAGCCGAAACGCAGGGTGCTGATTGAGGCGGCGGCGGCCGAATACACTGAGATCCGGCCGCAACTGGCCGCCGTTGAGACGCTTGATCCGCAAGCGATCGAAAAATTGCGGCAAAGTCTCGAAAAGGTCTATGCAGCAGTCGACAGGGTTGGCGCCGAAGCTCAAGCGGATTCTGTCAATGAAGCCGCCCAGATCCGCGCCGAGATGCAGGGAAAACAGAAGCTGCAGACATGGCTCGCCAGCGGTCTCTTCGGCTCCATCGCTTTGCTTCTGGCGATCTCCACCCTTCAGAACCGCTTCCTTCGCGCAGCCACCCGCACGGCGCTGCGCAGTGCCGAGGACTTCTCCTATATCGCGCACCATGACAATCTCACCGGGTTGCCCAACCGCATGGCCTTCACCCGTGAATTCGCGCTGGCGGCTGCCGCGTGCGGCGATGGCGATACCAAGAAAATCGCGGTGCTGGCGATTGATCTCGATGGCTTCAAGAACATCAATGACCGTCTGGGCCATACCACGGGCGACGCCTTGCTCAAGCATGTGGCGGATCGCATCTCTCGCACATGCGCCGCCTTCGCCAATGGCATTCTGAGCGCCAGGCTGGGCGGCGACGAGTTCGTCGTCGTGCTGGAGGCATCCGGCGATTCCGATGGAATCGCCAGCCAGGCGGAGCAGTTGCGCCAGGTGCTGTCACAGACCTACGTGATCGAGGGCAGTTCGCTCGCTGTCGGGGTTTCTGTCGGCATTGCGATAAGCGTTCCCGGAAGCGATGCGAACAGCCTGCTGATCGATGCGGACATCGCGCTGTCGCAGGCCAAGGCATCTGGCAGGGGGCGGATCATGCAGTTTGACCCGGCGATGCGCGACATCTTCCTCCGGCGCGCCTTGATTCAGTCGGAACTGACGGTCGCTATCACCAATGACATGATCATTCCCCACTATCAGATCAAGATGGATGTCCGGACCGGGCGCGTCTGCGGCGTGGAAGCCCTGGCAAGGTGGACCCATCCGACACTCGGCAACGTTCCGCCTGGCGAATTCACCAAGATCGCCGAGGAATCGGGTCTCATTGTCGATCTGGGACGCAAGATCCTGGAACGGGCCTGCCTGGACGGGCTCCACTTCCCCGCCGAGATCTGCGTCGCCGTCAACCTTTCCGCGAGCCAGTTTATCCGCGAGGACATCGTCCAGACCGTGCGCGAAGTCCTTGAAGTCACGGGGTTTCCGGCCAGCAGATTGACCCTCGAAGTGACTGAAACACTTATGATATCCGAAGCCGATCGCGCTGTGGAGATCCTGTCACGCTTCAGGGAGATGGGCATCTCCATCGCGCTTGACGATTTTGGCACCGGCTTTTCGGCCTTGTCCTATCTCAGGCAGTTCCCCTGGGACGAACTGAAGATCGATCGGGCTTTCGTCATGGAGATGGAAACCGATGAACGCGCCCGCGCCATCGTTTGTTCAATCGCCGAGATGGCGCGCCGGCTGGGCATCTCCGTTACCGCGGAAGGCGCTGAAACCTGCGGGCAGATCGAGGCATTGCGTGATGCCGGCTGCGAGACGATTCAGGGCTACCATTTCGGTCGCCCGGTTTCTTTCGCCGAATTGCCGCTCGCCATATTGCACGGCGTCGCAACGGCGGCACGGCTCAACATGGGCGGATCCTCCCGCCCGCCGGGCCGGAAAACAACAGCCGCCTGAGCGCCTGACCTCGCAAAACCGTAAGCCAGTTGCCGGCCCTGCTGATTTTGCTCTCGGCAAGCGCCGTCCCCGAATATTGCCGCACCATCAAGAGAGTGGTCGCCTGTTGCAAGTCAAATGCAGGAAAAAACGCAACCAAACAGGCCGCCCCGCGTTCCCCTGCTGAGCAATCATTCTTCAGGAGCACACTTATGACGAAGATCAATCAGCAACATGTCTGGGACATGGTCGAGGGCATCCATATCTGCATGTTCATCACCTGGGATGGCGCGCGACAGAGCGCCCGCCCGATGGCCGCCATGCCGCGGCAGGACGAGCACGCGATCTACTTCTTGACCGACACGAATGCGGAGAAGGATGGTCAGATCGAACAATTCCCGATCGTTACCCTGGCGTTCGTCGACCAGTCCAAGAATGATTATGTCTCGCTCACCGGCACGGCAACCCTGTCCAACGACCGCGCCAGGATCGAGGAACTGTGGTCGCCGATGATGAAATCGTTCTGGGATGGTCCCGAAGACCAGTCGATCAGGCTGATCAAGGTGGTCCCCGAAGATGCGCAGGCCTGGGACAGCCCGCACAACATCGTCGCCACCATCAAGATGGCCGCCGCTGCCGCCGGCCTTGGCAAGCCCGATCTGGGCGACAGCGGCAAGGTGAAGATGTAATCATTCATCCTCTCATCCCTGCCGCGGCCTTCCGGGCGGCGTCAGGGATGAGTCTAACGTGGGGCGCTGCGGCCGCATCGGTTGCGGTGCACAAAACTGATGATGCGCCAGCATCTTGCCAGAATCGGGAATCGGGCGGATTGTGAGCCGGATAAGCGTCTCCAGTTGCCTCTTCTTGTGCGTTAGCCCTCATTTTGCTCCAGAATCGTCTTCCGCTCGTCGAGTTTCCTCCGGCCCGGCCCGGGGTGAATTCCTTTGCCATCCTGGCTGCGTGCGAGGCGTCCGCCCGCGCGACGCTAATTTCCGTCTATCCGGTGTTGATGTACCGGGCGCTTGGCAGCGCCGCGTCGGTGTCGGAAGCCTATGTGCTGATCGGCTGTTCCGGGCTCGCCTGCGCGCTCGGTGTGCCGCTCCTGGCCCGCTATGTGCCGCGGCGCTGGCTCTACACGCTGGGGATCCTCATCATGATCGCCGGAAGCGCTCTGGGCGGCTTTTTTGACGCGCGCTTCATACCGCTTGCGGTGGCGTTGAATTCGGTCGGGCTGGTGATCGTCGCGGTGTGTTTCAACGCCTATGTAATGGATTATGTCGAACGCGCCTCTATGGGCCGCAACGAAAGCCGGCGACTTCTGTTCAGCGGCATACCGTGGAGCGTCGGTCCGTTCCTGGGCGTGGTGCTGATGGATTGGCATCCACAGGTCCCGTTCCTGATCTCGATCTTCGCGTGCCTAGTGATGCTCGGCTTTTTCTGGCATTTGCGGATGGGAGACGGCAAGGTGATCACCAGTGCCCGGCGGCCACCGGCCAATCCGCTGCGCTACCTGCCGCGCTTCTTCCGCCAGCCCACCCTGGTCGCGGGCTGGTTTTACGCCACCATGCGGTCTGTCGGCTGGTCGATCTACATCATCTATGTGCCGATCTTTGCGGTGAAGTCGGGGCTCAGCGACCAGATCGGCGGCCTGGCGCTGTCGATCTCCAACGGATTCCTGTTCCTGACGCCGGTGATGCTGGGCTACCTGCAGAAATCCGGCGTGCGCAATGCCCTTATCGTGGGATTTGCCGGCAGCGGCGTACTGTTTGTGGCGGCCACGCTTCTCTCGGGATTTCCCTGGCCCGCCATCGCCATCCTGGTGTCGGCGACGCTGTTCCTGATCCTGCTCGACATCTGCGGCGGGCTGCCGTTCCTGCTCACCGTCAAGCCGTCCGAGCGCACCGAGATGGCGGCGGTCTATTCGACCTTCCGCGATGTCGCCTCCGTCGGCTCGCCGGCTTTCGCCTGGGTGGTGCTGGTCTTTGTGCCGGTGCAGGGCGTGTTTGCCGCCACCGGCATGGCGCTGATCGGCTGCGCGCTGATTGCCCGGAGGACGCACCCAGGACTGGGGCGCCGCCGCCATTGAGAAACGGGCGGCGGCGAGCCGCCGATCTCAGATCGGCAGCGGATGCGCCCGTCTGGCCGTGGCGATATCTTCAAGAATGGCCTCGGAGAGCTTTACCTCCTTGGACCCGATCGCGGTCTCAAGCTGCGCCATCGTGGTCGCGCCGATGATCGCCGAGGTCATGAACGGCCGCGTCAGGCAGAAGGCGATGGCCATGTGTGCGGGATCGAGGCCGTGTTTGCGGGCAACGTCCAGATAGGCGGCGGTGGCGGCTTCGGACTCTGGCCCCCAGCGTCCGCCCAGATTTGGCGTCAGGCTCCTGCGTGAGCCTTCCGGCGTGACATCGCCCTGGTACTTGCCGGTGAGAATGCCCGCCGCCAGCGGCGAGAACGCCAGCAGGCCGACATCCTCGTGATGCGCCACTTCGGCCAGATCGGTGTCGAACAGCCGGCAGATCAGATTGTATTCGTTCTGGATCGAGGCGACTCGCGGCAGGCCGTGGGCTTCGGCCAGGCGCACGAACTGCATGGTGCCCCAGGCGCTCTCGTTCGACAGGCCGACGGCGCGGATCTTGCCCGCCTTCACCGCATCGTTCAGACCTTCCAGCGTCTCGTGGATGTCTCCAACCGTGCCGGCCTTGTCCTGGGTGCTTGCGTCAAAGGCCCAGTGCTTGCGGAAATGATAGGAGCCGCGGTTGGGCCAGTGCAGCTGATAGAGATCGATATGATCGATCCCGAGGCGCTTCAGGCTGCCGTCGACCGCATCCATCACTGAAGATCTCGTGTATCCCTTTCCGTCGCGCACCCATTTGATGCCGTCGCCGACCATTTTGGTGGCGAGGATCACGTCGTTGCGCTTGCCGGAGGCGCGGAACCAGCTGCCGATGATTTCCTCGGTACGCCCCTGGGTTTCGGCCCTGGGAGGTGTGGGATACATTTCCGCCGCATCAAAGAAATTGACGCCCTGGGTCAGGGCGTAGTCCATCTGCTCATGCGCTTGGGCTTCGGTGTTCTGCTCGCCCCAGGTCATGGTGCCCAGGCAGATCTCGCTCACCATCATGCCGGTGCGTCCAAGCGGGTTCATTTTCATGCGGGTCATCCTCTTGTGTGCGGCTGTCCAATATCAGGGGGAAAGTTGGCCGCACCATAGCCACCGCGCCGTCCGGTGCAACCCATCCGTGGCTGAAACAGACAACTCAGATCATGAACCCGCTCTGCCTTGTCAGAACAGCCAGATCACATAGCCGACATAGACGCCGAGCATTCCAAGACCGGCCAGCCGGCTGATCCTGCCTGCGATAAGGATCAGGGCGATGAGCGCCAGCGAGACGACAAGCATGAAGGGAACATCGAAGCCGGCCATGGCCGGATCAACCGGCACGGCAGTGACCATGCCGGTGACGCCCAGGATACCCAGGATGTTGAAGATGTTGGAGCCGACGACATTGCCGAGCGCCACTTCGGCATGGCGGCGGAAGGCGGCGACGACGGAGGTCGCCAGTTCGGGCAGGCTGGTGCCGACAGCGACGATGGTGAGCCCGATGACGGCTTCCGAGATGCCGAATTCCCGCGCAATCAACGTCGCGGCGTCAATCAGCAGACTTGCGCCGATGAACAGGCCGCCAAGGCCGCCGGCGATGAACAGGGCTTCCTTCCAGCCCGCAAGCTTGATCACGAGGTCGGCTTCCTCCGCGGTCAGGCTTCGGCGATCGGTATAGGTGACCCAGGCAAGATACGCGCACAGGCTGAGGAACGTCGCCAGGCCCACCCAGAAAGTGATGATTCCATAAAACCCCAGGCCCAGCATGGTGACGGCCGCCACCAGCATCATGACGAGGTCGCGGTTGAGGTTGGGGATCCGTGCGGCGATCGGCGAGATCGCAGCGGCAACGCCGAGGATGAGCAGGATATTGGCTGTATTGGACCCCACCACATTTCCAATGGCGATGGCCGGGGATCCGGCAAGTGCCGCCTTGATCGACACGAGCAGTTCCGGCATCGAGGTGCCGAAGCCCACCACGGTAAGACCGATCAGCAGCGGCGGCATGCCCAGCCGGTTGGCGAGCGAGATGGCGCCCCGAACCAGATAGTCCGCACCGAAGGTCAAGAGCGCAAGAC
>Ga0180017_100009_pt1 | contig 98936 bp, 89 predicted proteins | sample KR46_S_MetaG_FD_129674 | JGI IMG/M metagenome (GOLD analysis project Ga0180017, IMG submission 129674) | Groundwater microbial communities from the Olkiluoto Island deep subsurface site, Finland - KR46_S_MetaG | ecosystem: Environmental > Aquatic > Deep subsurface > Groundwater | place: Finland...
CAGCGTGTAGCGGCCGTAAAGATCCTTGACGATATGGGAAAGCCCGGAGGGTTCGATCTCCCAGCCGATATCCGTCTTCTCCAGCCTGACCGCGGGCGCAGCCGCGACATGCGGGAACGGCGAAGACGGATCGTCGCGGACCCGCATCGGCGTGTAATAGTTCAGCCCCCAGAAATCGAGCGGCTGCCTGATGGTCTCAAGGTCTCCCGCCTTGATGTGACGCAGGAGGTCCGGGCACCCCTCGAGCACGGACTGCGGATAGGCACCCTGGAACAAGGGGCCGAAGAAGGCGCCATTGTGGAAGTCGTTGGCGCGCCCCTCGGCCTTCCGGTCGGCATCGCTGTCACTGCCGGCCATCACGCTCATGGCATTGAGCACGATGCCGGTGGGAATCTCGGGTCGCTCGGCCCGGATCGCCTGCACGCCGAGGCCATGGGCGAGATTGGTCACGTGAAGGGCAGCCATCGCCGCTTCCATGGACCGCTCGCCCGGCGCGTGAACGCCCATCAGGTGGCCGAGATAGACCGAGCACCACGGCTCGTTGAAGGTAACGATCGTATCGAGCCTGTCGCCCAGGCGGCGGGTCACGATCCCGGCATATTGCGCGAAAGCCGATGCGGTCTCGCGGTCGGTCCAGCCGCCGCGCCCCATCAGCGCCAGCGGCAGGTCCCAGTGATAGAGCGTCGCGAACGCCTTGATGCCGCGCGCCTTCAGCCCGTCGACCAGTCTCTCGTAGAAATCGAGGCCCTTTTCATTGAGGGCGCCGACGCCGTCCGGCAGGATCCGCGGCCAGGCAATCGAGAAGCGATAGGCCTGCGCCCCAAGGTCCGACATCAGATCCAGGTCGGCCTCGAGCCGGTTGTAGTGGTCACAGGCCACGTCGCCGCTGTCGCCGCCCCTGACCCGTCCCGGCATATGGGAAAACGCATCCCAGATCGAGGGCTTGCGGCCATCGGTCTGGACGGCCCCCTCGATCTGGTAGGACGCGGTCGCCACGCCGAAAACGAAACTTTCGGGAAAGCGGCGGGCTAGCGTCTGGGGCGAAGTGTCGTGTGTCATTGCGGTCCTGCGAGAAGTGGGAGGAAAACAGGTTTCAGTTGGCGGGAATCCGGTCGACGAAGGCCCGGATGATCTCGGTCAGTTCCACCGGCTTTTCGATGCAGGGCAGGTGCGCGGCGCCGGGGATTTCCTGGTACATCGCGCCGGGGATGAGCCGCGCCAGTTCGCCCACCAGCGCCGGCGGGGTCGAGCCGTCCTCGGTTCCGACCACGCAGATGACCGGTAACTTGAGCGCGGCACTCGACTGGGTGAAATCGCTGTCGCGGATCGCCGCGCAGGTGCCGAGATAGCCTTCCAGCGGAGTTCGCTCCAGCATCATCCGATAACCGGTAAATTCGGCATTGTCGGCGCTGCGATACGACTTTGTGAACCAGCGCTCCAGGATCGCATCGGAAATGCCGGCGATCCCCTGCTCGGTGATCGCCGAGATCCGCGCATCCCACATGTCCGGCGTGCCGATCTTGTGGCCGGTGTCGCACAGGATCAGCGCCCGCACCAGTTCGGGCCGGCTCGCGGCCAGTCCCTGCGCGATCATGCCGCCCACCGACAATCCGCAGACGATCACGTTCCTGGCTTCGAAATGATCGAGCAGCGCGGCGAGATCATTGACGTGATCGTCCATGGTGATCCTGCCCTCACCACATTCGGACAGGCCATGGCCGCGCTTGTCATAAGCGATGATGCCAAAATCTCCCGCAAGCCGAACGATCACGTCGCGCCAGATGCGGTAATCGGTGCCCAGCGAATTGGCAAACACGATGGTCGGCCGGTCCGGAGCCGCACCGATCACCTGATGATGGATGACGATACCGTTCAGGCGGGCAAATTGCATGATGAGGCTTCCTTCCGGAATGATCTGTCTGAGTGGAGGCCTGATTTACGCCACCCAAGGCCCGCGTGCAAACCAATCACGGTTCAGCGAATGCGGCGACCCATCAAATGGACCGCCGCATGTACCTCAAACCTCTCACACATACCGGTTGACGGCGTTTTCCAGATATTCCTGGCGGCCGGATCTCGGCTGCGGGTTGATATCGGCCTGTGCAACATAATCTGCGATGTCGGAGAGCGTATGGGAGCCGTCGAGCATCTTCTTTGCCTCAGGCGAATCCCAGCCGGCATAGCGCTTTTCGACGAACCGTGTCAGCACCCCGTCCTCGACCATCTTCGCTGCCGCTTTCAATGCCCGCGCGCAGGTGTCCATGCCGCCGATATGGGCATAAAGCAGGTCTTCCGCATCGAGCGACTGGCGGCGCAGCTTGGCATCGAAATTGGTGCCGCCGGTCGAGAAGCCGCCGCCCTTCAGGATGGCATAGTAGGCGAGCGTCATCTCCGGCACATTGTTGGGGAACTGATCGGTGTCCCAGCCGGACTGGTAATCGTTGCGGTTCATGTCGATGGAGCCGAAGATCCCGAGCGCCTGCGCCAGTTCCAGTTCATGCTCGAAGGAATGACCGGCGAGAATCGCATGGCCCTGTTCGATGTTGACCTTGACCTCGTTCTCCAGCCCGTGCCGCTTGAGGAAGCCGTAGACTGTGGCGACATCGTAGTCGTACTGGTGCTTGGTCGGCTCCTGCGGCTTCGGCTCGATCAGGATCGTGCCCTTGAAACCGATCTTGTGCTTGTACTCGACCACCAGGTTGAGGAACCGGCCGAGCTGGTTATCCTCGCGCTTGAGATCGGTGTTGAGCAGCGTCTCGTAGCCTTCGCGCCCGCCCCACAGAACATAGTTCTCGCCGCCCAACTTGTGGGTGGCGTCGATGCACGACTTCACCGTCGCCGCGGCGAAGGCGAAAACGTCCGGGTCAGGATTGGTCGCCGCCCCCGACATGTAGCGTCGGTGCGAAAACAGATTGGCGGTGCCCCACAACAGCTTGACGCCGGTCGCTTCCTGCTTGCGGGCGAAATAGTCGACAATCTCGTCGAGATTCTTCGTGTTCTCGGCAAAGTTCGCCCCTTCGGGACGGACATCCGCATCGTGGAAGCAATAGAATGGGCTTCCGAGAGCGGAGAACATTTCGAAGGCGACGTCAGCCTTCAGCTTGGCCAGTTCCATCGAGTCCTGGGGATACCAGGGACGTTCGAAGGTGCGTCCGCCAAACGGGTCGCCGCCTTCCCAGGCAAAGGAATGCCAGTAGGCGACGGCGAAACGCAGATGGTCTTCCATCCGCTTGCCCATGACGGTCTCGTCGGCGTTGTAATGGCGGAAGGCGAGCGGATTGGTGCTGTCCGGGCCTTCATATTTGATCTTGGTGACGTCGCCGAAAAATCCAGTGCTCATGACATGGCTCCTTTGATTGCAGGATAGACGGAGCGATACCGCCCATAGGCCTCGTCAAAGGCTGAAGCGAGATCGCGATTGGGTTCGATGGTGGAATCGGTTGCGGGCTGTGTGCAGACCGAGAAAGGATCGGCGTTCTCCGCAGCAATAAGGCCAAGCCGGGCAGCGCCGAACGCCGCGCCGAAATCACCACCCTCGGGAATGTCGACCGGCAGGTTCAGCACCGTGGCCAGCGCTTCGAGCCAGTACATGGACCGCGATCCGCCACCGATGGCGGTCACCCGCGTGAGCGAGGTGCCGGCCTGCGCCAAGGCCTCCAGACTGTCGCGGAATGCAAAACTGACGCCCTCCACCACCGCGCGGGTCAAAGCCACGCGGTCTGATTCATGCCCGAGACCGGCAAAGCAGCCACGAATGGCAGCGTCATTGTGCGGCGTGCGCTCGCCGGACAGATAGGGCAGGAATAGGACCGACCCCGGCGCTTCCAATGTCTCGCCGAGCTCGGAGGTAAGCACTGCAGGTTCGGTCGAGGTCACGCCCGAAAGCCAGTTGAGCGAATCTGTCGCCGACAGGATCACCCCCATCTGGTGCCAGGTTCCCGGCAGCGCGTGACAGAACGCGTGCACCGCGCTGTCGGGATTTGGCAGATAGCGGTTGTTGGCGGCAAACAGCACCCCCGAGGTGCCGAGCGAGGCAAAGGCGTGATTGTCGCCCACCGTTCCCATGCCGCAGGCCGACGCGGCGTTGTCGCCCGCTCCGCCGGCGACGGGAATGCCGGCCGGAAGTCCCAGTTCAGAAGCCACGTCGGCACGCAATGCGCCGGCACGCTCCGTGCCCTCGACCAGCGCCGGCATGTGGCTGCGGTCAAGACCGGTGGCCGCGAGCAGGCCATCGTCCCAGGCGCGTTTGCCGACATCGAGCCAGGAGGTTCCGGCGGAATCCGACATCTCCGAGATTGCCTCGCCGGTCAGCCAGAGCCGCAGATAATCCTTGGGCAGCAGAACCTTTGCCACGCGGGCGAAGGCCTCGGGTTCATTCTCAGCCATCCATTTCAGTTTCGGTGCAGTGAAGCCGGGGAACACGATGTTGCCGGTCAGCCGCCGGAACTGCGGATCGGCATCGAGTACGGCCGCTTCCTTGTGACTCCGCGTGTCGTTCCACAGGATGCAGGGCCGGATCACCTTGCCGCTGCGGTCTATCGTCGTGGCGCCATGCATGTGGCCCGACAAGCCGATGCCGCGCACCTTGGCAAGATCCGCCGCATGGGTCTTTGCAAGTTTGGCCAAGGCCGCCCGCGTGGCCGCTATCCAGCTGTCGGGATCCTGTTCCGACCACCCGGGATGCAGCCGCTGCACGCTCAATGGCGCGCTTGCCGAACCAAGGATGCGCTGGTTGCCATCGATCAGCAACGCCTTGAGCGACGAGGTTCCGAGATCAAGCCCGAGATACATGGCGGCAAATCCTTTCAGAAATCTGGTGGACGCGAATTGAGCAACAGGTCATGGCAAATTGTCCTTGAGAAAAACATCTATGCGGATCCGCTCCTGGGCGCTCAATGGATTGAGCCCGTCAGCATAGGCCTTGAGCACGCGGATTGCACTGCGCACCTCGTGGCCGCAATCCTGATTGATGACCGCGTCAAAAACACCATCGGCCAGCGCCTGGCGGGAATGCCGGGTCACTTCATGGGCAATTACGGCGGGCCTGCGCGGCTTGCGCGCCGCTATCGCCTCGATCAGTCCGCGATTGCCTGCGCCCAGATTGTAGATCGCGATAATGTGCGGGTCCGCATCAAGCGCCGCCCCGACAGCCGATCGGACGGCATCGGCGTCATCATTGGTTTCCACCGGTCCGATGATCTCGAGCTCGGGGAACTCGCTTTTCAGAACCGCCGCGAAGCCGGAGGCCCGGTCCATGTGATCGGACAGCTTCAGCGAGCCCGCCACCACCAGCACCTTGCCCGGGCGTCCGGCACAAAACCGTCCAATCAGATTTCCGGCGGTGCGGCCGGCCGCGATATTGTCGATGCCGCAAAAATGCACCCGCCGGGAGCCTGGCAGGTCCGAAACGAGTGTCGCCACCTGAACGCCCTGATCGATCAGCCGGTCGACCGCAATCCGCACCTCTTCGGTGTCGGTGGCAACCAGCGCCACTCCTGAGACAGACTGCGGGTCAAGCGCATCCAGAACACGCACGATGGCGCCGGAATCAAACGGCGGAACGGTTTCGATCCGGATTGATGTCCGCTCCACGGAAGAACGACCCATAGCTGCGGCAATTTCCGCCTCGAGCACCCGCATGAAGCTGTTCGGTCCGGCAGGGATGACGAACACAAGGGGATAGATCCGTCGGCGGGCAAGGTTCGCGGCCATGACATCGCGGACATAGCCAAGCCGACTGACTGCGGTCTCGACCTTCTCGACCGTCTGCCTGCGCACCCCCGGCCGGCCGTTGAGCACCCGGTCAACGGTCGCCAGGCTGACGCCTGCCTCTGCAGCAATGTCATGCACGGTTGGCCGCATCAACTCCTCCTGGTCGGGTTCTAGACCAATATTTGAGGTACGTAAATCAGAAATCCGGTCGGATGCGGATGCTGTTTGCGCAATGATAAAGGCGCCCGCCCCGCCTTGGACCCCTATACTTGACGCAACGGGCGCAATATGGCCTAAGGCAGCGCCTGCCGTTCACCGCCGCGCCTTGCCTGGCCGCAGCGTCGCCAGCGGGCGATCGCAGCCGGCAACAGTCGCCGCGCGCACCATTCAACCGGACCTGAAAGCGGGCGAAGACAAGATGGCCAACAACCCAACGCGGGTGCGCATCGCACCGTCTCCTACCGGCGAGCCGCATGTGGGCACCGCCTACATCGCGCTATTCAACTACCTGTTCGCCAAGAAGCACGGCGGCGAGTTCATCCTGCGCATCGAAGACACCGACGCCACCCGTTCGACGCCCGAATTCGAGCAGAAGGTGCTGGACGCGCTCAAATGGTGCGGCCTGACCTGGTCGGAAGGCCCCGATATCGGTGGCCCCTACGGCCCCTACCGGCAGTCCGAGCGCAAGGACCTCTACCTGCCCTATGTCGAGAAGATCGTCGAGAACGGCCACGGCTTCCGCTGCTTCTGCACGCCGGCGCGTCTCGATGAAATGCGCGCTGCCCAGCGAGCCGCCGGCAAGCCGCCAAAATATGACGGACGCTGCCTGTCTCTGAAAGCCGAGGAAGTCACGACCCGCATGCAGGCCGGCGAGCCTTCCGTGGTGCGCATGAAGATCCCCACCGAAGGCTCCTGCAAATTTGTCGATGGCGTCTATGGCGAGGTCGACATTCCCTGGGAAGCCGTCGACATGCAGGTGCTGCTCAAGGCAGACGGCATGCCGACCTATCACATGGCCAATGTGGTCGACGATCACCTGATGAAGATCACCCATGTGGCCCGCGGCGAGGAATGGCTGTCCTCTGTGCCCAAGCACATTCTGATCTATCAATATCTGGGCCTCGAGCCACCGGTATTCATGCACCTGTCGCTGATGCGCAACGCCGACAAGTCCAAGCTGTCCAAGCGCAAGAACCCGACATCGATTTCCTACTACGCAGCACTCGGCTATCTGCCCGAAGCGCTGATGAACTTCCTCGGCCTGTTCTTCATCCAGATCGAGGAGGGCGAGGAAATGCTGACGATGGATCAGCTCGCCGGCAAGTTCGATCCGGAGAACCTGTCCAAGGCCGGTGCGATCTTCGATCTTCAGAAGCTCGACTGGCTCAACGGCCGCTGGCTGCGCGAAGGCATCTCGGAAGCCGAATTCGTCGCACGTGTGCTTGACTGGGCGCGCGAGAACAATCGCTTCGGCGAAGGCATGAAACTGGCGCAGTCGCGCATCACCAAGCTCTCCGACCTGCCGGACCTCACAGGCTTCCTGCTCAAGGGCGACCTGGGACTGACCGCATCGGATTTCGCGGGCATCAAGAAAGTCTCGCTCGAAGACGTCCTCCAGATCCTGCAGGCAGTCCAGCCCGATCTCGAAACCATCTTTGAATGGAATGCCGACAGCATCGAAGCGGAACTGCGCGCCATCTCCGAGCGGACCGAGATCAAGTTGCGAAACTTGCTCGCCCCGCTTTTCATCGCGGTTTCGGGCTCCTCACGGTCGCTGCCGCTGTTTGATTCCATGGCCATTCTCGGCCGCTCCGTCGTACGCCAGCGTCTCAAGCAGGCGGAAGTTGCCGTCAAGGCCGGGGTGGACGCAGCAAAAGCAAACAACGGATAATCCAATGACCGACACCACAACCGAACCCGGCCTGTCATCCGATGTCACCGAGGTCCGCGCGCAGAAGCTCGCGAAATTGCGCGAAACCGTGGCCGAGGTCTATCCGGCGCATTTCCACCGCACCCTGACCAATTCGGAACTGGCGGAGAAATACGCCGACATTGAACCCGACACCCTGACCGGTGACATCGTCACCGTTGCCGGCCGGGTCTATTCGTCGCGCAATTCCGGCATGTTCATGGACATCCACGACGCCTCGGGCAAGGTTCAGATCTTCAGCCACAAGGACACCACGCCCGAAGAGGCGCGCGCGCTTTTGCCGCTGATCGACCTTGGCGACATCATCGGCGTCACCGGCGAAGTCCGCCGCACCAAGCGCGGCGAACTGACTGTCAACGCCCATGAAATCACCATGCTGACCAAGGCGCTGCTGCCGATGCCGGAAAAATGGCATGGCCTGACGGATATCGAATTGCGCTACCGCAAGCGCCACCTCGACATCATGACCAATGAGGATTCCAAGCTGCGTTTCCAGCAGCGATCGAGGATTGTCTCCGGCATTAGGCGGTTCATGGAAGACGAGGGTTTCATGGAGATCGAAACCCCGATGCTGCATTCGGTCTATGGCGGCGCCACGGCCGAACCCTTCAAGACCCATCACAACACGCTCAAGCTCGACATGTATCTGCGCATCGCGCCGGAACTGTATCTCAAGCGGGCGCTGGTTTCAGGCCTCACCGACAAGGTGTTCGAGGTCAACCGCAACTTCCGCAACGAGGGCGTGTCGACCCGGCACAATCCCGAATTCACCATGCTCGAATGCTACTGGGCCTATGCCGATTATGAGGACATCATGGGTCTCGTCGAACGGCTGTTCGAGCGCCTGGCCATGGCGATCCATGGCACCACCGAGATCATGTATGGCGAAAAGGAACTCTCCTTCAAGGGCCCCTTCAAGCGGATCGCCATGCCCGATGCGGTGAAGGATGCAACGGGCATCGACTTTCGCGCGATGGCGACCGATGAAGAAGCTCGCTCTGCAACCAAGGGGGCGGGTTTCGAGATCGAGGAGGACTGGACCTGGGGCGAATGCCTGGCCTTCATCTTCGAGGAAAAGGTCGAATCCACGCTCATTCAACCCACCCATGTGATTGATTTCCCGAAGGACATTTCACCCTTTGCCAAGGAGGTTCCCGGCGAGCCGCGCCTGGTCGAGCGCTTCGAGACCTATTGCAATGCCTGGGAGCTCGGCAACGCCTTCTCCGAACTCAACGATCCCGAGGAACAGCGCAAGCGCATGGTCGAGCAGCTGGAGCAGGCCCATGCCCGCGGCGAAAGCGAAAAGCAGCTCGACGACGAGTTTCTCGATGCCATCGACCAGGGCATGCCGCCAGCGGGCGGCCTCGGCATCGGCGTCGACCGCCTGATCATGCTGCTCACCAATGCGCCGTCAATCCGCGACGTCATTCTCTTCCCGGCGCGAAAGGCCCGCTCGGATTAACCCCTACCAGGGTTTGCCGATCACATTGGTGCAGATGGACGCACGCAGCTTCAGTGACTGGGTGCTTTAGCCGGCTTGTCATGCCCGCCTGCCGGTTCGGCTGTTCCCCCTGCGGAGGCCGTCTTCGGCTCTTCGTCAACCACATCGCCGTCACATCCCTCAACCAGCTCGATCTGCTGATTGACGGCTTCAAGCTCGGTCAAACGCATGTCGACGCGGGTTCCGAAGTAGTACCCTGCTTCCGTGGAAAGGGCATCGATGTAGCGCGCTTCCCAAGGTTTCGTCGTGGCCAGTGTTTTGGCAGGATGCGGCGCATGAACAATTTCGGCGCCAATCGCCTGGCCTCGAAGGTCGGCCCGGGTCGTCGGCCCGCGATGATCGGCAACCTGAACGATGACCAGATCGGGATGCAGCGTCTCAGCCAGATGGCGGGCGATCCGGACCCCGGTCCGAACCCTGGCCAGGGGCTCGACATCGTCGGTGGAGATGACGGCGATCAGACGCTTTTCATTATCGCGCTTGAATTCGGATTGGTAGAGTGTCTTGCAGTGCCCACCGGGTGTATTTGAGAAGCCGGACATCATGCTCGCAGGCGCGAAGACGAGTGCGGCAGTTCCTGAAGCCCCGAGGACAAGCAAAAATCCACCCGCCAGAAGCGCAAGCTTCCGGGAGATCTTGAACGCGTGAAACAATCGGCGCCTTGCAGCGGCCATACGAGGAACACCCTTTTACGCATAACTATATCCTCGCACTATAAGCCCGCGCGCTTTCACAATTGTTAACCCTCGGCACGTTTGACGGCGGGGGTCGCTTCAATCTGGAGCAGGAACCCTAAAACGCCGGTCGATCTCAGCTTCACGTCCCGGAATTGCGAGTTGCATCGGCGAGCGCGCCCGGCGGGCAATCACTTTGCCACGCGCCATCACCAGGAGCCGCGTCGCGCGCAGGCGGATCGCCTCGACCGGGTCGCCGGCGTCGAGAACCACCAGATCGGCCCGCTTGCCTACTTCAAGGCCGTAGTCGTCAAGCCCCATGATCACCGCACTTTCCTTGGTGACCATGTCGTAGCAACGGCGCATCGCGGCAGGGCTCGTCATCTGCGCCACGTGCAGTCCCATGAAGGCCACGTCCAGCATGTCTGCCGTCCCCAGCGAATACCACGGATCAAGCACACAATCCTGTCCGAAGCCGACGCGGATGCCATGGGCGAGCATCTCGGGGACCCGGGTCATGCCGCGGCGTTTGGGATAGGTGTCGTGGCGGCCCTGCAGAGTGATGTTGATGAGCGGATTGGGGATGGCCGCCACTTGCGCTTCCGCCATCAGCGGCAATAGCTTTGAGACGTAGTAATTGTCCATCGAATGCATCGATGTCAGGTGCGATCCCGCCACCCTGCCCTGCAGACCGAGCCGCTGCGTCTCGTAGGCCAGTTGCTCGATATGCCGCGACAGCGGGTCATCCGTCTCGTCGCAATGCATGTCGACCATCAGCCCGCGTTGCGCCGCTATTTCGCAAAGTTCGGTCACGGACGCCCGGCCATCCGCCATGGTGCGCTCGAAATGCGGGATGCCGCCGACCACGTCGACGCCGAGATCCAGCGCCCGGATGGTGTTTTCGCGCGCCGTGGGTGAGCGGTAGAGCCCATCCTGCGGAAAGGCTACAAGCTGCAGGTCGATGTAGTGGGAAATCTCCTGTTTGACCTCAAGCAGCGCCTCGACGGCGAGAAGCCGGTCGTCGCAGACATCCACATGGGTGCGGATCGCAAGCAGGCCCATGGAGGCTGCCCAGTCGCAATAGGCAAGTGCGCGGCTCTTCACCGCCTCATGCGTCAGAAGTGGCTTGAGTTCCCCCCACAATCCGATGCCTTCAAGCAGCGTGCCCGACGCATTGATCCGCGGCAACCCGTAGGACAGGGTCGCATCCATGTGGAAATGTGGGTCGACAAAAGGCGGTGAGACAAGATGGCCGGAAATGTCGATCGTCTCTCCGGCTTCCGCCACGATGCCGGGCGCGATCGCCGCGATCCGTCCGTCAAGGATGGCGATATCCGTGGTGGTCCCGTCGGGCAGCACCCCGCCTTTGAGTAGCATGTCAAAGCTCATCTCTCGCCTTTCTGGTAGGGGATCATCAGCGCCTTGGGATAGGTCGCGCGCCTGGCGACGACGACAAGCGCCACGATCGACAGCACGAAGGGCATCATCAGGAAGATCTGGTAGGGAATGATGCCGCCCGTGATCTGCTGAAGCCGGACCTGATAGGCGTCGAAGGCCGCAAACAGGATTGCCCCGATCAGCGCCTTGCCAGGCCTCCATGAGCCGAACACCACCAGCGCGATGGCAATCCAGCCGCGCCCGTTGATCATCTCGAAGAAGAACGAATTGAATGCCGACATGGTCAGGAACGCGCCGCCGATCGCCATCAGCGCCGAGCCCGCCATCACCGCGCCGATGCGCACCGCCGTCACCGAAATGCCCTGCGCCTCGACGGCCGACGGATTTTCGCCCACCGCCCGCACTGCAACGCCGACCGGCGTGCGGTAAAGCACGAAGGCGACAGCCGCCACCGTGACATAGGCGAGATAGGTGAGCGGCGTCTGGTTGAAGAGCGCCGGTCCGAGCACGGGAATATCCGACAGCACCGGAACCGCGAAAGGTTGGAACGGCTCGATCTTCGGCGGAGAGGTCACCTCGGGCAGCAGGATGCGATAGGTAAAATAGGTGAGGCTTGACGCCAGCAGCGTGATCCCGATGCCGGTGACATGCTGCGACAGTCCGAGTGGCACCGTCAGGAAGCCGTGCAGCAGCCCGAACATCGCGCCGGTCATCGCCGCCACGAACACGCCGGTCCACAGGTCCCCGCCCATATAGACCGTGAACCAGCCGGTGAACGCGCCAGCCACCATGATGCCTTCGATGCCGAGATTGAGCACGCCGGCGCGCTCGCAGATGAGTTCGCCCATGGTGGCGAAGATCAGCGGCGAGGCGATGCGGATGGCGGCGACCCAGAAGCTGGCGGTGAACAGGATCTCGAATGCCTCGGTCATCGTGTCATCTCCAGCGCACGCGGTAGCGCATCAGCATGATCGCCGCGACCATGGTCAGAAGCGAGGTCGCCACCATCACCTCGGCAATGTAGCTCGGCACATTGGCGCTGCGGCTCATGGCGTCGGCGCCGACAAAGATGCCGGCCACGAAGATTGCCGCAGCAATGACGCCGAGCGGATTGAGCATGGCGAGCATGGCCACGACGATGCCGGTGTAGCCATAGCCCGGCGACAGATCGAGCGTCAGATTGCCCTTGAGCCCGGCGACTTCCGAGAAGCCCGCGAGCGCCGCAAGCCCGCCCGACAGAAGCGCCGTCTTGACGATGACCCGGTTGACGGGGATGCCCGCGAAGCGCGCGGCTTCCGCATTGTGGCCGACCGCACGCATCTCGTAGCCGAGCACCGTCTTCTTCATGATCACCCAGACCACGATGGCCGAGACGACGGCCAGGACAAAGCCGAAATGCAGCCGCTTGCCCTGGATCAGACGCGGCAGTTGCGCGTCCGCGATCACGCGCTTCGATTGCGGCCAGCCCAATCCCATCGGGTCTTTCAAAGGCCCCTCAAGCAGCATCGACACAAACAGCAGGACGATGAAGTTCAGCAGCAGCGTGGTCACCACCTCGTCCACCCCGAACCGCGTCTTGAGAATGGCAGGTCCGAGCAGCGTCAACGCGCCGGTCAGCATGGCGGCGATCATGATCAGCGGGATCAGCCCCGCCGAGGGCAGCGTCACCGCGCCGGTGCCCAGCACCACGGTCATCACCGCGCCGAGATAGAGCTGCGCTTCGGCGCCGATGTTCCAGAGCCGCGCCCGGAAGGCGACGGCCACCGCGAGCCCGGTGAAGATCAGCGGCGTGGCGCGGGTCAGGGTCTCGAGTGCTGCAAACTGCGATCCGGCCGCCCCCTTGACCACCAGCCAGAACACCGTGAGCGGCGACGCGCCGGCGATCATCACCAGGACCGAGGAAAATACGATCGTTGCCAGGATCGCGCCTGCCGGCCACAGGATGGTGGCGGCTCCCGAGGTCACGGTTCGCGGTTCAAGCCGCATGTTCTGCCCCTTCCGCGACGCCGTGGCCGGCCATCAATTCACCCAGTTCCATGACGCTAAGCTCGCCACGCAGCGACGGCTTGGACAGGTGTCCGCGATGAATCACCAGGATCCTGTCCGACAGGGTCTGGATTTCATCGAGATCCTCGGAGATCAGGAGCACCGCCGCGCCACGGTCGCGGGCCTCGATCAGCCGCGCATGCACATAGGCCACGGCGCCCACATCGAGGCCGCGCGTCGGCTGGCTGGCGAGAATGATATCCGGATTGCCATCCAGCGCCCGGCCCAGAATAAGCTTCTGCATGTTGCCGCCGGACAGGAGCCGCACGCGCGCCTCGGGTGACGGACATTTGACATCGTAGGCCTTGATAATGTCACCGGCAAAAGAGGCGGCAGCAGTCCAGTCCAGAAATCCGAACCGGGAAAACCGCGGACTGCGATAGGCTTCCGAGATCACGTTTTCGGCCACGCTCATGTCGCCGATCATGCCGGTTGCATGACGGTCCTCGGGAATGCGCCCCAGCCCCTTGTCCAGCGCCGTGCGCGGCGACCAGTGCCGCGCCGTCTCGCCATGAACGATGATATTACCCTCGCTGGCCTCCAGCGTGCCCGCGATCAGCGCCGCCAGCGCCGCCTGGCCATTGCCGGAAATCCCGGCTAGGCCGGTGATCTCGCCGCCGCGCAGCTGCATCGACACCTGCTTGAGCGCCGCGCCACCCATGGTGCGCGTGGCAACACCCCTGAGCTCGAACAGGGTTGCGCCCGGCGTGGGCGGCCCGATCTCGTTGACCGGCAATTGTCCGCCCACCATCAGTTCCGCGAGCTCCCGCCGCGTCGCATCGGACGTCACGCGTTCTCCAGCGAGCTTGCCGCCGCGCAAGACCACGACACGATCGGAGACGGATTGCACCTCGCCAAGCTTGTGCGAGATGAAGATCACCGACAGTCCCGCCGCCACCAGTTTCTTGAGCGTGGCGAACAGCGCGTCCGTCTCCATCGGCGTCAGCACTGCTGTGGGTTCGTCAAGGATGAGAATGCGCGCCTCGCGGTAGAGCGCCTTGAGGATCTCAACCCGCTGCCGCTCGCCCACCGAGAGCTCCGTGATCATCCGGTCGGGATCGACGTCAAGCCCGTAGCCGGTCGCAAGTTCGCGGATCCTGCGGCGCGCCTCGGCCTTGCCCAGATTGAACGACCAGAGCGGCCGGGTGCCCAGCACAATGTTCTCAAGCACCGTCATCTGATCGGCAAGGGTGAAGTGCTGATGCACCATGCCGATGCCTGCCGCCAGCGCCGCGTTCGGATCTCCGGGTGGCAGCGCCTTGCCGAAAGCTTCGATCTGTCCCTCGTCGGCGGTATAATGGCCAAAAAGGATATTCATCAGCGTGGTCTTGCCCGCGCCGTTCTCGCCAAGCAAGGCCACGACTTCGCCGCGCGCGAGCGACAGCGAAATGGCGTCATTGGCGACAAGGGGACCAAATCTCTTGGTCATGCCCGCGAGGCGGAGAACAATCTCCGCCTCCGGGCCTTCAGCATGGTCCATCAGTTGGACTTGGGTTCTTCGTCGTTGATTTCGACGACAAAGGAGCCATCCTTGATCGCAGCCTCACGTTCCGTGACCAGCGCCATTGCTGCTTCGGGGATCTTGCCCTCGAAGGTTCCAAGCGGCGCCAGCGTGCAACCGCCTTCCTTCATGAAGGAATAGACGCCGTAATTGTCGGCCTTGAAGGTTCCGGCCTTGACCATCTCGATGGCGTGATCGAGCGTCGGCTCGAAATGCCACAGCGCCGAGGCGACAACCGTCTCGGGATAATCGGCCTGGGTGTCGATCACATTGCCGATAGCCAGCACGCCCTTTTCCTTGGCGGCGTCGGACACGCCAAATCGTTCCGCATAGAGAATGTCTGCGCCGCCATCGATCTGGGCGAAGGCGGTTTCCTTGGCCTTGGGCGGATCGAACCAGGATCCGATGAAGGCCACCTGGAACTTGGCATCGGGCGCAGTTTCCTTGACGCCCGCCATGAAGGCATGCATCAGCCGGTTGACTTCCGGAATCGGGAACCCGCCGACCATGCCGATGTTCTTCGACTGGGTCATGGCGCCGGCGATGATGCCCGACAGATAGGATGCGTCCTGGATATAGTTGTCGAACACCGCAAAATTCGGCGCATCGTCCTTGGGCAGGAAGCTCGATCCCATCAGAAATGCGGTTTCCGGATAGTCCGCCGCCACCTGACGTGCCGCATCCTCGACGCCGAACACTTCGCCGACGATCAGGTCGTGACCGGCCTCGGCATATTCGCGCATGACCCGCTCGTAATCATTGTTCGAGGTGTTTTCGGAAAACACATACTCGATATCGCCACGCACCACGGCCGCATTGGCCGCCTTGTGGATGCGGCTCACCCATTGCTGCTCCACCGGAACGGTGTAGATGGCGGCCACCTTCACCGGCCCCTCGGCGCGGGCTTTTACGAGGAACCCTGGCATTGAAAGGGCTGCAGCGCCTGCCGCCGTTCCGGCAAGAATCTGGCGACGACTGAGAAGGTTGAGGCTGCCTGTAGTGGTCATTCTGGTCATAGCTGACGCTCCTGTTGGACGATGATGTGAACTGAACCCGCTTTATTTTTTACCAAATGATAAAACGCGCGGGCAGCCTTGGCAACTGGCGTTGAATGCCCTGTGCACAATGATTTATTGAACGGATTTCAAGCTGGATGGTCTTTGCTGCCCGCGCCCCGCAGACGAACAGCGCACACTTCTGATCCTTGCAAATCGTGTGCAGGTGGCAATTGCTGAACTCGCCTTTGGCTAAGCACCCCATCGCAGGGCGGCGGTGTGCACCGGCGCATCCCACAGGGACAGCATGTCGTCGTCCAATAGCGTTAGAGTGATCGAACAGCCGGCCATGTCGAGCGAGGTGACATAGGACCCGGTCAGCGACCGGGCGATCTCAATTCCGTGTCGCTCGAAAATCCGCCGGGCGCTATTGTGCATGACATAAAGCTCCATCAGCGGTGTGCCGCCAAAGCCGTTGACGAACAGGAGGGCGTTGCGGCCCCTGACATCGCCGAACTCCTTGGCGATTCCTTCGCAGATTTCGGCTGCGATCTCGTCGGCGCTTGCAAGGGCAGCGCGGCGGCGGCCCGGTTCGCCATGGATGCCGACACCAAACTCCATGTCGCCAGGGCCCAGATCAAAGGTCGGCTTGCCGGCGGCAGGCACCGTGCAACTGGTCAGCGCCACGCCAAAGGACTTTGATTGCCGGTTGACCCGCTCTCCGAGCGCCATGAGATCCGCAAGGCTCATTCCCTTTTCCGCCGCCGCACCTACAATCCTCTCGACCACCAGCGTCCCGGCAACGCCGCGGCGCCCTGTGGTAAAGAGCGAATCCTCCACCGCAATGTCGTCATTGGTGATGAGTTGCATGACCGCAATGCCTGCCATGTCCTTGAGCATCTCAGCGGCCATGTCGAAATTCATCACATCGCCTTCGTAGTTCTTGACGATGAACAGAACGCCTGCGCCGCCATCAACTGCCTGGGCGGCTTCCAGCATCTGGTCGGGCGTGGGCGAGGTAAAGACTTGCCCCGGACACGCCGCATCCAGCATGCCCATCCCGACAAAACCCGCATGCAACGGCTCGTGACCGGAACCGCCACCAGAAATCAGCGCGACTTTGCCAGAAATGATGTCCTTGCGGCGGATGAACTTCCCGGATGGATCCAGCACGACAATATCGGCATGCGCGGCGGCGAAACCGGCAAGGCTTTCCGCCAGTATTGTATCGGCGCCGTTCATCAACTTTTTCATGCTGTCCTCCCTTCGCGGCCCTCAGGCCCCCTCGTCCGGATCGCTTCCGAAAACCACTCCCATACGGTTGATGAAATCCGCGACCGCATGATCGAATAAACGGTTGCGCTCTTCACTGCCCAGATCCGGCGCAGTCATGGTCAGATGCCGGGTTCGTTTGCCCGCTGGTGATCGGGCCACGCGTCCGGGATGGGCCGCATGGTAGAGCGCCAGGAAATCCTTCTGTTCCGCCCGGCTGAAATGACAAACCGAAAATATCACCGAGATATGCCGTGCCGGCAAGGGCGTGAGATAGCTGGGACTGGTGATCTGGGTTACAAAGCTGCGATTCTTGCCCAGCGCATCGGCAAGCCTTTGGCGCATCCCCGAAGGACGCTTATCAACGATCGCTCCAAGTTTCTGCTTGTAGGCGCGGATCGCCGCTTCACCAGTTTGCGGCTTCATTTAACTGAGCCCTCGCCGGACCAAAGCCGAACCGCAGCCTTGATTACAGCCACACGTGCAGGCGCCACTGAAAACCGGCGAAGTCCCGTGCCGAGCAGCAGGCCGATCATCTCCGGGTCGCTCGCCGCATCACCGCACAGGCTGGTTTCAATTGCCCTGGCCTTTCCGAAGCTCGCCACATTGGCAATCAGGCTGAGGACTGCCGGGTCATCGGCTGAGCCCAGCGCGCTGAGCCTGGCATTGTCGCGTGACGCCGCCAGGACATATTGCGTCAGATCATTCGATCCGATCGAAAAAAACGCAGCTGCCGCAAACCGCGCGGGCGTGATGGCCACCGACGGCACCTCGACCATGATGCCGATCTCGGGCATCTGGTGGATGACATCCGCACTGGCAAGATCAGCCGCCTCTTTGGCAAACATCGCCCGCGCCGCATCGATTTCTCCCGGGACCGATACCATCGGCAGCATCACCTTGAGCGACCCATGAGGCGCTGCCCGCAACAATGCCCTGATCTGGACACGGAATATCTCCGGCTTTGCCAGTGACAAGCGAATGCCCCGCACGCCGAGAAAGGAGTTGTCCTCGGCAATCGTATAGCCTTCGATCGGTTTGTCGCCGCCCGCGTCGATGGTGCGGATGGTCACGGGTTTGCCGCCCGCCCAATCGAGCACCTTGCGATAGGCGGCAAGCTGCATTTCCTCATCGGGAAGACCGCGGTCGCCGCCAAAGAGAAACTCGGTCCGCATCAAGCCGATACCGTCGACATGATCGACCGAAATCCGGTCGACGTCGCCCGGGTCGGCAATATTGACGAGCACCTGGACGCTCTCGCCATCTCGCGTGATAGCGGGGTGAGGTGCGAGCGCATCCGCTTCGCGCTGCTGTGCCTGGCTGGCGGTGCGGCGATCATTGAAGTCGGCAATCTGCGCCGGATACGGAGAAACCAGCAACTCGCCCGATTGCGCGTCCAGCAACGCCTCCGCTGCATCCTCAATCGCGCTGTCGCCGATGCCAACGATCATCGGTACGCCGCGCGCGCGCGCCAGCATCGCCACATGGCTGGTGACGCTGCCCTTGCGCAGCGCCAGGCCGCCGCCCTTGCTCCAGTCATGCGCCAGAAACCGGCTCGGCGCGATATCTTCATCGACATGGATGGCGCCCGGCCGAATGGCATGCGCCGTGTCGCCCGTCAGCACCGACAAGACAGTATCGCGGATGTCGGACAGATCCGCCGAGCGGGCCTTGAAATACGCATCGCCTGAGGCCTGGTAACTCTCGATCTCGGCATCAAGGGCAGCTTTCCATGCATCATAGGCCGTCGCGCCTGCGCCAATCGCCTCGGCAGCCGTGGCGGAGAAGGAACCGTCCTCCAGCATCGCCAGGTGGAATTCCAGGATATCAGCCGCGTCACCGGACAGTTGGCTCATCGCGGATGCAATCTCGCCTGCCGCCGCCTCGACCGCCAGCTGCAGCGCCTGCAGTTCCCGTTCCGGCGTTGATTTGGCGACATAGGCGCGGCCCTGCCTGCGCGCCAGGTGTACCGGGCCATGGGCAAAGCCCGCGCTGGCTGCTTGACCGAAAATTCTACCGGGGCTCGCCATGCCCGCCGCCTTCATCAAATCCACGTTCGACAAGCGCAATAAGTTCTGCGATCGCCGTGGTCGACTGTTCGCCCTGGGCTCGTAACAGCAGCCGCGTTCCCTTCGGCGCCTTGGCGCCCATCACCTTGACGATGCTCTTGGCGTCGATCCACGGCCCCTCTTCGCTGGTGGCAAACTCCACCGTGCAGGGGAACGTCTTGGCAAGCTTTGTGAATTTCACCGAAGGCCGGGCGTGAAGCCCGACCTCATTGGTGATGATCACCTCGGAAATCGCCCTGGCAGTCATTTCTGGTGTCCTTCTGACATGCTCACAGCGGCGACAGTTCTTCGGCCGTCGCCACGACGGTGGCAAGCGAAGCGCCGCCCGAGGCCTCGGTTGCCGCCATGATCGCGCCCTCGACGATCGGCGCATTGCAGATGGCGATCATCGACGCGCGCGGCTCGCCGATAAACTCGATCGCCATTTCCGTATTGGTCTCAGCTCCGCCCAGATCGACCAGAATGGCCACGCCCGCATCGGACCAGGCCTTGTCAATTGCATTTGTAATGGCCTCGATGCTGGTGCCAAGCCCGCCTGCCGGATCGCCGCCGCACCACGCGAGCCCCACCTCGTCGCCCACCATTTGCCGCACCATGTCGGCGACACCCTCAGCGACCAGCGGTGAATGGGAAACAATGACGATGCCGACATTCATCACTCAAGCTCCTTCATGGGTTGGCAGCGTCCGGGCAACGACACCCGCCAGCAAGGCAACCGACGCAGCACCGGGGTCCATGTGCCCGATGGAGCGTTCGCCGAGAAAGGAAGCCCGGCCGCGCGTGGCAAGCATAGGAATCGTGGCTTCCGCAGCGGCTTTGGCGCGTGCGGCGATCTGGTTGAGATCAGCGCCGTGTTTCGCGGCATCCAGGATCGGATAGAGCACGTCGAGCATGGTCTTCTGTCCTGCCTGTGATTTCCCGCGCGCAGCAACGGCATCCACCGCCTTTTCGTAAGCCGTAACTAACGCGTCACGATCGAAATCTGCCGGAAGTTCCTTGCCAAGGGTCATGAAAAACGTTCCCACCAGCGGCCCCGAGGCGCCCCCGACTGTCATCACCAGCTTCATGCCTGCAGCCTTGATCGCATTCGGCACAGGGTTGGCGACAAGCTGATCAAGTTCGCCCAAAACCGCCTGAAAGCCGCGTTTCATGTTGGCGCCGTGATCGCCATCGCCGATGGCGCTGTCGAGATCGGTGAGATGGTCGGCATTCTCCGCAATCGCCGCCGCCATCGCGCCGACGAGGGCTCGGAAGTCACCGGATGTCATCGCAGACCCTGCATGCTTTCCTCCCAAAAAAAGCCAGACCCTTGCCGGACTTTTTTGCAGAAACGCCTGAATCCTGCGCTACCAAACCATGCAGATGACGCATCGCAAATGTTAAGTCATTTGTTCACTGAAACATTTATTACTAAACATTGCAATCTCGGGCCTGGACACGGTGGATCAACACAAATCCAGACCAGACCACTTGCGCCACATCCGACAGACCAGTGGCGGATTCGGGTTGCGTAACGCGTCCAATCCGGCACAACGGAGATACGTATATGTTTCGATCCCTTCGGCGTCGGCCGACGTACCAATTCCTCGATTGTAAAGGACCCGACCAAAATGCCCGATGGCGCCTATGACAGCCTGCTGGCCCTCAATTGCGGTTCATCCTCGATCAAGTTCGCCCTGTTCACGCCCGACATGGAGCGCACCCTGTCCGGACTGGTCGAAGCCATCGGACACGGCCAGACGCCAAGGCTGATCCTTGCGGGAGCAGAGGCCGCGCCTTTCGGGACCCAGGATCAGGGCCACGCGGACCTGCTGCCAAGGCTGATCGAAGAGATCATCCTGCCCCGCGCCGGCGCCATAGGTGGTATCGGTCATCGTGTCGTTCACGGCGGCGAGCTGTTCACCACCCCGATCGCCATTGATGCCTCCGTCCGGTCGGGCATTGCGACCCTCGCGCCGCTGGCTCCCGGTCATCAGCCGCACAATCTGGCCGGAATAAACGCCGCCATGACGGCGCTTCCCGGCGTCCTGCAGGTCGCCTGCTTCGACACGGCATTCCACGCAAGCGTGCCCCCGGTCCGGCGCGAGATGCCCCTGCCCCGCGCCTATGCCCGTCAAGGCCTGATCCGCTACGGATTTCACGGCCTGTCCTACGAGCATGTTGCCACCTCCCTGTCGCGCCTTGGGGTGTCGAAGGGACGCGTCGTGGCCTGCCACTTGGGAAATGGCAGCTCGATCTGCGGCATGATCGACGGCACGAGCCGTTGGACATCAATGGGGTTCACGCCACTTGACGGGCTGATGATGGGTCAGCGGCCGGGACGGCTCGATCCCGGTGCGGTGCTCTGGCTGCTGGATCACTTCGGAGGTGATGCGGAAAAACTCAGCAAGTTGCTTTATCATCAAAGCGGCTTGTCCGGCGTTTCAGGGATCTCCGGCGACATGCGGGCTCTTCTGGCGAGCCACGAGCCCGATGCCGCCTTCGCCATCGAGATGTATGTCGACCGGCTTGTCGCGGAAATCGGTGCCGCGGCGGCCAGTCTGGAAGGCATCGATGCTCTGGTATTCTCTGGAGGTATCGGCGAAAACTCCGCGCCCATCCGCGCCAGCGCCCTGGTCAAGCTCGAATGGCTCGGCTTCGCGCTCGATCCCGACGCCAACGCGGCACAGGCCGAGCGCCTGACTGCCAGCAACAGTGCGCGCCACGCTTTCATCGTCAAGGCCGATGAGGAACTGGTGATTGCCAGGGCGGTGGCGCAAGCGCTCGCCGGGTAGGCCTGGCACTTCTGCAAGAGCAGGCTTGCGCAGCGACGTTTTTCAGGCTCAAATCCTGCCATGAGCTACCGTCAGCCCAGCTTTACCCTCGGCGTCGAGGAGGAATATCTGCTTGTCGACCGCGACAGTCTGGATCTCGCCGCGGCTCCGGAATCGCTGATGGCCGAATGCATCGAGGAACTGGAAGGCCAGGTCAGTCCTGAATTCCTGCAGTGCCAGATTGAGGTCGGCACCACTGTGTGCAGGACCGTGGTGGAAGCCGGCTCCGATCTCGCCCGCCTGCGCTCCGTCATCGCCCGCATTGCCTCAAACCACGGCCTGGCGCCGCTGGCCGTCTCCTGTCATCCCTTTGCCGACTGGCACAAGCAGCACTTCACCGACAAGCAGCGCTACCGCGAACTCGAGCACGATCTCGGCGGCGTCGCGCGGCGCATGCTGATCTGCGGCATGCATGTGCATGTCGGACTGGACGACGACGAAACCCGCATCGACCTGATGGCGCAGTTTCCCTATTTCCTGCCGCATCTGCTGGCCTTGTCGACATCGTCCCCCTATTGGAAAGGGGACGATACGGGGCTTAATTCCTACCGGCTCACGGTCTTCGACAACCTTCCCAGAACAGGACTGCCACCGAGGTTTTCATCCTGGTCGGAATACCAGCGATCCGTTCAGATCATCATCGACAGCGGATTGATCGATGACAGCACCAAGATCTGGTGGGACCTTCGACCTTCGGCCCGGTTTCCGACGCTCGAATCCAGGATTTGTGATGTATCTCCACGGCTCGACGACACCCTGGCGATCGTCGCTCTGACCCAATCGATCATGCACATGCTGTGGCGCCTGCGCAGCAACAATCAGCGCTGGCGCATCTATGACAGGTTTCTGGTCGGAGAAAACCGCTGGCGCGCCCAACGCTACGGCGTCTCCAACGGCCTGATCGATTTCGCCAGGGGCGAGGTCGTTGCCTTTCCCGTCCTGCTTGAGGAGCTTATCGAGCTCGTTTCAGAGGATGCGGAGGCACTCGGATGTTCCGAACAGCTGCTATCAGCACGGCGGATTGTTGAAAACGGCACCAGCGCCGATCGGCAACGCTCGATCCATGCAAGGGCGATTGCAGCCGGAGCCAGCGCCAGAGAAGCCCAGAAAGAGGTCGTGCGATCGCTGATCGATGACTTCACTCAAGGCCTCGAAAGCCACTGGCAGCAAGCGACGATCCCCATGCAGACCGCCTGATGCTGCCGCGCTCGCGCTCACACTGTTCCCTGGCGGCGACCGCGCAGGGTTGGGCTGCCTTTGAGGCGCCAGCCGTGCTATCGGATCTGGCCAGCAACCAAACAAGGCCTGAAGCTAATTCCGCTCGCTCCCGAATTGATCATTTTTGACTGCGATGGAGTCCTCATCGATAGTGAGGTCATCAGCGCGCGTGTGCTGATCGATGCGCTGGCAAGCATCGGGGTCAAGGTCGATACCGCCCATGTGCAAACCCATTTTCTCGGCCGCAGCTGGGCCAAGGTCGCAGCCGAAATCCGCCACTCCCACGGTTATCACCCCGGTACGGATTTCGAGGAGAAATACCGTACCGAGCTTCTTGCTCGCTTTGAACTGGAGTTGGTCACGACATCGGGCATCGAGGTGCTGCTGCCACAATTGGCGACCAGGGCCTGCGTGGCGACAAGCAGTTCGCCGAAGCGGGCTTCGCGGTCGCTCGAACTGACCGGATTGTCCGATTTTTTTGCTAAGCGGATCTTCACCGCCTCCGAAGTCGAAAGAGGCAAACCGGCGCCCGATTTGTTCCTGCATGCCGCCAGGCAGATGCAGGCCGATCCGGCCAGGTGCCTTGTCATCGAGGATTCCCTGCCCGGCATCGAGGCGGCGAACAATGCCGGCATGCAGGTGCTGCGCTTCACCGGCGGAAGTCATCTGAAGGGGTTGAGCGAAGAGACGCTCAGCCTTGGCGGAAAAGTGCGATGCTTTGACAATTGGGAGCTTTTCTTTGAAATGGTGCCTCAGGCCAAACGGCAATTGGACGGACGGATGGGCACATGAGCAATGCGGGCGATCACGAAACAAGCCGTCTTGACGACGCTGCCCGCGCCGGCTGGCTCTATTATGTGGCCGGCAACACGCAAGACGAAATAGCCCGAAAGCTCGGCGTCTCGCGACAATCCGCACAACGCCTGGTTTCCCTCGCTGTCAGCGAGAAGCTCGTCAAGGTTCGGCTGGATCATCCGATCGCCAGATGTATGGAACTCGCCCATGGCCTGTCGGAAAAATTCGGCCTCGTCTCCTGCGAAGTGGCACCGAGCGATCCCGATGCGCCGGCGGCGCTGACCGGCGTCGCGCAACTGGCGGCGGGTGAAATAGAGCGGCTGCTCAAATCCGACCATCCGAAGATCATCGCGCTGGGCACGGGGCGAGCCCTGCGCGCCTGTGTCGAACAACTGCCGAAAATGGATTGCCCGCAACACCGGATCGTCTCGCTGCTTGGCAACATGATGTCGGATGGCGCCGCTACCCCCTACAACGTCGTCATCCGCATGGCGGACCGGGTCAACGCGCGTCACTATCCGATGCCGCTGCCTGTCTTTGCCCGGTCGGTGGAGGAAAAGCAGCTGCTGCAGCAGCAGGAAGCGGTGCACAACATTCTCGAACTGGCCCGGCAGGCCGATGTCACCTATGTCGGCATCGGCAATATCGGAGACAATGCGCCCTTGCTGATCGACGGCTTTGTCAGCCGCGAGGAGACCCGCGCCCTGATCAAGGCGGGCGCCGTGGGCGAGATCACGTCGTGGGTCTTCGACCGCTCCGGCAAGCTGATCGACGGACTGACCAATGACAGGGTGGCGAGCGCCATCCTGCATGTTTCTCCGTCCAAACCGGTGATTGCGATTGCGGTCGGCACCCTCAAGACCGACGCCATCCTTGCCGCAATGCGCGGCAGACTGATCAACGGGCTCATCACCGACGAGGCCACAGCAGAGCATTTGCTCAACCATTGAGCAGAACATCAGCTTTTTAAACCGTTGATATCATTGTCATAATTTCAAGATATCCGTTTTCTGTGCAGGTGCAGCATCGATTCTGCATTGACTCGCGCAAGAGTCTGAATGAATATTTGCCCGTCTAATTGGCATTTGCCCATACTGGGCATTGGGAGGAATTCATGAAGAGATTTGCAAACGCGCTTCTGTGCGCGTCGGCGTTGTCCATGCTTGGCACGGCGGCGCTTGCCGAAACACTGACCATCGCCACCGTCAACAACGGTGACATGATCCGCATGCAGGCACTGACCGACGATTTCACCGCGAAGCACCCGGACATCGAGCTGAACTGGGTGACGCTGGAGGAGAACATCCTTCGCGAACGCGTCACCACCGACATCGCCACCCAGGGCGGTCAGTATGACGTCATGACCATCGGCACCTATGAGGTTCCGATCTGGGCCAAGCAGGGCTGGCTGCTGCCGCTCGATGGTCTCGGGGACGACTATGACGCCGAAGACATCATCCCGGCTATTGCCGGTGGCCTTTCCTACGAGGGCAAGCTGTATGCTGCGCCGTTCTACGGCGAGAGCTCGTTCGTGATGTACCGCACCGACCTGATGGAAAAGGCCGGCCTTGAAATGCCCGACGCCCCGACATGGGACTTCATCGCCGACGCCGCGCGCAAGATGACCGACCGCGAAAACGGCATCAACGGCATCTGCCTGCGCGGCAAGGCCGGCTGGGGCGAGAACATGGCCTTCCTGACGGCCCTGTCAAACTCCTTCGGCGCCCGCTGGTTCGACATGGACTGGAAGCCCCAGTTCGACCAGCCGGCCTGGAAGAACACTCTGCAGTCGTATGTCGACCTGATGAACGAGGCCGGACCGACCGGCGCATCGTCGAACGGGTTCAACGAGAACCTCGCACTCTTCCAGCAGGGCAAATGCGGCATGTGGATCGACGCCACCGTCGCCGCGTCCTTCGTCTCCAACCCGACCGACTCCACCGTCGCCGACAAGGTAAGCTACGCGCTGGCCCCCGACACGGGCCTGGGCAAGCGTGGCAACTGGCTGTGGGCATGGTCGCTCGCAGTGCCCGCCGGCACCAAGAACGCCGAAGCGGCGCAGACCTTTGTCTCCTGGGCAACGTCCAAGGCCTATCTGGAACTGGTCGCCTCGAAGGAAGGCTGGGCAAACGTGCCCCCAGGCACCCGCACCTCGCTCTACGAGAACCCGGAATACGCCAAGGTGCCGTTCGCCAAGATGACGCTCGACTCGATCAACGCGGCCGACCCCACCAAGCCGACCGTCGATGAGGTGCCTTATGTCGGCGTGCAATTCGTCGCTATTCCCGAATTCCAGGGCCTGGGCACCACCGTCGGACAGCTGTTCTCCGCAGCACTGGCCGGACAGATGTCGGTTGACGATGCGCTGGCACAGGCTCAATCGGTTGCAACGCGCGAAATGACGCGCGCCGGCTACATCAAGTAGCACCACCCTCCCGGGGCACCTGGCCGCCCGTTCAAACCGGGCGGCCGATTTCACCTCCAGAACCTGTTCGCGACCGAACGCAGGGAGAGCGTCATGGCCACCCGTCAAACCCAAGGTCTTGCAAATATCATGCGGGCGCCGGCGATCATCCTGCTGCTGATCTGGATGGTCGTGCCACTGGGAATGACCCTCTATTTCTCCTTCCTGAACTACAACCTGCTCAACCCTGCAAACACAAGCTGGGCCGGTTTCTTCAATTACAGATATTTCTACACCGATCCGGCCTTTTTCCAGTCGATCTGGAACACGCTCGTGCTGGTCCTGGGCGTGCTGCTGATCACCGTGGTCGGCGGCATTGCCATCGCCTTGCTGATCGACCAGCCCATGTTCGGCCAGGGCATCGTGAGAATTCTGGTGATCTCGCCCTTCTTCGTCATGCCGCCGGTTGCAGCCCTGGTGTGGAAGAACATGATCATGAACCCGAGCTACGGGGTGTTCGCCGACATCGCGAATTTCTTCGGCGCTGATCCGGTCGACTGGTTTGCGCAATATCCGCTGTTTTCGATCATCATCATCGTCGCCTGGCAATGGCTGCCCTTCGCCACGCTGATCCTGCTCACCTCGCTGCAGTCGCTTGACGGCGAACAGAAGGAAGCCGCCGAAATGGACGGCGCGGGTTTCGTCAGCCGCTTCATCTATCTGACATTGCCGCACATGGCGCGCGCCATCACCGTGGTCATCCTGATCCAGACCATCTTCCTGCTCGCCGTCTATGCCGAGATCCTGGTCACGACCAACGGCGGTCCGGGTTATGCCTCGACCAATCTGGTGTTCCTCATCTATCGCGCAGCCCGTCTCAATTTCGACATCGGCGGGGGCGCCGCAGGCGGAATCATCGCCGTCGTCCTCGCCAACTTCGTCGCCATCTTCCTGATGCGCGCTGTCGGCAAGAACCTGGATTAGGAGAGAACAATGGCGCGCGCAGTCACCACACGCACAAAGGCCATCAACACGGCGGTCGCCTGGACGATAGCCCTCGTGATCTTCTTCCCGATCCTCTACACGATCATCACAAGCCTGAAGACCGAATCCGAGGCGATCGCCGGCTTCAACCTGATCCCGTCCTTCACCATCGAGAGCTACATCGCCGTCCAGACCCAGAACGACTATTTCAAGCCGTTCATGAACTCGGTCATCCTGGCGCTCGGCTCGACTGTCCTGGCGCTGATCGTGGCGATCCCGGCAGCCTGGGCCATGGCCTTCTCGCCAACCAAACACACCAAGGACATTCTGATGTGGATGCTTTCCACAAAGATGATGCCGGCGGTCGCGGTGCTGGTGCCGATCTATCTCATCTTCCTGCGCACAGGCCTCATGGACACCCGCATAGGCCTGACCGTGATGCTGATGCTGATCAACCTGCCGATCGTGGTCTGGATGCTCTACACCTACTTCCGCGAGATCCCGGGAGAGATCCTCGAAGCCGCGCGGATGGACGGCGCGTCGCTGTGGAACGAGATCGTTTACATCCTCACGCCGATGGCTATCCCGGGCATAGCTTCCACCATGCTGCTCAACATCATCCTTGCTTGGAACGAATCCTTCTGGACCATCCAGCTCACCACCACCAACGCGGCGCCGCTCACCGCCTTCATCGCCTCGTTCTCGAGCCCGCAGGGCCTGTTCTGGGCCAAGCTTTCGGCGGCCTCCACGCTGGCCATCGCGCCGATCCTGATCATGGGCTGGTTCAGCCAGAAGCAACTTGTCCGCGGCCTGACCTTCGGCGCCGTGAAGTAGAAACCGGGGGAACCGTCATGGGCAACATCACACTTCGCAACGTCAAGAAGTCCTTTGGCAATGTCGTCATTATTCCCGACATCAACCTCGACATCGAGGATGGCGAGTTCGTGGTCTTCGTCGGCCCTTCGGGATGCGGAAAATCCACGCTTCTGCGCCTTATCGCCGGCCTTGAGGATACGACCTCGGGCGTGATCTCCATCGATGGCCGCGATGTCACAGGCGAGGCGCCGGCCAAGCGCAAGCTGGCGATGGTGTTCCAGTCCTACGCGCTCTACCCGCACATGACAGTGGCCAAGAACATCGCCTTTCCGTTGAAGATGGCCGGCGAGGACAAGGCGACGATAGAGAAAAAGGTCGGTGATGCGGCGCGCATCCTCAATCTGACCGACTATCTGGAACGCCGCCCCGGCCAGCTTTCCGGCGGCCAGCGCCAGCGCGTCGCCATCGGCCGCGCCATCGTACGGCAGCCCTCGGCCTTCCTCTTCGACGAGCCGCTGTCCAATCTCGATGCGGCCCTCCGTGGCACCATGCGGCTGGAGATCAGCGAACTGCATCACCAGCTCAAGACGACCATGGTCTATGTCACCCATGACCAGATCGAAGCCATGACCATGGCGGACAAGATCGTGGTCCTCAATGCGGGCAATATCGAGCAGGTCGGCTCGCCGATGGAGCTCTACAATTCCCCCAAAAACCTCTTCGTCGCAGGCTTCATCGGTTCGCCGAAGATGAATCTTGTCGCCGGCGCGCCCGCCGAGAAGCTTGGCGCCAAGACCATCGGTTTCCGCCCCGAGCACATCGCGATCTCCAAGACCGATGGCGAATGGAAGGGCACCGTCGGCGTTGCCGAGCATCTTGGCTCCGACACTTTCCTTCATGTTCACACCGATGCACTCGGCACGGTCAATGTTCGCGCCAGCGGCGAAATCCAGGTCAGTCATGGCGACACCGTCTGGCTCACGCCCGATCCCAACAGGATCTACCGCTTCGACGCCGCGGGACTGGCCGTCTGATGTCGCGTCTTGCAGGGAAAACCGCCATCATCACCGGTGCGGCCCGCGGCATTGGCCAGGCTTTTGCCGAGCGCTATGTCGCGGAAGGGGCGACCGTCGCCATCGCCGACATTGACCTCGAGCGGGCGACGGCGACCGCGTCCCGGATCGGCGAGCAGGCCTTCGCGGTGCATCTCGATGTCAGCGACCAGGCCTCGATCGACGCCGCCGTCAAGGCCGTGGCCGACCGCACGGGCGGCATCGACATCCTGATCAACAATGCGGCGCTGTTCGATCTCGCCCCGATCATCGAGATCCGCCGCGAGAGTTTTGAGAAGCTGTTTTCGATCAATGTCGCGGGCACGCTGTTCACGCTGCAGGCGGTCGCCAAATCCATGATCGCCCGCGGCAAGGGCGGCAAGATCATCAACATGGCAAGCCAGGCGGGGCGGCGCGGCGAGGCCCTGGTCGGCGTCTATTGCGCCACCAAGGCCGCCGTCATCAGCCTCACCCAATCGGCCGGGCTCGATCTGATCAGGCACGGCATCAACGTCAACGCGATCGCCCCGGGCGTGGTCGACGGCGAGCACTGGGACCATGTCGACGCGCTGTTTGCCCGCCACGAGAACCTGGCGCCGGGTGAGAAGAAGCGGCTTGTGGGCAAGGCGGTTCCCTTTGGCCGCATGGGCACCGCCGATGACCTGACCGGAATGGCGGTGTTTCTCGCCACCAAGGATGCCGACTACATCGTCGCCCAGACATACAATGTCGACGGCGGGAACTGGATGAACTGATGCAAGACTCCCATCCCCCCCAACAAGCGGAGGCCGTCGACGCCACCGCGCTTCGCTCAGAAACCCTGACCATGCTGCCTGAAGACGTGAGCACGCCCGGCTATGACCGACGGGCATTGACGCCCGGGGTGCTGCATGTGGGCGTCGGCAATTTTCACCGCGCCCACCAGGCCAATTACTTCCATCGCCTGTTCGAACTGGGCGAGGATTTCGATTGGGCGATCATCGGCGCCGGCATGATGCACTTTGATGAGGCCATGCGGGACAAGCTTGGACCCCAGGACTGGCTGACCACCATCGTCGAGCTCGATCCCAAGGGTTATCGCGCCAGCGTGATCGGATCGATGATCGACTTTGTCGCCGTCGATCCCGTCGCGCTGATCGACGCCATGCAGGATCCGCAGATCCGGATTGTCTCCCTGACGGTAACCGAAGGCGGCTACTTTCTCAGCGCCGAAACCGGCGGCTTCGATCCGACCCATCCTGCCATTGTTCGCGAGACGGGCGCCGGCCACCCGCCCCAGACCGTTTTTGGCGTCATCATCGCCGCACTGAAGGCGCGGCGGGCCAGGGGGCATCCGCCGTTCACCATCATGTCCTGCGACAATCTTCCCGAAAACGGCCATGTGGCGCGCGCCACCGTTCTGGGCCTGGCACGATTGGTCGATCCGGACCTGGCCGACTGGATCGCTGACAATGTCGCCTTCCCGAACTCGATGGTGGACTGCATCACGCCGGCGACCGGCGCGCGTGAGATCGATCTCGTGCGCGCACGGTTCGGGATCGAGGACGCAGCACCCGTGGTCTGCGAGCCGTTCCGGCAATGGGTGATGGAGGACAATTTCCCGCAAGGCCGGCCGGCGCTGGAAAAGGTCGGCGTCGAATTCGTGCGCGATGTCGCGCCTTATGAGCTGATGAAGCTCAGGATACTCAATGGCGGCCACGCAGCCATAGCCTACTCCTCCGCCCTGCTTGGCCATCACTTTGTCCATGACGCCATGGCCGATCCGCTGATCGCCGGATTTCTCAGCAAGCTGACCGTCGAGGAAATCTTGCCGACAGTGCCTGAGATCGAAGGGGTCAGCCTCACCGATTATGTCACCGTTGTGGCCAGTCGGTTTTCCAACTCGGCGCTGGGCGACACCATTCCGCGGCTCTGCCTCGATGGCTCCAACCGTCAGCCCAAATTCATCCTGCCAACCATCGCCGACCGACTGGCGGCCGGCCAGCCGGTCAACGGCCTGGCGCTCGAAGTCGCCCTCTGGGCGCATTATTGCGCTGCGGCACATGATGGCGCGGCTGTCGCGGTCGATGATCCGAATGCCGCACGGCTGACCGAGCGGGCGCTGGCCGCGCGCAAGGATCCGCGGGAATTCTTGGCGATGCCGGATATCTTCGGCGCGATCGCCCAATCGCCGGACTTCGTGTGCGCCTTCGCCAAGGCGCTGGAACGGCTGCAGCGGACTTCGACCCGGGAAGTGCTGGCCGGATATCTGGCCAATTGATCCTGCTAAACGGACCCGGCGATAATCAGCCGTGTGCCGTGCCCCTCGAGCAGCATGGCAAGATCATCCCCCACAGGCGCATCGGTCACCAGATGGCCGATGGCGTCGAAGCCCGCGACCGATACGAGCCCGCGGCGGCCGAACTTGGTGTGGTCCGTGACGACGTAGCTCTGCTCACCGCGCGACAGCATCATCCGGGCGAATTCGGCCTCCTCGAGGTCGAAGTCCATGACACCTGAGGGGGCATCGATGGCGCCGGCAGAAATGATGGCGTGGGTGACGGAGAATTTCGCGATGAACTCGATTGCCGAAACCCCGAATGCAGCGCCTGAATCGCTCCTGAGTTCGCCACCGGCCATGTAGACCTTGTTGCCGTTGACCGTGGCCAGCGTGCGGGCGATGTCGGAGGAGTTGGTCACGACCGTCAGGCGCCGGTGCCCGAGCAGTTCGCGCGCCACGAAGCTCGTGGTGGTGCCGGTGTCGAGCATCACCGAGTCCCCGTCACGGATGAGCTGCGCCATTTCCCGCGCAATGCGGCGCTTGGCGTCGGCGTTCTCGCGCATCCGCCGCTGGAACGGCGCCTCGCCCACCTGGCCCGCGAGCCCCACCGCGCCGTGGATTTTCAGCACGGACCCGTTTTCCGTGAGCGGTCGCACGTCCCGCCGCACGGTCTCGAGCGACACGCCGAGCCGCGCGGCAAGCTCTGAGATGGTCACGGTGCCTTCGTCGGCAAGCATCCGAAGGATCTCGGCATGACGTTTGGAGAGCATCTGCATACACCTTTTGTGCTGCCTGTTTTCTAGGCGATCTCCGCCAGCTTATCAATCAAAACAAACCCAACCGGGCATCAAAGCCGAAAATTGCCACAGAATTGATTGACAAGGGCCGGGGCGTGGTGTGGGATTGAGAGGTTAACAAGCCGCGCACGGGTGCGCTGCCGTGGGGTCTGTTTGCTACCTGCGGAAAAAGTGCCGGGATGCGGGATCCAACAGGGTGAACAGGAGGCTCGACATGCATTCAGCCAATATCTTTTCCGGCAGCATATTCAGGCGATTGACCGCGGCGCTCGTCATATCGGGCGCTTCGTGCCTTGGCTTGTCCGTTCCGGCAATCGCGCAGGAATCCACAGACCCGATCAAGCTGACGCTCCATGACTGGACCGGTCAGCTGATCACCACCGAAATCATGGGCGAAGTGCTCAAGAAGGCCGGCTATTCGATCGAATATGTCCAAGCCGACTACCTCGCCCAGTTCGCAGGGCTGGAAACCGGCGACCTGCATGTGGCGATGGAAATGTGGGAAACCACAGGCCGCGAGGTCATGGACGCCGCCACCGCCACCGGCAAGGTCGAGAATTTCGGCCCGACCGGCATGAAGGCCAAGGAGGAGTGGTGGTACCCCTCCTACATGACGGAGAAATGCCCGGGCCTGCCCAATTGGGAAGCGCTTAAGGACGAGGCCTGCGCCGAAGCCTTCTCGACCGCCGAGACCGCACCCAAGGGCCGGTATCTTGGCGGCCCCGTGACCTGGGGCGGGTTTGACGACGAGCGCGTCGAAGCGCTCGACCTGCCGTTCGAAGTCATCCATGCCGGCACCGACGCGGCCCTGTTCGCGGAACTTGAAAGCGCCTATCAGCGCCAGGCCCCGATCATGCTGTGGATCTATGCCCCGCATTGGGCGCCCGCCAAGTATGAAGGCGCATGGGTCGAGTTCCCCGAATATTCCGCCGAGTGTTACAATGACCCTTCAGCCGGCATCAATCCCGATGCCGCCTATGACTGCGGCAAGCCGTTCGGCGAGATCTGGAAGGTCGGCTGGGCCGGCGTGAAGGACAAGTGGCCAAGCGCCTATGAGGCGATCAAGGCCTTCACCATCGACAATGACGAGATGGGCAAGATGATCACCGAGGTCGACCTCGACGGCAAGACGGTGTCCGCCGTGGTTGCCGACTGGATGGGCGCCAACGAGGCCCGCTGGTCGGGCTGGATCAAGAAGTAAACCGCACCGGGCCTGATGCGCCCGCTGCCGGGACTATCGGCAACCGGACCTTCGGGCCCGGTTGCAGCCGGCTCCCTGACCCTCGCGTGCGAACCAGCGCGACCGGCGCAGCTCCGGAATTCATCAAGATCTCATATGTCTCCGACCGGGTTGTTCATGACCTCTCCTGAAGCCAAGCTTGTCTGCCGCAATGTGTGGAAACTGTTCGGCCCCGGCGCCGCCGGTTTTCTGGCCCAGCACAATGGCCGTCCCGACGCGGCTGCGATCAGCGAGGCCGGTTTCGTCGGCGCCGTCCGGCAGGTTGATCTCGACGTGCGGGAGGGCGAGATCTTCGTCATCATGGGACTGTCCGGATCAGGCAAGTCGACATTGGTCCGGCTGATGTCGCGGCTGATCGAGCCATCGGGCGGCGACGTGCTGTTCAAGGGCGAGAACCTCCTGCAAGCCTCGCAGGCGCGGATGATTGAAATCCGTCGACACCAGATGGGCATGGTATTCCAACATTTTGCGCTTCTGCCGCATCTCACCGTTTTGGACAACGTCGCCTTCCCGCTCGACATCCAGGGCATGAGCCGCGCCAAGCGGGAAGCGCGGGCGCGCGAAATGATTGAACTGGTCGGCCTCGCCGGCCGGGAAAACGCGTTCCCGCGCCAGCTGTCCGGCGGCCAGCAGCAGCGCGTGGGCATCGCCCGCTCGCTGGCGGTCGAACCCGAAATCTGGTTTCTCGACGAGCCGTTCTCCGCGCTCGATCCGCTGATCCGCCGGGAGATGCAGGACGAGTTCATGCGGCTGCAGACCGTGCTGCACAAGACTATCGTCTTCATCACCCATGATTTCGACGAAGCCATCCGTCTCGCCGACCGGATTGCCATCATGAAGGACGGCGAGATCGTCCAGGCCGGCACGCCGGAAGAGATCGTGCTGACGCCGGCCACATCCTATGTCGCCGAATTCACCAAGAATGTCGCCCGCGCCAAGGTGATCCGCACCCAAAGCCTGATGGTCGCTGCAGACGTGACAGAACAAGGCGCCCCGACAGTCTCCGCCCGCACCAATATTGCCGAAGCAGCGCCGTTGTTCCTCGACGGGGTGACCCAGATAGGTGTCGCGGACGAGGCAGGACAGATCATCGGTCGCCTCGACCGCGACGCCGTCGTCAAACTGATGCTGCAGGGCTGACCATGGCGATGCAAGGCGCTCCGATGGCGGCAACCGATGCAGCGCAGGCTTCGCCGCAGCAGATAAGGCTGCCGATCGCCTGGATCATCGCGCTTGCTGCCTTCGTGGCGTTCTGGCTTTTCGCTAAACCGCTTCTGCCCGCAGCCTTCGAGTTTCCGAAGGCCTGGTATGTGCCTTTGGCCAAGTGGATCAGCACCGCCATGAAATGGCTGATCGACGAGGCCAGCTTCGGCCTGTTCAGCTTCACCGACCTGACCCGCTTTGTCTCGGCGGTTCTCGATGTCCCCTACACGCTCGCCTCGAGCCTCTTGTCCACCGGCTTTCTCGAAGGCAGCGGCTCGTCGGCGATCCAGATCGTCCCGCCTCTGCCGTGGATCGCCGTCATCGGCCTGGTCATGCTGCTTGGCCACTGGCTCGGCGGCACACGGCTCGCCCTGCTGGCGGGCGGCTGCTTTCTGTTCCTGGCGGTGTTCGGGCAATGGACCAGCGCCATGATCACCCTGGCCTCGATCCTGGTCGCCGCTCCGCTTGGCGTTCTACTCGGATTGCTGTTCGGCATCGCCGCCTGGCGCTGGCGATGGATCGAGCGCCTGGTCACGCCGCTGCTCGATCTGATGCAGACCATCCCGGTCTTCGCCTATCTGGTTCCGGTGCTCTTCCTGTTCGGCTTCGGCCCGACGGCTGCGGTGATCGCCACCCTGATCTTCGCCACGCCGCCAATGACCCGCATCGCCATCCTGGCGCTCCGCGCCGTGCCGGGCGAGATCATCGATCTGGGACACATGGTCGGCTGCACCGAGCGGCAGATGACCTGGCGGGTCATGGTGCCCGCCGCCCGCGAAAGCCTGATGGTCGGCATGAACCAAGTCATCATGCTGTCGCTCAACATGGTCATCATCGCCTCGATGATCGGCGCTGGCGGACTTGGCTTCGACGTGCTGGCGGCGCTGAGACGGCTCGATTTCGGCGCCGGGCTCGAGGCGGGCTTCGCCATCGTGGCCCTCGCCATCGCCATGGACCGGCTGAGCCAGGCGGCCGCGGAGAAACTCTCGGCCCCGTCTCCCGAAGTTCGAAATTCCGGACTGGTCGCGCGTCACCCCTACATCGTTGCGGCGCTGATCCTGGTGCTGGTAACGACCGTCCTGGGCTATGTCGTCCCGGGCATCCACACCTATCCTCAGACGCTGCAGCTGTCGACCGGCACCTTCTGGTCGGAAGTCGTTGCCTGGATCAACATTAATTTTTTCGACACGCTCGAAGCCATCAAGAACGCGATGCTGCTCAACGTGCTGATCCCGTTCAAGCGCTTCCTCGGCGATCTTCCCTGGCTGGGCGTCACCGCGCTCCTGGCCTTTGCCGGATACCGCCTGGGCGGCTGGCGGCTGGGGCTTCTGACTGCAGGCCTGGCGCTGTTCATCGCCGCCACCGGCCAGTGGGAAAAGGCCATGATCACGGTCTACCTATGCGGTATCTCCGCGGTGCTCGCCGCATTGATCGGCCTGCCGATCGGGATCTTCGCCGCCACCCGCGACCGGGTCTGGTCCTGGGTACAGGTGGCCATCGACACCCTCCAGACGCTTCCGAGCTTCGTCTATCTGATGCCCGCGGTGATGCTGTTCCGGGTCGGTGATTTTACCGCCATGATCGCCGTCGTGGCCTTCGCGATCGCACCCGCTATCCGCTACACCGCATTGGGCATCCGCAAGGTCGATCCAAAGCTGATCGAAGCCGGCCGCGCCATGGGCTGCACCGAATGGCAGATCCTCACCCGCATAAGGCTGAAGCTGGCGCTCCCCGAAATCCTTCTCGGCCTCAACCAGACCATCATGTTCGCGCTGTCGATGCTGGTCATCACCGCGCTGGTCGGCACCCGCGATCTCGGCCAGGAAGTCTATATCGCGCTCACCAAGGCCGACACCGGCCGCGGTCTCGTTGCCGGCCTGTCGATCGCCGCCATTGCCATTATCGCCGACCGTCTGATCTCGGCCGGCGCCATCCATGCCAGACGCCGCCTGGGGCTTGAGTAGACCATGACAGATCCCGCCACGCTCGATCGTATCCGCGCCCTGCCCTGTTTCTCGGGCAGCGTCGACATCGCGCCGCTCTCGGGCGGCCTGAGCAACGAGAACTGGCTGGTCACCGATGCAGCAGGCAAGCATGTGGTGCGGCTGGGCCGGGACTTTCCCTTCCACCATGTCGACCGCGCCCGGGAAGTGATGACCGCCCGCGCGGCCCATGCAGCCGGGTTTGGCCCCTGCGTCGAATATTCCGAGCCCGGCATCATGGTCACAGCCTTTCTCAATGCGAAAACCTTCGGCGCGGCGGATGTCCGCGCCAACGCCGAGCGGATCGGCCGCCTTCTCCGCGACTTCCACGCCACGATGCCGCATCACGTGGCGGGCGCGGGGTTCATGTTCTGGGTGTTCCATGTCATCCGCGACTATGCCCGGACGCTGGGATCAGGCGGCTCGCGCATGGCCGACCGGCTTCCCGCCTGGCTCGAGCTTTCAGAAACGCTTGAAGCGGCACAACGCCCGCTGCCGATCGTCTTCGGCCACAACGACCTGCTGCCGGCCAACTTCCTCGATGACGGGCACAAGCTCTGGCTCATCGATTTTGAGTATGCCGGCTTCTCCACCGCCATGTTCGACATTGCCGGCGCCGCGTCGAACGCGGAAATGACTGCAGACGAAGCCGCCCTCCTGCTGGAGGCGGCGCTGGGATCGGCGCCCGACCCGGCAATGACCCGGACCTTTCACGCCATGCAATGCGCCTCGCTGCTGCGCGAGACGCTCTGGAGCCTCGTCTCGGAACTGCACCTTGATGCGCCGGGCGTCGACTACCAAGCCTACACCGCCGAAAACCTCGCTCGCCTGGATGCGGCGCTTGAGCACTATCATTCCACCTACGGAAAGACATCATCATGACACTCCCCGACAGAGCCCAGATCGTCGTCATCGGCGGCGGCATCATCGGCTGCTCCACGGCCTATCATCTCGCGCGCGATCACAAGGCCGACGTCATCCTGCTCGAGCAGGGTCAGCTGACCTCGGGCTCGACCTGGCACGCCGCAGGTCTGGTGGGACAGCTGCGCTCGTCGGCGTCCATCACCAAGGTGCTCAAATACTCGGTCGACCTCTACAAGCGGCTCGACCAGGAGACGGGGCTCGAGACTGGCTGGAAGATGTCGGGCTGCCTGAGGCTCGCCACCAACCAGGACCGCTGGATTGAATACCGCAGGCTCGCGACAACCGCCCAGAGCTTTGGCATGGACATGCAGCTCCTCTCCCCGCAGGAGGCAAAGGCGATGTTCCCGCTGATGCAGGTCGACGACCTGGTGGGCGCGAGCTGGCTGCCGACCGACGGCCAGGCGAGCCCGTCGGACATCACCCAGTCGCTGGCCAAGGGCGCGCGCATGCATGGTGCCAGGATCTTCGAGAATGTCCGGGTCACCGGCTTCGAGATGAAGGACAGCCGGATTCTTGCGGTCAAGACCAGCAAGGGCGACATCGCCTGCGAGAAGGTGGTCAACTGCGCCGGGCAATGGGCGCGCCAGTTGGGCGCGATGGCGGGCATCAACGTGCCGCTGCAACCGGTCAAGCACCAGTATGTCATCACCGAAAAGATCGAGGGCCTGTCGAGCGACGCGCCGACCATCCGCGACCCCGACCGCCGCACCTATTTCAAGGAGGAGGTTGGCGGCCTCTGCTTCGGCGGCTACGAGCCCGATCCGCAGGGCTGGACCATGGACGACGTGCCCGATCAGTTTCAGTTCCAGCTTTTCGACGATGACTACGACCATTTCGAGCAGCACATGATGCAGGCCATCGAGCGTGTCCCCGCGCTCAACTCGGTGGGCGTCAAGCAGATGATCAACGGCCCCGAGAGCTTCACCCCGGATGGCAACTTCATCCTTGGAGCGGCACCTGAATGCGTCAACATGTTCGTCGGCGCCGGCTTCAATGCCTTCGGCATAGCCTCGGGTGGCGGAGCGGGCTGGGTGCTGGCTCAATGGGTGATCGACGGCGAAGCGCCACTCGATCTCTGGGTCGTCGATATCCGCCGGTTCTCCGAGATGCACAAGGACAGGCAATGGGTCAACGACCGCACGCTCGAGGCCTATGGCAAGCACTACGCCATCGGCTTTCCGCATGTGGAGTATGAATCGGGCCGGCCGCTCATCGTCTCGCCGCTCTATAAGCGGCTCAAGTCGCACAGCGCCGTCTTCGGCTCCAAGCTCGGTTGGGAACGCCCCAACTGGTTCGCGCCCGAAGGCATGGAGCCGCGCGACGTGCCCACCATGGGGCAGCCAAACTGGTTCGGCGCGGTGGGCGACGAACACCGCCATGTGCGCGAGAAGGTCGGCATCTTCGACCAGTCCTCCTTCGCCAAATACGAGATCAGCGGAAGTGACGCGCTCTCGGCTTTGAGCCGGATCTGCGCCAATGACGTGAGCAAGCCGGAAGGCCGCCTGACCTATACCCAGCTTCTCAACACCCGCGGCGGCATAGAGGCCGACCTGACGGTCGCCCGCCTGTCGGACGATCGCTTCTACCTGGTCACCGGCACCGGCTTCAGAACCCATGACCTGGCGTGGATCCGCGAACATGTGCCTGAGGGCGCCGATGTCCGGATCGACGACATCACCGAGGCCTACGGCACCCTCTCGCTGATGGGACCGCATGCCCGTGACGTTCTTTCAAAGGTCACTGACGCCGACGTTTCCAATGAAGCATTCCCTTTCGCGCATGTGCGCGAGATTGAAATCGCCGGAGCCAAGGTGCGCGCCTTGCGCGTCACCTATGTCGGGGAACTGGGCTGGGAACTGCACATCCCGATCGAGGCGACAGGCGATGTCTTCGACGCCCTGATGGAGGCCGGGAAGCCTTGGGAAATCCGTCCCATCGGCTACCGCGCGCTGGAATCACTGCGGCTTGAAAAAGGCTATCGCGCCTGGGGCTCCGACATCACCCCCAACGACACGCCCTTCGAGGCGGGCCTTGGCTGGGCGGTCAAGCGCACCTCGAACACCGGCTTCATCGGCGACGCCGCTCTGGCTGCGGTCGCGGGCCTTCCCCTGACCAAGCGCTTCGCCGGTTTCGTCATCGACGGTTCCGACGCGCTGCTGGTGGGCCGCGAGACGATTCTGCGCAACGGAGAACCGGTGGGATACCTCACCTCCGGCGGCTACGGGTACACCATCGGCAAGTCGATCGGCTACGGCTATGTGCGCAATCTGGACGGGGTCACCGATGCGTTCCTTGAGGAGGGCGAGTACGAGCTGGTCATCGCGCTTGATCGGGTGCCCGCAAAAATCGGACTGAAGCCGTTCTTCGATCCGGCCAACACACGCGTGAAGGCCTGATCCCCGGCGGCCTCAGCTGACCTTGAGCGCAATGCAGCGGCTCGGCTTTGTTCCTTGCTCGCCGGGCATCGACACGTAGGGGCCGGTATCGTCAATCAGGACGCAGACGCCATTCGATTCAAGTTCCTTGATCCGGTCGCTGAAACCTGATTGCCACAGCACGTCCTTGACCGTCAGAACAATGGTTCCACCGGGGGTGCAGATGCGGAAGAGCTCATCGAGTCCCTCGACGCCGACATGGCCGGTGGTGAACACGCCAGCGGATATGATTGCGGCAAACTGGTTGTCGGAAAACGGCAGGCGCGCGCCCAGGGCTGCCTGATGCAATTGCTTGTAGATCCCCTGGCGCCCGGCCACGGACAGCATGCCGGCGGAGATATCGACGGCTTCAACATGTTCAAAGCCGATGATCGCCAGCCATTCGCCGATCAGGCCTGTCCCGGCGCCCGCATCCAGCAGGGGCTTTGCGCCGCGGGGAACATGCCGGGATAGAATTGCCAGGGAAACCGCAGGGTGCCGGTATCCGGCCAGAGACATGTCCTCATCGTACTTCTCCGCCCAGGCATCGTAGACGCGCGAGACCTCCTCGGAGCTTTCCGCGTTGTAGACAGCCCCCAGCCGCGACGTCTTGTTTTCTGCGCTCATGTCCTGCTCCTTTTCAAACATTTGCCTGTTACCATAGAATTTTCAATGGCTTTGTGGAACTGTAGCGGAACCGGAAACCAGGAAAAGAAGGCGCACCGCCATGTCGAATGAAACTGAAACCCGGCTTCGCGCGAGCCTCTCCGCCATCCCGGGCCTCTCGGACTATACCGGTCCCGTCGAGCGACTTGGCGGCATGACAAATCTGGTTTTCCGCGTCGGAGACGCCTGCGTGCGCCTGCCTGGCGCCGGCACAGAGGAATACATCAACCGTACCCATGAAGCCGAAGCCGCCCGTGCCGCCGCAGAAGCTGGCGTGAGCCCTGAAGTGATCCACGCGGATCCCCTATCGGGCATCATGGCCACCCGCTTCATCGAAGGCGCCGAGACCATGACCCCGGTGGGCTTTCGCGCCGATATCGGCTCCGTGCGCAGGGCCGGCGAAGCCTTTCGGCAATTGCATACATCCGGTGCCCGGTTCCCCTTCACCTTCGAGCTGTTCGCCATGATCGACGACTATCTCCGGATTCTGTCGACCAAGGATGTCGCCCTGCCCGAGGGCTATCATGATGTGGTCCGCGAGGCGCAGACCGTGCGGGCGGCACTGGCGCGCAATCCGGCCAAACTGGTGGCCTGTCACTGCGATCCCCTGTGCGAGAATTTCCTCGATACCGGCGAACGCATCTTCATCGTCGACTGGGAATATTCGGGAATGAACGATCCGATGTGGGACCTTGGCGACCTTTCCGTCGAAGCCGGCTTTGACGCGGAACAGGACCGGGTGCTCATGGAAGCCTATTGCGGAGGCGAACCGGATGCCTCCGACTATGCCCGGATGGTGATCTACAAGGCGATGTGCGACCTGTTGTGGACGCTGTGGGGCCTGATCCAGCTCGCCAACGACAATCCCGCAGAAGATTTCCGCGCCTATGCCGACTGCCGTTTCGCCCGCTGCAGATCGCTGATGGCCACCGAGGAATTCTCACGCTGCCTGAAAACCCTGCAAACCGCCTAACTGCGCTTTCACTGTCGTCGCTGTCACCCCATCGACTGGATAGCGAAAACGCCCCTCGACCATGGACAATTCAATGCGCTTCCTCGTCATACAGCATTCGGAGAAAGAACACGCAGGCGCTTTCAGGAGCCTGTTTGCGCGCGACGGTCACCAACTCGTCACCTGCAACGCGCCGGAACAGATCGACACCGTGGACCTGAACGGCATTGATGGTCTGTGGGTGCTGGGTGGACCGATGCAGGTCTGGCAAACCGACGAATTGCCGTGGCTTGCCAGAGAAATCGAAGTGATCCGCCACGCCGTGATTGATCGCAAGATGCCCTATTTCGGCATTTGCCTTGGCCATCAACTGCTGGCGAGCGTACTTGGAGGGAAAGTCAGTCAGGCGGCTGAATCAGAAATCGGCTTTCTGCATGTAGACAAGACCGGGAGCCCAGAATTGCTCAGCGGCGTGTCCGGCCGGTTCCCCTGCTTCCAGTGGCACAGCGCCGAGATCAGCCAATTGCCGGAAGGTGCAGAAATCCTGGCCGCGTCCGGACGATGCGGCATTCAGGCCATGCAATGGGGCTCCACCGCTAGTTCTGTCCAGTTTCACGCCGAAATGGACGCCCATACCCTTCGCGACTGGTATGATATTGAAGGCTGCGAGGAGATCCTGCGCCAGGAAATCGGGCATGATGCTGTGGATCGGGTCTTTGACGACCTGGCGTCCCTCGACACCGAACTCGGCAACTTGCAGGCAAGCCTCTATTCAAACTGGATGTCACGGCTCCTGTCCTAGGGCGTCCTCAGTCCACTTTGATGCACAAGGGAGCCGATCGCCTTGCGGTCCCGACCTCGACCGCCATGGCCGCACCAAAAACTCCAAAGGGGCGCCACACATGACGCCCCTTCCCTATTGTTCGGCCCTGTTTGGCCTTTGTGACCTATTGCATGGAGGCCTTGACGTCTGCCACGTCATCGGCGGTCATCTGCCCGTTGGTAACGACTTCGCCGTCCTTGATCTGCCAGAGGCGGAACGGGCCGGAAATGTCCCCATACTGGTCGAACGAGACGTTGCCGATCACACCCTGGTAGTTGATCGGCTTGCCTTCGCTTATCAGCGCCAGGGCCTTCTTGAACTCTTCCGGCCCGGCGTAGATCACCTCACCTTCCGGATCGACCACCGAACGGATGGCGTCGCGGATGGCGTCGGATTCCGCCGCGCCGGCCTTGGCCACCGCCAGCCCGACAATCGCACCCGCATCATAGGACCGGTCCGCTGCCGGCGCCGATGGGGCAATTCCATCGGAGAAGGCTTCGTAATTGGCGTAGAAATATTTGGTCGATTCCGTTTCCGTCGTCCCCGAAGAGGTGCCATAGGCGCCCTCAAGATATTCAGCGCCAACCGCCTCGATGAAGTCGGTGGAGTTCATGCCGTCATTGAGCAGAAATTTCTGCGGCCCGCCCTGGCTGATCCAGGCTCGCGCCACGGTGGCGCCATCGACCGGATAGCTGATCAGATATAAGGCTTCCGGTTCGCCTGCCATGGCGGCAGTCACTTCGGCGCTGTAGTTGGGCTGGTTCTCGTTATAGGGCGTAGCAGAGGTAATCTCACCGCCAAGCGCCTCGTAGGACGCGGTGAACTCGCGCATCAGATTGACGCCGAAATCATTGTTCACATGAATGATGGCGAGTTTGGTAAGGCCGGAATCCATGGCGTATTTGGCCGCGGCAATTCCCTGCAGCGCATCGGACGTGATGGTGCGGAAGAAATAGCCGCCGGTCTTGCCGTCCCGGCTGAGCTGCGTCAGCGTCGGGCTGGAAGAGGCGGGCGAGACCTGCACGACGCCGGCCGCTGCCGTTACCGAAGTCAGGATCGGAATCGAGACCGACGAAATGATGCCGCCGATCACAACCGGCACTTCCCGGATGTTGACCAGCTGCGTCGCCTGGTCAACGGCGACATTGCCCTGGCTCTGGCTGTCGCGGGTATCCGTCACCAGCTGGCAGCCCAAAACGCCGCCCGCTTCATTAATATCGCGGAAGGCCATTTCCACAGACTTGGCGCCGGCCTGCCCGTAGGCGCCGGCCGGACCGGTCAGTTCCATCACCAGTCCGATGGTGATGTCGCAGGCCTGCGCGCTAAGCACTGACCCGCACAGCAAGGCCATGGCAAGGCCGGATTTCCTGATCATGTTCATTCACGTTCTCCTTGTTATGGGGCCTCTCCCGCCCGCTGTTATTCGTTGGCAATCCAGGTTTCCTGAAGCTGGCGCCAGACCACACCTTCAGGCGCGTCGGCGTCAGCGGTGAACAAAGCAGAGGAGCGACGAGCGGATTTGACGCCATCGATCACCTGATGCTCGTCGTAGATCACAAGCGCGGCGTCATTGCCGATCTGACGCGCCCCGACCAATTCCACTCTGATAGCAAAATCAGCCGGGCGCTTGCCGCGGGCCGATCTGAGCATCGCAATGACCTCCGCCTGGCCAATCATGCTGGCGTCTGGTTCAACCATCGTCATGTCCGGGGCAAAGGCGCGAAGCGAGATCTCCATCTCTTCCTCGGCTGCGCGGCCTGTGAACCACTCCACGAAAAACGCGTGCCGCTTGATCACTTCAGCCTTGGCGCAGGAAATCAGATCCACCGGCTCAATGTCCTTCTTTGTTGAGATTGTATTTCATGACGGAGCCGTGCTTGCCGTTGCGATCACGTTCCAGGGTGTAGACGTCACCCGGCACCGGATTGGCCCGCGCCAGAACCGCGTTGATGCGCGCGAAATCCTGCTCGGTCAGGGCAATGTCAGGGATGGCGAGATTGCGCTCCAGATGATCGCGGTTTCGTGCGCCGACAATCACCGCAGCCACACCCGGACGCTCGAGAACCGCGCGGCTGGCAATCGACGCAATGTCGCTGTCGTGATGCGCGGCAATATCGGCAAGTACCTCAAGCAGGTCCTGGAACAGCGACCAGCCGCCGAACTCATCAACGATCAGCTTGTACTTGATCAGCGACCTGTTTTCGAAAGGGGCCTGCGGCTCCGGCGCGCCCAGCGACCGCTCGGAAAACAGCCCACCGCCGACCGAGCCGTAGCACAGCAGGCTGATCCCCGCCGCCATCGCCGCCTCGACCATCGATCGCGACGGCCGGTCGTCGATCAGCGAGTATTGCACCTGCATCGACACCAGCGGCACCCCGGCATCGAGAATGCGGCTCATCTGCGCCGTGTCAAAATTGGTTCCACCGATATTGGCGATCTTGCCTTCCCGGCGCAGATCGGCGAGCCAGGTGGCGACTTCGACCTGCCGGTCGATCTCGTAATCCCACCAGTGAAACTGCACCAGATTGAGCTGTTCCATGCCGAGACGCGACAGCGATGTTTCGATGGCCGCGGCGACATCGGCCTTGCTGAGCGTCGCAAGCTTGCCCAGATCCGGCACGAATTTCGTGTGCACCTTGATCCGGTCCAGCGCTTCCGCGCCCCGGACCCGCGCATATTCTGCGCGAAAGGCGCCGATCAGGGCTTCGACGCCCGTGTAGATATCGGCACAATCGAACGTGGTGATGCCGGCATCGGCAAAGGCGATCATATCTTCGATGACGGTTTCCCGGTTGATCTCGCCATGGCCGCCAGCCAATTGCCAGCCGCCCTTTATCACCCGGGAAATGCGGTGCCCGGGCGCTAGGTCATAGGTCTGCATTGTCGTCTCCCAGCGGCACCGCGGTCGTGTCGGAATGATTGAAGCGGCGCAGTTTGGTGCGCGTGATCCTCAGCCGCGAAGGGCAGTTCGGATCCGGGCAGGCGATCTCGGCATCGGTCGACATCCAGTCGTTCGGATCGGTCTGGCGTTGCTTGGCCGCCAGCAGCGGCAACACCGAAGCGAGCGAATAGATCGACATCCCCTGGCCGGGTGGCAGGTGCAGCATCTCGCCGCGCAATTCGAAATAGTCGCCGACATTAGCGCCGCACCATATCTTCGCCCCCTCAGGCGCGACAACCTCCACCTTGAGATCCCAGAGATCGAACCCCTCGTTCCTGATCATGCTGCGGCTCCGTTTTCAGTCACCCAGAAGTCCGGATCGGCTCTTTCCAGAATGGCGAAAGCCTGGTTGATGTCGGCCTTGAGTTCGCTCGCAACCAATGCCCTGTCGCCAGCCGCAACCGCCGAAAGAATACCGCGGTGATGCAGCGTGGCTGCCCTGTCGGTGAGCGGCCGGTGCAGTTTTGCCGCTGCACGAACATAAGGCCCGGCCTGCATCCACAGGCTTTCGATGATCGGCATGAGCACCGACGATCCTGCGGCGTGGTAAAGCTGGAAATGGAATGCGTGATTGAGGGTGGCGATGTCCCGGGGTTCGCGGGTTCTCTCGTATTCGCCCGTCAGCGCTTCCAGCCGGGCGATGTCGGCGGCCGACAGGTTTTCCATCGCCCGCGCCGCCAGCTCGCCCTCGATCAGGGACCGGGCCTGAGCGATGTCGCGCGCCCGTTCGAGTGTCAGAAGCGGCACCCTCACTCGGCGGTTCGGCATCGCTTCAAGCGCTCGTTCGGACACCAGGCGCGCCAGCGCCTCGCGCACCGGCATCGAGCTGACCGACATGCGCTGCGCAACGTCGCCCGCCAGGAAAATCTCCCCGGCGTCAAAGCGTCCCTGAATCAGTGCGTCGCGAAGCTGCCTGTAGATGCGGTCCTGAACAGTCTCGCGCTCGACCGGAGACAGCCGGTCCAGACCGGGTCCATCCATCGGTGAGCTGGCTTGAATGTTCATTCGCTCGCTATCCAACATTTTGTTCCGGACTTTACTTTAGGCCTCAAACATGATCCTGTAAATGATAAATGATAGTTGATCAACTTTGGCCAGGTGAATGACCGGATCCAGTCAGCCCCCGATTCTCAAAGCCCGCGGCCTGACCAAGGCCTTCGGCGGGTTTCGCGCCGTCAACGACATTTCGCTGGACCTGGGCGCGAGCGACATTCTGGGGGTGATCGGGCCGAACGGGGCCGGGAAATCCACCCTGTTCAATCTTCTGGCCGGCGCACTCCCGGTAGATTCAGGCACCATCGAACTTGCAGGCACCGACCTCAGCCGTGCGCGTCCTGAAGCGCGGATCAAGGCCGGCCTCGGACGCACTTTCCAGATTCCACGGCCGTTTCCCCGCATGACTGTTCTCGAGAACGTCATGACGTCGGCGCAAGGCCAGCGGGGCGAAAGCCTGTTCTCTGCCCTGATGGCGCCACGCCAGGTGGCGGCCCAAGAGCGCGCCAATGCCAGCCGCGCTCGCGAGATCCTCGATTTCGTCTCGCTGGCGCATCTCGAGGATCAGCCGGCCTCGGTTCTCTCCGGCGGACAGCGGAAACTTCTGGAACTGGCCCGCGTGATGATGGCGGATCCGCGGGTGATCCTGCTTGACGAGCCAGCAGCCGGGGTCAATCCGGCGCTCCTCGACCTGATCATCGACAGGATCCTCGCAATCAACAAGCTCGGCATCGCGATCCTGCTGATCGAGCACAACATGGAAATGATCGCCCGGCTCTGCCCGCGCGTGATCGTCATGGCGGCGGGCAAGGCGCTCGCGGAAGGTGCGCCGGCCGAAATCACCAAACGTGCCGACGTGATCGACGTCTATCTCGAAGGCATGCCAGCATGACCGCGCTGTCGCTGACGGATCTTCGCGCCGGCTATGACCGCGATCTGCCCATCGTCAAGGGCGTGAGCTTCACCATCGAAGAAGGCGAAGCCGTCTGCATTCTCGGACCCAATGGCGCCGGCAAATCGACGATGATCAAGGCGATCGCCGGGTTGGTGCCCTGTTTTGGCGGGCAGGTGCAGCTTGATGACATGGATATTACCGGCCTTCCCTCCCACACACTGGTCCGCAAGGGCATGGGCTTCGTGCCCCAGACCGAAAACATCTTCACCCGGCTGACCATCCTGGAGAACCTCCAGATCGCGGCGCAACTGCTCCCCAGGCAGGCCCGCGCCGGACGGATTGAAGCCATGCTCGAGATGTTTCCGGATCTCGGCAGCCGGCCCCGGGAACTGGCCGGAGCCCTCTCCGGCGGGCAGCGCCAGATGCTGGCGGCGGCGCGCGCGCTTCTCAACGAGCCCCGGGTGCTGATGCTGGACGAGCCTTCTGCCGGCCTTTCACCCAAACTTGTCGCTCAGGTCTTCGATACCCTGCGCCGCATTTCGGATGCAGGCGTGACGCTGGTGCTGGTGGAACAGAATGTCCGGGCGGCACTCGGGCTGACCGATCGCGCACTGGTGCTCGTCGATGGGCGCCTGGCCCATGACGGACCGGCCGCGGACCTGCATGACGGAAAATTGCTGGGCGACTTGTTCCTCGGCCACCGCGCCGCGGAGGCAGGCGCATGAACCCGCAAGCCATCATCGACGGGCTGGTTTCAGGCTCGACCATCGGCCTGGGCGCCATCGGCCTGACGCTCACCTATTCGATCCTGCGGTTCGCCAATTTCACCCATGGCGATTTCCTCGCCTGGGGCGCCTATCTCACCCTCACGGTCGCCGGCGTCCTGGGCGGACTGGCGGCAGGGCTGGGTGCTCCGGTCTATCCCTTCAGCTTTGGCTGGGGCCTGCCCTTGGCGATTCTGGGCGGCGTGGTCCTGACAGTCACCCTGGCGCTCGGACTCGACCGGATCCTGTTCGGAAGGCTCAGGGCCCGCGGCGCGGATGCGATCATCATTGTGATGGCAAGCTTCGGCGCCTCCATGGCGCTGCGCTCGCTTCTGGAATTCATCTTCACCGCCAAGCCTGCCTATTTCACCAAGGCTCTGCAGATCGCCAACCCGCTGGGCTTCGGGATGCGCGCCACGCCGGATCAGCTTCTGGTGATCGGACTCACCCTGCTCCTTGTCCTGGCCCTGCATCTCGTGGTCACCCATAGCGCCACCGGCCGCGCCATGCGCGCCGTCTCGGAAAACCCCAGCCTCGCCGGCGTCTATGGCATTGATGTCGGCAAGGTCATCCGGGTCACCTGGATCATCGGCGCGGGCATGGCCTGTATCGCCGGCGTCATGGCGGGCCTTCTGGTGCAGATCCGGCCTTACATGGGATTTGACCTGCTGCTGCCGCTGTTCGCCGCCGCCATTCTGGGTGGCATCGGCTCCATCCCCGGGGCCATGCTGGGGGGATTGATTATCGGCCTTGCCGAGGCCTTCGCGGTCCAGATCATCGGCGCCGAATGGCGCGCGGCGATCTCCTTTGTCATTCTCGTGCTGGTGTTGATGCTGCGCCCGCAGGGCATCTTCGGGCAAAGGGGGGCTTAGATGGAACTCGTCGCCTATGCCGCCTTTTTCCTGACGATCGCCATGACCTATGCGATCATCAGTCTGGGACTGAACGTGCAATGGGGCCAGACCGGCCTGTTCAATGTCGGCATCGCCGGCTTCGTTGGCCTGGGCGCCTATGTCTCCGCCGCATTGACCACCCCGGATGCGGTGGAGCGCATCGGCGGTTTTGAATTGCCGATCGCCGTGGGTTGGCTGGCAGCACTTGTTGCCGGCGGAGTACTGGCCCTGGGCGTTGGTCTGCTGACGCTCAGGATGCGGTCCGATTATCTGGCGATCACCACCTTCGGTATCGCCGTCGCCTTGCAGCTCGTCTTCCAGAATGCCGAGAGCCTGACCGGCGGCGCCTTCGGCATGGCCTTCATCCCGCGTCCCTTTGCCGGGCTGCAAGGACAGGCTTTTGCCTTCAACATGGTCAATCTTGTTCTGACCGCCGCCGTCGTGGGTGCAGTGTATCTGCTGCTCGAGCACCTGCTGCGCAGCCCCTGGGGCCGGGCGCTGCGGGCGGTTCGCGAGGATGAGGTCGCGGCCCAGGCGCTCGGCAAGAATCCGGTGCTGTTGCGCCTCCAGGCCTTCGCCCTGGGTGGCTCCATCATGGCCCTGGCAGGGGCGGTGCAAGCCCATTTCATCGGCTTCATCGCGCCGGGCAATTACCTGCCGATGATGACGTTCCAGGTCTGGGCGATGCTGATCGTCGGCGGCTCCGGCAACAATCGCGGCGCCGTTCTGGGCGCAGTGCTTGTCTGGGCAATCTGGGCCCTGTCAGGCGCACTAATCTCTGAAATCTTCCCCGCCGGACAACAGGCGCGCGCCGCATCGCTGCAGATTGTCGTGATTGGTGTCATGCTCTGCGTCATTCTTCTCTGGCGGCCTCAGGGCATACTGCCCGAAGTCCGCTCCGTGTCGCGCCATCTCGGCCGTCGAACCAAGGACAAGTGATCCATGATACCTGACCGCAGAGATCTCGCTCCGGGCCTTTCTATCAGCCGCATCCTGACCGGTCTCTGGCAGGTTGCCGATCAGGAGAAGGACGGCACCACGCTCGACCCCGTGGCAGGTGCCAAGGCACTGGCGGATTATGCAGCCGATGGATTCGACACTTTTGACATGGCCGATCACTACGGCACGTCCGAGCTGATCACCGGCGAAATGCTGCGCACCTGGACTGATTCACCGCGCCCGCGGGCGTTCACCAAATGGTGCCCGGAACCCGGTCCGATGACGGCAGACATCGTTCGCACCGGAATTCAGGCGCGTCTTGACCGTCTCGGCGTCGAACGGATCGATCTGCTGCAGTTTCACTGGTGGACATTCGAGCATCCGGCCTGGCTCGATGCCCTGCATGAGATCACGCGCCTCAAGCAGGAAGGGCTGATCGGCGAAGTCGGCGTGACCAATTTTGACGCCGCGCATCTTAACCTCGCGCTGGCGGACGGCATTCCGCTGGTTTCCAACCAGGTGTCCTTCTCGCTGATCGACCGGCGCGCGGCGGGTCATCTCGCCGAGACCTGCCGCAAGCACAAGGTGCAATTGCTGGCCTATGGCACCCTGTGCGGCGGCTTCCTGTCTGAACGCTGGCTCGGCAAGCCGGAACCGGAAGCGGTGAAGGACTGGAGCGGCTCGAAGTACCTCAGGTTCATCCACGCCGCCGGCGGCTGGGACGCCTATAAGGGCATCCTTGCCGCAACCGATACGATCGCCCGCAAACATGGCGTCTCCATCTCCAATGTGGCCACGCGCTGGGTGCTCGAACATGCCCATGTCGCTGGCGTCATCATCGGCGCGCGGCTCGGCGAAAACCAGCATCGCAGCGACAATCTGCGGCTGTTCCAATTCGAGCTTGATGCAGAGGACCATGCCCTGCTCCATCAGGCCTTCGCGGCGACCACGATGATCCCGGGCGATTGCGGCGATGAATACCGCCAGCCGCCGTTCCTCACAGCGTCGGGCGATCTGAGCCATCATCTGGCCGAAATGCCCAGCGCCATGCAGGCCGTCACAGATCCGGACAATCCGGACCGGGCGCGGGTTTTCTCGGGCTCGCTGTGGGAACCTATCGCGGGCTATTGTCGCGCGTTGCGCGACGGCGACCGGATCGTGGTCTCGGGCACCACCGCCACGCACGGGGTCGACCGCACGGTCGCGCTCGGCGATGCCGGCGCGCAGACGACCTACATTCTCGACAAGATCGCAGCCTCGGTGCGCGCGCTTGGCGGCGATCCGAAGGACATCCTGCGCACCCGCATGTATCTGCGCGGCGATGAGGATGTCGAAGCCGCCGCCCGCGCCCACGGACTGCGCTTCGTCACAAACCCGCCGGCCAACACTACATTTTTGGTCGGCAACCTGATCGGGGATTTTCGCGTGGAGATCGAAGCCGAGGCGGTCGTGACACAAAAACGCGGCTGAGGTCAGATGCCGAGGCGGTCGCGCAACCGGTAGACCGCCACGGACGGCCCAAGGAACCAGGGGCGCCCGGTATAGAAGGGCCGGGTTTCAAACGGGATTCTGGAAAATGCGCCAAGATCGCTGTCCACGCCTGCAGCGGCCCTTCCGACTCTCGATCCCAGATATCCAGCCATGCCCACGCCCGAGCCGCAATAGCCCATGGCATAATAGAGACCGGCATCTTCGCCGCAGTGCATCAGCGTGTCGAAGGTGAAGGCCACAATGCCGGCCCAGGAATGGCTGATGCGGATTTGCGCAAGCTCGGGAAACAGCCTGACAAGTTCGGCGAGCAGTTTCGGGCCGCTCTTGCGCGGATCGGTTTCCTGAAGCGACACGCGGCCGCCGAACAAGATTCGCTTACGGTCGGGCGACGGCCGGTAGTAATAGACCAGCTTCCTGGTGTCGGAAAGAATGCGGTTTGTGGGAAACAAGCGGTCCATCGTCTCCGCCGGAATTTCCTCGGTCGCGATCACATAGGACCCGATCGGGATCACCCGCCGCTGCTGCCAGGGCGTCAGCGGCCCGGTGTAGCCGTTGGTCGCGATGATCACCTTGTTGGCGCGAATCCGGCCCTTGCCGGTGGAGACCTCGAAGCCTTTGGCGCTGCGCGCGAGGTCGTTCACCCGGCAATGGCTGATTATGGTTGCACCCGCCGATCGCGCAACATCCAAAAGCCCCGCATGATATTTGCCCGGATCAAGACTGGCATGGCGCGGGAACGCGATGCCACCGTGATAGGCATCGGTGCCGAGTTCTAAGTGCTGCTTGTCGCGCGGCACCATGAAGGCGCCGGTGTCAAATCCCGGATTGCGGACGTCGCAATCGCGCGCCAGCTTGTCATATTGTCCGGCTGTGTGCGCGCCGTGGAAGCGCCCAACCACGCCAAAGTCGCAAGGGATCTGCTCTTCGCTGACAAACCCCGTGACATGATCGAGCGACGCCTGCCCCTCTTTCAGGATACTGACGGCCAGGGCTTCGCCATACCGTTTCCTGAGCGTCGAGAAAGACGGCTTGACGCTTGTCGAGATTTGCCCGCCATTGCGGGTGGAGCATCCGAAGCCAGCCGCTTCCGCGTCGACGACGACCGTCTCCAGTCCCGCGCGTGCGGTCTGCACTGCTGCATGCAGGCCGGTATAACCGGCGCCGATGACTACGACATCCGCGGTGGATGGCAGCGCACCGGATGTGTCCGCTTCTTGCGGGCTCGCATCCCACCAGTAGGGCGCGGGCTTGAATTCGGGACTGAAGCAATCGTCTGAACCTGTCATGTTAAACTCCCGCGTGGTCGGCAAGGATCATGTCTGCGCCCTTTTCGGCGACCATGATCGTCGGGGCATTGGTGTTGCCGGAGGTCACTGTCGGGAACACCGAGGCGTCGATTACCCGCAGATTTGCCAGGCCATGTACCTGAAGCCGGGCGTTGACGACATTGTCGCGCTCGCTCTCGCCCATCCGACAGGTGCTGACCGGATGAAACACGGTTCCGGCCCGCGCCCTTATATCGGCAATCATCTCTTCATCCGTCTCGACCTGCCGTCCGGGGCGGATCTCCTGATCCAGGATCTCGGCAAATGCCGGGGCGGCGGCAAGCTTGCGCAGAAACCGCGCACCTTCGAGCTGCTCCGCCACATCGTGATTGGTCGACAGATAGTTGGGATGGATCGCCGGCGCATCGAAGGGATCGGAAGACCTCAACTCCAGATGACCACGGCTGGTGGGCCGGGTCGGCTGCGTGCCCATGATGACGCCCGAAAACGGATCCGGACTCATCAGCGGGCGCTTGCCGGGCGGCGCCTTGGTGTAGCTCACCGGTGAAAAATAAAGCTGCATGTTGGGGCGCTCGAGCTCTGGCCGTGTCCGGATGAAGCCGCCGGCCTGATTGACCCCGAGCGACAAGGGTCCGCGACGTCGCAAGACATAGTTCAGACCGTGCCACAGCTTGCCGTGAAGCGGGCGGAGCTGGTCATTGAGCGTCCGAACCTTCGCCCTCCATGTGTGGTCTATGCACAGATGGTCCTGGAGATGCCGGCCGACATTGGGCTGCTGGCGCACGACATCGATGCCGTGGCGCTTGAGTACATCCGACGGACCGACCCCGGACAGCATCAGCAGCTGCGGCGAATTCACCGATCCGCCGGAGACAATGACTTCACGTCCGGCATGGACCTGCTCGGTCTTGCCATGCCGGACATATTCGACACCGGTGGCGCGCTGCCCCTCGAACAGGATCCGTGTCGCGTGCGCCTGCGACAGGACCGTCAGATTGGATCGCCTGCGCGCGGGATGCAGATAGGCCCGCGCGGTCGACATGCGGAAGCCGCCCCTGGCCGTGTTCTGGTACAACCCGATGCCCTCATTGGTGGCGGCATTGAAATCCGGATTGTAGGCAAGCCCGCATTCCACCCCGGCCCGAATGAAGTTCTGGCAGGTCGGGTGCAGATCGCGTTCCATGGTCGAGACCCAGAGCGGCCCGTCTCCGCCGCGAAACTCGCTCGCACCCTGGTCACTGGTCTCGCTCTTCTTGAAATAGGGGAGCACTTCTTTCCAGCCCCAACCCGGATTGCCCATTGCCTGCCAGTCGTCGAAATCGCCTGGATGACCGCGGATATAGACCATGGCGTTGATCGAGGAGGATCCGCCGATCACCTTGCCGCGCGGCCAGTAGCTGACGCGATTGTTGGTGTTGGGATCGGCTTCGGAAGTGTACATCCAGTTGATCCGCTTGTCGTAAAACGCCATGCCGTAGCCGATCGGCATCCAGATCTTGAAGTTCCTGTCATGGCCACCCGCCTCGAGCAGCAGCACCGAGTATCTGCCGTTCTCGGTCAACCGGTTGGCAAGCACGCAGCCGGCCGAACCTGCGCCAACGATCACAAAGTCATAGGTTTGCACGGGACGCGCCAATCTCGGGTTGGGGGCTCAGGTCTGGGGCTTGTCGCGCTGGACCAGGACGGAAACCAGCGCCAGCAGTGCGGACCCCACCATGAGGAAGAACGACACCGCATTGAGCACCGGCGTCGAACCGACCTTGACCATCCGGTCATACATGGTGATCGTCAACGGCGCTTCGGAGCCGACCAGGAACAGGGTGGTGTTGAAATTCTCGAACGACACCAGGAAGGCCACGATGCCCGCGGCCGCCATCGCCGGGAACAGGAACGGCAGTGTGATCGTCCTGAGAACGCGAACGCGACTGGCGCCAAGATTGTAGGCGGCTTCCTCCATCGATTCATCGAACTTCTTCAATCGGGCGATGATCACCAGCGAGGTGATGGTGGTGATGAAGGAGAACTGACCGAGCACCACCAGAATGATCCCCGGACGCAGGAACCCGAGATCCAGCGAAAAGGCTTCTTCCGCGCTGTTGGCGATATTGCTGGCCAGCAACAGGATCGAGATGCCAAGAATGACGCCGGGAATGACCAGCGGAAGCACCATCATGATGTAGAAAAAGTCCTTCGCCGGAAATTTGCAACGCACAAACAGGAAAGCGTTGCAGGTGCCCACGAAGACCGAAAGCAGCGAAACGAAGCTTGCGATGACGAAGGAATAGTAGAGACCGCGCAACAATCGCCGGTCATGAAACATCCCGAGCTTCGGCTCCGTATCATTGAAGAACCAGTCAAGCGTGAAGCCACGCCACGGCAACGAGGGAAATAGCGAATCGTTGAAGGCGAACATGCCGGCGGCAACAAGCGGCGCCGCGAGAAACACGAAGAACACCACGATGTAGAGCTGGTAGCCGGTGAGAAAGGCCGCGTTGGGTTTGATCGCCATCAGCTTCTCGCCACTGTGCTGTTGAGCGTCTGGCCGGAAAGTTTCAGGCCGATCCAGATCACAAGGGAGGTGAAGGCCAGTAGCACGAAGCCGAAGGCGGCACCGGATTCCCAATTGTAGCGGGTGATGAACTGGTCGTAGATCTGCTCGGTGAACCAACTCGAGTTCTTGCCGCCGAGCAGGATCGGCGTCAGATAGCTTCCCGCCGTCAGCATGAACACGACGATGCATCCCGACACGATGCCGGGCATGGCGTAGGGAATGATGATCCGGCGCAGCACCGTCGGGCCGTTTCCGCCCAGATTGTAGCCCGCCTCGATCATCGCATCATCCATGCCGTCCAGCGTCGAGACCAGCGGAACGATCATGAACAGGATCACGGTGTAGACCAGACCGACGATGACGGTGGCGTCGTTGTAGAGGAACTCGATCGGGGTGTTGATCAATCCGGCCCATTGCAGGCTGCTCGAGATGATGCCGGTTTCCCTCAGAAGCAGGATCCACCCGAAGGCGCGGATCAGGTCGCTGACCCACAAGGGAATCAGGCACATCAGGAACAAGGCGCCACGCGTCCGGTTGCCGGCAATCTTGGCGATGTAATAGGCAATCGGAAATCCGAGCAGCAGCGCCAGAACGGTCACCAGCAGCGACATCGACCCGGTGCGCAGCAGCGTGTTCCAGTAGATCGGCTCGTTGAAGAAATTGATGTAGTTATCGAACCCGAATTCGTAGACCCGCGGCGCGACTTTCTCCCGCATGGAAATGTAGAACATGCCCAGATGCGGCAAGATGATGAGCAGCGTGATCCACATCGCGAACGGGGCGAAGAGCAGATAAAGCGACAGACGCTTGATGTCCTTCTGCATCATCGGGGCGCCCTCAAACCTTGAAACTCATGGTCTGTTCCGCCGACCACGAGAGCGTGACGTCATCCTTGGGTTTCAAATCCTCCGTCCCGCCGGTCAGCACGACATCGGCTTCGATGAGTTCGCCCGCCCGGCCGCGGACCAGAACCCGGCTGTTGGCGCCGTTGAACAGGATGCTGTCGATCTTGCCTTCAATGACATTGTGGCCGGCATCGATCTTCTGCGCATCTGCGCCGGATTTCTCCGCCTTGATGAACTCCGGCCGCACGAAGACGTGGACAGCGTCGCCAACGCTGGGAGCACCCGCGCCGCGAACCGATCCGCGCATGGTGAGGCCAGCTTCGGTCTCAACCTCGACGGCGCCGTCCTCGACACGGGTGACCCGGCCCGCCCAGCGGTTGGTGTCCCCCACGAAGCCTGCGACAAAGGCCGCCTTGGGCTTGTGATACAGCTCCTGCGGCGTGCCGATCTGCACGAACTTTCCCTTGTCCATGATCGCCACGTGATCGGACATGACCAGGGCTTCGGACTGATCGTGGGTGATGTAGACAAAGGTCGTGTCGAACTGGTGCTGCAGCAGTTTCAGCTCGATCTTCATGGCCTCGCGCAACTTCAGATCCAGCGCGCCGAGCGGCTCGTCCAGAAGCAGCACGTCGGGGTCGAGCACCATGCAGCGAGCAATCGCAATGCGCTGTTTCTGGCCGCCGGACAGCTGGCTGATTTCGCGGTTGGCCACATCGGGCAGCGAAATGCGCGCGAGAACATCATGCACCTTGGTGCGAATGACATCCTTGGAAGCCCCCGCACAGCGCAGGCCATAGGCGATGTTCTCATAGACATTCATCATCGGAAACAATGCCAGGTGCTGAAACACCATCTTCACATTGCGCCGGTTCGGCGGTGTCCCGATCACCGACTTCCCCTTGATCCTGATATCGCCGGAATTGGGCTGCTCGAATCCGGCGATCATCCGCATCAGGGTCGTCTTGCCGCACCCAGACGGACCTAGGATCGAAAAGAACGAGCCCTTCGGAATATCGAAGGAGACATCATCAACGGCCCGCACAGAACCGAAGTGCTTCTTGATCTCGATACATTCCAGATCGTTCTCGGTCGTTGATTGCATCGAGTACCCAGTGCCGTGTCGTCAGGTGAAGGAAAAGTCTGGCGGAACCGCGCAAATCGGATTGCGCGGTTCCGTTTCTAGTCAAGAGGCGAAAAGCTCAACCGGGCTTATTCAGCGCCGGTGGCAGCCTTGATCTTTTCGAGTGTCTTGCCTTCCATGTCCTCGACACCTGCCGGGATATTGGCGAAGAACTTCAGGTTGCTCATCGCCTCGTCGGAAAAGGCCGCATTGACCGCTTCCTTCTTGTCGTCGGGCAGCATGTCCTTGCCGCCTTCAACCGCCGCAATGGCGCCGGTGCTGGCAGACATGATCATGACGTTTTCCGGCTCGAGCACGAAGTTGATCCACTTGTAGGCGGCATCGTCGGCTTCGCCCTTCCGCGGGATCGCGAATGTGTCGATCCAGGCAAGCGCGCCGGTCTTCGGCGGCACGAACACGATATCCTTGTTCTCGCCATAGAGCTTGTAGGCTGTCGAATCCCAGGTTTCCGACGCAACGATTTCACCCGACATCATCATGGCCGAAAGGTCGTCGCCGCCCTTCCAGTAGGCCTTGAGGTTGTCCTTGCAGGCGATCAGCTTGTCGGCGACCTTGTCGAGGATCTCCTGGTACTTGTCGAGATCGGCGTAAGCCGCGAACGGATCCTCGCCCATGTCAAAGGCCATCCCGAGAAGAATGGTCCGCCGCAGGCGCATGGAGGTCTTGCCCTGATACTGCGGGTCGCACAGGTCTCCCCAGGCTGCAACGTCTGGCGCGAGCGACTTGTTGGCCATCAGGCCGGATGTGCCCCACTGATGCGGCACAGCATAGACTTCGCCATCAATGGTCGTGTTGGCCTTGACGCCATCCAGGAGATTGGCCTGCATGACATCGGTGTTGATCTTGGAAAGATCCAGCGGCTTGTAGATGTTGTATTCCTGCTGCACCGCATAGATACGGTCGTGGCTCGGCTGCGCCAGATCGAAACCGGCGCCGCCGGTTGCCCGCAGCTTGGCGATCATTTCCTCGTTGTTGGAAAATGTCACTTCGACGGTGATGTCAGGATATTTTTCTTCGAATTTCTTGACCAGCTCATCAGGAGCATAAGAGCCCCACGTCAAAAGACGCAGCGTTTCTGCCTGCGCTGGTACGGCTGCCATGACGGTTGTGGCCAGAAGCCCGGCCATTGCTAATTTCATGATCATGTTCGACTCCCTTTGAACCCTCTGAAAATCAGCGCTTTATTGCTTATAACCCGCGCGGACACCATGAAGCGTAGCCGCTCATTGGACTGCACCGCATATCCATTGTAGATATTTTTCCATACCAATTCTGTGACACTCTCGCGTAGGCCCGACTACGGCTGTACGAGAAGATGGCACCTCCGGCCTCGCGATTAAGAGCCGGTCACGACGCAGGCTAGCGGAACTTCGCAATCAGGCCAACAGTTGCGCCATGACCTCCATGCCCTGCTTGATTTCACTCTCGCTGGCAGCGCCGTAGCCAATGACGACGCCCTTCTTTTCGATCGGGGCCAGGCAATAACGACCGATGCCGGACAGAGTGAGGCCTGCGGCTCCGGCGGCCTTGATGAACTCGCCTTCGTCACGTTGGGGATCCGAAAAATAGCCGACCGTGTGAAATCCCGCCGATGCGCGCTGCACAAGCAGATGCGGCTCTAGCTGCCTGGCATTGTGATGAAGGACTTCATGGCGCCTTTTATAGTGCTGCCGCATGGTCCGGATATGGGTGGCGAAATGCCCTTCGTCGATGAAATCCGCGACCACGGCTTGCGGCCATGTTGGCACACCACTCAGTGCGGACGAAAATACCGTCATCATCGCCTCGACCATGCTGGCCGGCGCCACCAGAAACCCCAGCCGCAGGGATGGAAACAGCGTCTTGGAGAAGGTGCCGACATAGATGACGCGGCCATGGGTATCGATGCTCTTGAGCGTCGGTAGCGGCTGATCGCCGAAATAGAAATCACCGTCGTAATCATCCTCGACGATGAAGGCGTCGGCCCGGTCCGCCGCATCCAGAAGCGCCAGGCGTCGGGACAGGCTCAAGACCTTGCTCAATGGCTGCTGATGCGACGGCGTGACGAACGCCAGCCTGAAGTCGGGCGCCTTTGCGAGCCCGTCATCAACCACGATTCCTTCATCGTCGACAGCCACAGGGACAAGGTCGGCGCCTTGCGAGACAAAGGCATTGCGCGCGCCGATGGCGCCGGGGTTTTCAAACCAGACCTTCTCACCCTGATCCAGCAGCATGCCGCCGATCAGGGAGAAGGCCTGCTGGGCCCCGCCGACGATGAAAACCTGCTCCGGATCGCACTGGATGCCGCGGCTGGCATTGAGGTGGGCCGAAATGGCCGCGCGGAGCCGCTGCAACCCGAACGGATTTCCGTAACCCATCACCGCGTCCCGGTCGGTTCTCAGATGCCGGGCCGACAGCCGCGCCCATTGCGCCATCGGGAAGGTGTTGAGCGCGGGAAGAGCTGTCACAAAAGCCTGAGACTTGTTCGGCAACCTCCGCCGCTCCGCAAACAGTTTGTATGCCTTGAGGGTTGATTGCGACAGGCGCGGCTGCTTCTGGGCTCCGGCTTTGGCCGGCTCCGGCTTGATCCGGACCCTGCCCGTCATTGTGTGGCTGACGAAGGTTCCAGCCCCGATGCGCGATTCAAGCAGGCCTTCCGAAATCAGCCGGCTCACCGCATCCAGCGCGGTGGTGCGCGATACGCCAACTTCGCTGGCCAGCGTGCGTGTCGCCGGAAGCCGCTCTCCGCCACTCAATCCGCCCGACAGGATGATGTCACGCAGTCCCATGTAGAGCTGCACGCTGATTTTCCGGTCCTGTGACCTGTCGATACGGATCGAGGAGAGGATCGCGCCCGCCTTGGTTTTCATCAGTGTTTTCCCGCCTGTGGTCAAATTGGTTTGCAAGCTTTGCCAGATTGGACCTTATCGTAAGTCCAATCCAGCCGCTACGGTCTGCCCCGACATCGGCATGGAATCGCACAACATGAAAATTGCCCACATCGAGACTTTTACCAACGAGTTTGTCTGTTTTGTCAAAGTGACGACCGACAGCGGCGCAATCGGCTGGGGCCAGGTCGCGCCCTATTATGCCGATATCACGGCGCAGGTTGTCCACCGCCAGGTGGCGCCCTACGCGCTGGGCCAATCGGCTCTCGATATAGATCACCTCGTCGATCTCATTCCCGAGAAAGAACACAAGTTTCCGGGCTCCTATCTTAAGCGCGCGCTCGGCGGCCTCGATACGGCGCTCTGGGATCTGCGCGGACGTCTGGAAGGCAAGCCGGTCTGCGAACTGATCGGCGGAACGCCGGGATCCATTCGCGCCTATGCCTCATCGATGAAGCGTGACATCACGCCGAAGGACGAAGCCGCCCGATTGAGCCGCCTGCGCGATGAATTCGGCTTCGATGCCTTCAAGTTCCGCATCGGCGCCGAGGTTGGCCGCGGCAAGGACGAGTGGCCGGGCCGGACCGAGGAAATCGTGCCGACCATGCGCAAGGCCATGGATGACAGCGTTGCGCTGCTGGTCGACGCCAATTCCTGCTATGCGCCGGGCCAGGCCATCGAGATCGGCAAGATGCTCGAGCAGAACGGCATCAGCCATTTCGAGGAGCCCTGCCCCTATTGGGAGTATGAGCAGACCCGGCAGGTGACCGAGGCATTGTCCATCGACGTCACCGGTGGCGAGCAGGATTGCGAGCTAACGAACTGGCGCTGGATGATCGAGATGAAAGCCGTCGATGTTGTCCAGCCCGACATCTGCTATTTGGGCGGCCTGACGCGCACACTGCGCGTCGCCGACATGGCGCACAAGGCAGGGCTGCCCTGCACGCCCCATTGCGCCAACTGGTCGATGGTGACGCTGTTCACCATGCATCTGCTGCGCGCCATCCCGAATGCGGGAAAATATCTCGAATTTTCAATCGAGGGCGAAGACTATTATCCCTGGCAGGACGGCCTCTTCGTTAAATCGCCCTACGACATCGTCGATGGCAAGGCGACGGTGACGAACGCGCCCGGTTGGGGTGTGGAGATCAGTCCCGCATGGCTTGAACAGTCCACCCATCGGATCAGTTCCTTCGAAAAGTGAAGGCGGCGAATTGTCGAACCATTGCTGTCCGGCTAGAAAGAGCGAATGAAACAGCGACCATTGGGATCATCCGGCCCCGACGTATCCGCCCTCGGGCTCGGGTGCTGGAACTTCGCAGGGCCTTACGGGCCGACTTCCGAGACGGAAAGCCATGAGACGCTGGCCGCGGCCAAGGATCTCGGGATCACACTGATCGACACCGCCAATGTCTACGGCATGGGCGTGTCCGAAAAAGTCATCGGCAGCTACCTCAGGAAACACAAGGCCGAATTCCGGATCGCCACGAAAGCAGGCATCCGCCGCGATCCCTCCACCGGCGTGCGCTATTTCGACAATTCCCCTGAACATCTCAGAGGCGAGCTCGAAAACTCTCTCCGCAATCTCGGCATCGATCATATTGACCTGTTCTATATTCACAGGCGCGAGGCTGACCGGCCGATCGAAGAGGTCATGGACACGCTTCAGCGCTTCAAGCAGGAAGGCAAGATCGGCGGCATCGGCTTCTCCGAGATCTCGCCCGCGTCGCTCAGGCTGGCCCATGCCGTTTCTCCCGTGAGCGCGGTGCAAAGCGAATATTCGCTCTGGTCCCGGCAACCGGATCTTGGAATGGTGCAGGCCTGCCAGCATCTCGGCGTGGCGTTCGTTGCCTTCTCCCCCCTCGGACGCGGCGTTTTTGGAGCACAGGCGCCTGATCCCGCGAGCTTTGGTGAGGGCGATTTCCGCAAGGCCAATCCGCGCTTTGTCGACCCCAATTTTTCCCGCAACATGGCGGCAATCGAACCTTTCAAGGCCTACGCCCGCAGCCTGGAAACCACGCCGATAGCGCTGGCCATAGCCTGGCTGCTTTCGCGCGGTCCGCATGTGATTCCCATTCCCGGCACGCGGTCTGCCTTTCACCTGCAAGACTGCGCAGATGGTGTGTCCCTGCAACTCACGCCATCTCACCTCGCCGAGATCGAGAAAATTCTCCCTGCAGGCTTCGCCCATGGTGATCGTTACTCCGCCGACCAGGCGATGGGAGTGGAAGGCTATTGTTGACGGATCGGGATCATCCGGCGCTGAACAGCGGAAAGCTCACCCCCAGCGCCCAGGCAAGGCACAGCCCCAGGCCAAGGCCGGCCGAGAGCGGCCCCGATCGTTGCGCCACCCATCGACCCATCAGGCCGTGAACGCAAAAAAACAGCATCAGCACCGGCAGTATGATGAACAGGAACATCAGCCGATGGGGATCGATCAGGGCGGCACCACCCAGTGAGATGAGTATGGCCGCGCGCGCGCCGATCCGTCGCCAAACCGCGCCCCTGCCCGCTCCCGAGACAAGGCTGTCGCTGATCATGAACGGCACCGTGCCGATCGCCAGGACTGCAATGATCATCAGCCGCTCGGCATTCGGCATGAAACTGGCCGCATAGCGGTCCATGGCAGCTCCGAAGACCAGGATGCCCCATATGACGAGAAGAAGCACAGCGGCAAACGATAGTCCGGAACCATGAAATGTTCCGCCCCGCAGGATGAGCCATTGCAGGAGCGCATAGAGTGCGAGGTGGATCATCAGGTAATCGGCGACGAGCACCGGCAGAAACGGAACATAAAGCGTCGTGACAACCAGTGGCACCACCAATGCAGGCAAGGCTGTCGCCAGCCAGAACCGGCCTGCCGAAACCGGGGCATGGATGTCATGGCTCTCCGGAAGCAGGCCGACCAGCGGACGTAGCAGCAGGACAATCCCGCCCATCAGCAGCAGGATCCAGAGACCCGGCTCGACGATTGGAACTTCGCTTAGCCTGCCAAAGGCGCCGTCCAGCCAGTCCCTTGCTTCGTGCAATGCCGTGGCACTGTAGAGAACGCCGACATGCTCGACATGGGGGGCGACGGCGGCGCGGCGCACAACGCCGTTGGCCTCGACCGTCTGCCCTTCTCCTGCATCCGGCTCCAGCAATCGCACGGCGGAAAGCGCAGCCTCCCGCAGTCTGCTTTCCCATTCTCCGCTGATTACCAGCAGCCGGCGCGGCTCTTGCGCGCTCACAGCCTCGGAAAACATCGAAATCGCCACCACTGCATCGACCGGTGTGCCTTGTCCCTCCTCAGCAATCGCCGCGCGCACCAGAATGTCGGTCGCCATCGAGTGCCCCAACAGCGCAATGCCGCTTTCCGCGGCCGGCAATCCCCGCCCGTAGGCAATGACGCGCCGGGTCTCTTCGACCAGCAGCCGTGTCGTGCCATCGATTGCGGTGACATCGCCCGACATCGGCATCGGATTTCGCCCATGCCCTTCGAAATCGAAGGCAATCACGCTGTATCCCGATTGCGCCAGAGTGAGCGAATAGGCCTGCATCAGCTGGCGCGATCCGGCAAATCCATGCGCGATCACCACCAACGGGCCGCTGGCGCCGTCCGTCCGGGTGAGCGTGACCGGTGTGGTGCCAACCGTCATCTGCATGATCTCGAGCCCGGACCGGCCGCGTTCGAGGTTGAAAAGGGACAAGCCGATTGCCACCAGCGCCAGCAAGCCAAGTCCCGCGTTCCAGCTCAATCGCATCGATTCCCCCACCATCTTTCAACATGCAGCCTACATGTCTCCACCGCCCCGCTGCCAGGAGATCCGGCGCGCGCAAGATGAACACCGATCCCCTGAAATCACAATGCAAAACAGGTTGGTGCATTCGCGCCGGACCATCGCGTTCCAGTCATGTCTCATGAATTTTCATGATCCCGCTTGCCATCAACAGCTTTGCTGCTAAAAATTTAGTCATGGAGAATTTTTATGCAGATTCACCAGCGCCGTTGAACCCGCCTGCCAAGCGGGTTCCGAAAAGACTGCGCGATGGCCTGCGCATGCTGTTGCACTCGGTCTATCCCGATCATGATCACGACGCCTTGCTGGAGCAGGCGGTCAGCGCGTTCTGGCCGGATGACGAACAGCCCAAGAGGCGCGGCCGGGCACCCGGCAACACGCTTTGGAATGAGAGAGACAGCTATGTCATCACCTACGGCAACAGCTTCGTCAACGGGGAACACAAGCCGCTCGACCTGCTGTTCGATTTCCTCCAGACCCGCCTGAAGAACATCGCCACAGGTGTTCATATCCTCCCGTATTTTCCCTACACATCGGACGACGGCTTTGCGATTACCGATTACTACGCGGTCGACAGCGGGCTCGGCGCCTGGGAGGATATCGGTCGGATCGCGAATAACTTCCGGCTCATGTCGGACCTTGTGATCAATCACTGCTCGAGCCAGAGCACCTTTTTCAACGAGTATCGTCTGGGCCACCCGCCCTACGACAAGTTCTTCTTCGAAGCCTCGCCCGAAGATGATCTGTCCATGGTGGTCAGGCCCCGCGCCCACCCGCTCCTCAGGCAGTTCGAGACTGCAGGCGGCATCAAGCATGTCTGGTGCACCTTCAGCCATGATCAGGTGGATTTTGATTTCTCGAACCCGGAGGTGCTGCTCGAATTCCTGCGCATCCTTCGCTTCCATATTGCGAGAGGCGTGCGAACCCTCAGGCTCGATGCAATCGCGTTCTTGTGGAAGGAACCCGGGACGCCATCCATCCATATGAGGCAGACGCACGACATCGTCCGCCTGATCCGCCTGCTGGCCGACTACACCAAAGAACCGCTGGTCCTGCTGACCGAGACCAACGTGCCCAACACGGAAAACCTCAGCTATTTCGGCAATCGCAACGAAGCCCACATGATCTACAATTTTTCGTTGCCGCCGCTTCTTCTCCACGCGCTGCTAAACGGCACCTCCAAGCATCTCAACGGCTGGCAGATGTCGATGCCGCCGGCGCAACTCGGCTGCGCCTATTTCAATTTCACCGCATCGCATGATGGGATCGGCATGCGCCCAGCCGAAGGGTTGCTGAGCGAAGAAGACATTTCCCGCGTCATCGAAACCGTCCAGAGTTTCGGCGGCCTGCTCTCCATGCGCAAGATGCCCGATGGCGGCACCCGGCCCTATGAGATCAATATCGCGCTGTTTGATGCGTTGAAGGGAACGATTGATGGCGTGGACGCCTGGAACATCGAGCGATTCCTGTGCAGCCAGATCATCGCCATGGGCCTTGAGGGCATTCCCGGTTTCTACATTCACTCGCTGCTGGCCACGCAAAATGACCATGAGGGGGTCGAGAAGACCGGCCACAATCGCGCGATCAACCGGCACCGCTGGCATTATCCCGACCTCCTGGAGCACCTGGACAATCCGGACAGCACCCATTCGAAGGTTTTCACCACGCTCACACGCATTTTGAAACTGCGGACAAAGCAGGCCACGTTTCATCCCAACGCCACGCAATTCACCCTGCAACTGGGCGAACAGCTGTTCGGCTTCTGGAGACAGAGCATCGACCGGTCGCAAAGCATGTTCGCCATCCACAATCTCACCCGTGAGGAGGTCTCGATTCCGGCCATGTCGCTCAATCTCATCGGCGGCGAGACCTGGCACGATGTTCTGTCGGGCGAGGACATTCGCGAACTTGGTGGAGAGATCAGCTTCGCGCCCTACCAGTGCCGCTGGATCACCAACTGAGCGATGCGAGTGTGACCGCTCCCGCCAAAGAGAACCTGATCATCTTCACCGATCTCGACGGCACGATTCTCGATCACGAAACCTATTCCTATGCCGAGGCGCTTCCGGCCCTCAGCCGTCTGAAGCAGTCGAAAATCCCCTTGATCCTGGCGTCCAGCAAGACCGCGGCGGAGATCATTCCGCTGCGGGCGGAGCTGGGGTTTTCTCACTGCGAAGCCATTGTTGAGAATGGATCCGGCATCCTTGAAGCCGGCAGTGACGATCAAGGGTCCGGGGAGGGATATCAACGCATCCAGCAAATCCTCGACAGGCTACCTCCCAGGTTGCGCCGCCAGTATCAGGGATTTTCGGACTGGAGCGCCGAGGAGGTGTCCGTACGGACCGGCCTGTCGCTGGCTGAGGCGTCAAGAGCCAAGCAACGCCGGTTCTCAGAGCCCGGACTGTGGCTCGGAAACGAGGCAAGCCGGGGAGAATTTGTCACTTCTATCAAGGCCGAGGGCCTGACCGTCCTTCAGGGCGGACGTTTCATGACACTGTCATTCGGAGGCAACAAGGCAGAGCGTCTGGTGGAAATTGCAAAGCGCTACTCCACAGCCGGTGCGGAGCCCTTCACCGTGGCGCTTGGCGACGCCGAAAATGATGTGGCGATGATTGAAGCGGCCAGGCTGGGCATCATCATCCCCAACCCCGCCCATGGCGGCATTCCGCGACTTGACGGCGAAGCAACCGGCCGGGTCATCCGGGCCCCATCTTCTGGTCCCGAAGGCTGGAACCAGGTCATCACATCGCTGCTGGACCAGTGGCAAGGTATCCAGGAGAAAGAGTTTGGCTGATTTTCATCAGAATGGCAGCGTGGCGACTCTCCACAATCTCTCGCGAATGCCCTTGGAGGTAATGGAAGGACAGCTTCGGCAGTTTGCCGCCACCCGCAAGATCACCCTGATCCTGCCCTCGCTGTTTTCCGAACTGGGGCGCGACGCGCTTTCCAACATTCTCGATGAATTGAGCGGCGCGACCTATATCAACCACATCATCATTGGGCTTGATCAGGCGAATGAGGACCAGTATCGCTTTGCCAAGGCGTATTTTTCGCGCCTTCCGCAAAAACACGATATTCTCTGGAATGATGGCCCGAGGCTGCAGGCGATCCACACCAGCCTCGCCGAGGCCGGACTTGCACCAGCGGAGCCCGGCAAGGGCCGCAATGTCTGGTACTGCATCGGTTACGCGCTCGCGTCCCAGAACTCCGATGTTGTGGCGCTGCACGATTGCGACATCACCACCTATTCGCGCGAGATGCTGGCGCGCCTGGTCTACCCGGTCACAAACCCGGCGTTCCCCTACCAGTTCTGCAAGGGCTACTATCCACGCATAGCCGACGGGAAACTGAACGGGCGTGTCTCCAGGCTGCTTGTCTCCCCGTTGCTTCTGTCCATCCAGAAAGTATGCGGTCATCTCGATTACATCGAGTATCTCAAGGGTTTCCGCTATCCGCTGGCGGGCGAATTCGCCATGCGGGTCAGCATGCTGCCCGACATGCGAATCCCATCGGACTGGGGCTTGGAGATCGGGGTACTGTCAGAAGTCTGGCGCAACCTGTCAAACCGCTCAGTCTGCCAGGTGGATATCTCCGACGCCTATGACCACAAGCATCAAGAGCTTTCAAAGTCCGATGCGACCCAGGGCCTGTCGCGCATGTCGGTCGACATCTCCAAGGCCCTGTTCCGCAAGCTGGCGACAGACGGGGTGGTCTTCAATCAGGAAACCTTCCGGACAATCAAGGCCACCTACTATCGCACAGCGCTCGATCTCATTGAGATGTATCACAACGACGCCTTGATGAACGGGCTCCACACCGACCGCCACCAGGAAGAAGAGGCGGTGGAACTGTTCGCAGCAAACATCGTCATCGCCGGCCAGATATTCCTGGAAAATCCGATGGAAACGCCGTTCATCCCGAACTGGAGCCGGATCCAGTCCGCCAATCCGGATCTCCTGCGCAATCTGCATGAAGCGGTCGCGGCTGATAGCGCGAGCCAGTAACCGGTCATTTCAAGTGCTGGACAAGTTTCGGGCGCGAGTGGGACCACCCGCGCCCGAGAGTTTTGTGAGCTTCTATCAGTGCCAGTCCAGATCAGGCTGCGAGATCGAAACGATCGGCGTTCATCACCTTGGTCCAGGCCGCGACGAAATCCCTGACGAACTTGTCCTTGGCGTCATCCTGGGCATAGACCTCGGCAATGGCGCGCAGCTGCGAGTTCGATCCGAACACCAGATCGACGCGGGTGGCTGTCCATTTCAGCTCGCCCGTCGCGCGATCGCGGCCTTCGAACTCCTCCTCATCCTCATCGAGCGCCGACCACTTGGTGTCCATGCTCATCAGGTTGACGAAGAAGTCGTTGGTCAGCGTGCCCGGCCTGTCGGTCAGAACGCCGTGCTTGACTTCGCCATGGTTGACCCCGATCACCCGCAGGCCGCCAAGCAGCGCCGTCATCTCGGGGGCGGTGAGCCCCAGCAACTGGGCCCTGTCGATCAACAATTCCTCGGCCGCACTGGTATAGCGGGTCTTGAGGAAGTTCCTGAACCCGTCAGCCACCGGTTCGAGAACGCTGTAGGATTCGACATCAGTCTGTTCCTGCGACGCGTCCATGCGGCCCGGAGTGAATGGAACCTCGATGGCCTTACCCGCAGCCTTCGCTGCGTGCTCGATACCGACTGAGCCTGCCAGCACAATCAGATCCGCGATCGAGACCTTCTTGCCGTTCGTCTGGGCGCTGTTGAACTCCATCTGAACCTTTTCCAGAGCGGCAAGCGCCTTGGCCAGCTTCTCCGGCTCATTGACCGGCCAGTTCCTGGCCGGCTCAAGTCGGACGCGCGCGCCATTGGCGCCGCCGCGCTTGTCGGAGATGCGGAAATTCGAGGCTGCGGACCAGGCGGTGGCAACAAGCTGGGCAATCGACAGCCCGGAAGCGGCGATCCTTGACTTCAGATCCGCAATGTCCTGAGCGTCGACCAGCGGATGGTCAACCGCAGGGATCGGGTCCTGCCACAACAGGTCTTCTTCAGGCACTTCAGGGCCGAAATAGCAGGTCTTGGGGCCCATGTCGCGGTGGGTGAGCTTGAACCACGCCCGCGCGAATGCATCGGCAAACTCATCCGGGTTCTCAAGGAAATGACGCGAGATCGGCTCGTAGATCGGGTCGAACCGCAGCGCCAGATCGGAGGTCAGCATGGCCGGCGCAATGCGCTTTGAGGGATCATGCGCATGCGGGACCTTGCCCTCGCCGGCGCCATCCTTCGGCTGCCACTGCCAGGCGCCAGCCGGGCTCTTGGTCAGTTCCCATTCGTAGCCGAACAGGTTTTCGAAGAAATTGTTACCCCATTGGGTTGGCGTCTCGGTCCAGGTCACCTCAAGGCCGCTGCCGATGGCGTCGGCGCCAAAGCCGGTTCCATGCTTGCTGGTCCAGCCCAGGCCCTGTTCGGCGATACCGGCTGCTTCCGGATCTGCGCCCACCAGACCGGCATCGCCGGCACCATGGGTCTTGCCAAAGGTGTGGCCACCGGCGATCAGCGCAACGGTTTCATAGTCGTTCATGGCCATGCGGCCAAAGGTGTCGCGGATATCGCGAGCCGAGGCCAGCGGGTCCGGCTGGCCGCCGGGGCCTTCGGGGTTCACGTAGATCAGGCCCATCTGCACGGCCGCCAGCGGGTTTTCCAGCTCGCGCTCGGGACGGTTCGGGTCGTAACGGTTCTTGTCATCGAGCCAAGAGTCTTCCGAACCCCAATAGATGTCCTCTTCCGGCTCCCACACGTCGCGGCGGCCACCGGCGAAACCGAACGTCTTGAAGCCCATCGATTCGAGCGCCACGTTTCCGGTCAGGATCATCAGATCCGCCCAGGAAATCTTGTTGCCGTATTTTTGCTTGATCGGCCAGATCAGCCGGCGCGCCTTGTCGAGATTGACGTTGTCAGGCCAGCTGTTGAGCGGCGCAAACCGCTGCGCGCCGGAGGTCGACCCGCCGCGGCCGTCAGCGGTGCGGTAGGTACCGGCGCTGTGCCAGGCCATACGGATGAAGAACGGGCCATAGTGACCGAAGTCCGCCGGCCACCACTCTTTTGAATCGGTCATCAGGGCGTGAAGGTCCTGCTTGACCGCTGCCAGATCGAGCTTCTTGAATTCCTCGATGTAGTTGAAATCCTTGTCCATCGGGTTTGCGGACGGGGAATTCTGGTGGAGCATGCTGACATTGAGCTGGTTTGGCCACCAGTCGCGGTTCTGCCGCATGCTCATGTTTGTGGCGCCGTGCGCCACCGGGCATTTTCCCACTTTTGCGACTACATTCATAACTCTCTCCGATGCTGACTGTTTTCGTCATGTTCTCATGGCCAAAGCCATTTATTCATCCGGGACAAAACCGGCCCCCGGCAGGCCAAAGCCTGTCCCGGCCGGTTCTGAAAACCAAGTTGCGCGTCGCTGTCCGTGCGGAAGCGACGCGGTGAAACTGGATGATCTCCCCTATAGGCAAGCACCATAACAAACCTGTGTCATTGGTTTAAGTTGTTTTTATTGATCAGATTGATAATCTGGTCTTATGAGAAACATGACACTCAAACAGCTTCGCTACTTCGAAGCCCTTGCTCAGCACGGCCACTTCGGCCGTGCCGCCAGCGCCTGCGCTATCTCCCAACCCGCTTTGTCGGTGCAGATCATGGAACTGGAGAAATCGCTCGGGACGGATCTGTTTGAGCGCGGCCGCCGACAGGTAAGGCTGACCAATTTTGGAGAGGAGTTCGCTTCTCGCGTGCGCCCGATCCTCCAGTCCGTCGAGGAACTTGGCGAACTAGCGCGCGCATCCACGGACCGCCTGGTCGGCCGGCTTCGCATCGGCATCATTCCGACAATTGCGCCTTATCTTCTTCCGGCGATCATCAGCAATCTGACCCGGATGAATTCCGACATCGATATCCAGGTGCGTGAAACCATGACTCCGACATTGGTCGAGGAACTGTCCGAGGGACGGCTTGACGCAGCCATCGTGGCGCTTCCGGTGTCCGAACCATCGCTCACCGAGATTGCGTTGTTTGATGAGAACTTCGTTCTGGTCAGACCGGAAAGAGACGCAGGCAAACCAGTGCCTGATCACGAGGATCTGCGCGAAATGAAGCTGCTCCTGCTGGAAGAAGGCCACTGCTTTCGTGATCAGGCCTTGTCGTTCTGCAACATCCAGTCCACCCGTCCACGCGAAATCCTGGATGCGAGCTCGCTGGCCACTCTTGTCCAGATGGTCGGCGCCGGATTGGGTGTTACCTTGATCCCGGAAATGGCGATCGCGGTCGAAACGCGCGCTGCACCGGTCTCCATTTCCCGCTTTGCCGCACCCGAGCCGGCGCGAACCATCGGCATGATCTGGCGCAAGACCAGCCCGTTGTCCAAACAGCTCACAGAGATATCCGGCGTTGTCCGCGGCTCGGCGGGAAACCATGGCCATCGATGATCACCCAATGGGCATCGGTCAGGACACGTCGGGTCAAGGCTGCTCTCCTCCGTTTGCTCCTTTGCATCAGAACTCAGCCCAAATGGGAATCCTAAATGTCAACAGACCCTGGCGGATGGACGACACAAAACCTGAAGCGGTTTTGTGTCGTTTGCCTACAGATCCTTGAGATAAGTGTTTTCGCTGCGGGAAAGGGCGTAAAGCGCTGGCGTAATTTCCGCTGTCAGGAACGCCTCGGACAGGCCCGCTGACGCCAGCGCTGAGCCGTCCGGAGCGGCGATGATTGACCGGCCGGCGTAGTTAAATGCGCCGTCGCCGCCGCTGTTGTTGACATAGGCAATAAAAATCTGGTTCTCGAAGGCGCGCACCGGGATCATTTTTTCGGCAATGAATGTTCCCGAATCCCCTTGCGGTGTCGCAGTGGGCACCAGGATCACGTCGGCGCCGGCCAGCGCCAGACGCCGCACATTTTCCGGAAACTCTACATCGTAACAAATCAGCATACCGAACGTCATGCCGTGATGGCTGAACAGGCAGGTCCCGGGCGTTGCGGGCGTGAATAGGTCGCGCTCATAGTCGCCATAAAGATGAGATTTGCGATAGACCGACGGCGTGCCCATGCCATCCGTATAGACGGCTGAATTAAAGACCGTCCTGTCCGCCTTCTCAGCAAATCCGGCCACGACAGCTACCCCGGTTTGACGAGCAATTTCGCTTAGCCTGTTGACGATCGGTCCGTCGGCAGGCTCGGCCAAATCGAGAATTGCACCGCCGCCGCCATAGCTGGTCACGCCAAGTTCGGGCGTCACCAGAAGCGTCGCTCCCACTTCTTCGGCCTGGCGCGCGGCCTTCTCGATGCGTGTGAGATTGGCTGCCGTGTCTGGGCCTGCGGTCTGCATCTGCAAGGCGGATATCCGGATCATTATTGTCCCCTCGGACGGTGATAATGCAAAATTTTTCTAAGGCTGAGAAACACCTTGCCTGATAAGCGCACGTCCCGGCCTTTCAGCCTTTCGCAGCCATCAGAATCGCCCTCAACGCTGCCTGGTCGAGCGGCACCGGGTTTCCTCCGGCGCACGGATCAACTGCCCCCATACTCGCGACCTTCTCGAAGTCGATATTTTGCACTCCCATTTGGGACAGAGTGTGCGGCATATCCAGTGTTTCGCGCAATTCGAAGATCCAGTCGATCACGCCGGCCGCGGTCGGGCTCGGCAAGTCGAGAAAGCGCCCGAGGAAATTCAATTTATCCGTGATTGCCGGCGCATTGAATTCAAGCACATAGGGCATCAGCACGGCATTGAGCAGCCCGTGATGGGCGTCATGGAGAGCGCCCAGCGGATGGGCGAGCGCGTGCATTGCGCCGAGCCCCTTCTGCAGCGCGACGCATCCCATGCCGGAGGCAACCAGCATCTGGCCGCGCGCTTCCAGATTGCTGCCTTCCAGCGTCGCAACGGGCAACCACTGTTTGATGAGCCTCACCGCATTGAGAGCGACGCCTTCCGCCATCGGATGAAAAGAAGGTGCGCAATAGGCCTCCAGCGCATGGGACAACGCGTCCATGCCGGTGGCAGCGGTAATATGCGCGGGCAGCCCGGTTGTCAGTTCAGGATCCATCACCACCACATTCGGCATCATCCTCGGATGGAAGACGATGACCTTGCGCTTCTCCGCCTCATGAGTGATCACCGAGGACCGGCCGAGTTCGGAGCCGGTGCCGGCGGTTGTGGGAACGGCGATCACGGGAACAAGGCGGGAGGTGTCCGCGCGCTTCCAGTTGTCGCCAATATCTTCCAGGTCCCACATCGGGATGGTCTGGCTTGCCATCAAGGCAATCGCCTTGGCCGCATCGAGCGCGCTGCCGCCGCCGACAGCGACAACGAGATCGTGCCCGCCCGAACGGAGAACATCAACGCCGTCCGCGACATTGGTTCCGGTCGGGTTCGGCTTGACGCTGTGGAACAGGGCGGCCTCGAACCCTCCTGCACGCAGCGCCTCCAGTGCGCGCTGCACCGGGTAAAGATCCTTCAACCCGGTGTCGGTCACGACCAGCGGCCGGCTGGAGCCGAGTTCCCGGGCGATGGCATGAAGTTCAGAAATCCGGCCATTTCCGAAACGCACCGCGGTTGGGAAGCTCCAGTTGCTGGATACAGCTTTGGTATCGAAGGACATGAGGGTTGCCTTGTTGCGAAACTTCAGGAGGTGGGTTGAGCAGAACTCTGCCTTTTGAGAGCACGGCGACGCATGAACTCGGCCAGGCCGACCAGCAGCAGCGCCGGAACGAAATTCAGGGTCGCAAGCGCCGGATAGATCGGAGACGAGCCGACAGCAATGCCGCTGTAGACAAAGACCGGCAATGTACGGGCTGTTCCGGACAGCGAGTACGAGACGTAGAAATTGCCCCATGACAACAGGAAGGCGAAGATGGCGGCGGAAAATATGCCGGGCCACAACAGCGGGAACGTCACCTCGCGGAAGACGTCCCACCGGCTGGCGCCCGCATCCCGCGCCGCATCTTCCAGCGTTTCGTCAAAGCCGTAGACCTGCACGGCAACGATCACCAGGGCAAAGGGGGTGATGTAGACCACATGGCCGATGATCACCGTCACCAGGCCAGTCGAGAAATTGAGCCAGTTGCCCAGCACCGAAAACCACAGCAGCATGACTACGCCCAGCAGAAGCTGCGGGAAAAGCAGCGGCGCGAAGGTCACGACGCGGAAAAGGTTCTGGAAGCGGAACTGGTAGCGGATCCAGGCGATCGCACCGGCCGTTCCGAGCACTGTGGCGAAGATCGTCGCGACCGCAGCCACCGTGGCGGAATTGATGACGGCGGGGAAGAAGTCCGGCTTGCGGATCAGCTCGCCGTACCATTGCAGCGAGAACCCGTCGATCGGGAATGTCAACACGCGGCTCGAGGTGAACGAGAAGGCCACAAGCGTCAGGATTGGCGCATAGAAGAACAGGAGCAGCAGCACGACGCTGCCGACAAGCGCTGTGTCAACAAGGGCATTCTTGAAGCGTTGCGACATCATGCCTGCCCCCCTGCAGCCGCCGGGCTACGGCGAAACACGAAGGCCGCGGCGAGCGCCAGCGTCAGCGCTCCAATGGCAATCAGCACGATCGTAAGCGCAGCGCCGAGCGGCCAGTTGACCCGCGTCTCGAAGCTTTGCCGGATCAGTTCCGAGGCAAGCGGCGACGTGCCGCCACCCAGAACTTTGGGCTCCAGGAAGGCGCCGAGACTGAGGACGAAGACAAGCACCGCGCCGGAATAGAGTCCGGGCCGCGACAGCGGCAGCGTCACCTCGAAGAAGGTGCGGATGCGAGACGCACCCGCATCATAGGAGGCCAGCACAAGATCCCGGTCGATCCGCGCCAGCGACAGATAGATTGTGAACATCGGGTAGACGGCGAGATTGTAAACCATGCCGATCATTGTTCCGGTCGGCGTGAAGAGGATGTCCATCGCCTCCGGACCCAGCCCCAGATAGGACAGAAGCCAGTTGGCCACGCCTTGCCTGTCAAGAACGAGAATCCAGCCGAAGGTCTTCAGCACCGCATCGGTCAGGAAGGCAAAGATGATCAGGATCTGGATCTGCGCGCTGTAGGTCTTCAACCGTGTCGTCAGCGCATAGGCCGTCGGAAAGGCGATTAATATCGAAATGACCACGCAGATCACGGCCATTCCCACGGTGCGCAGCATGATCGTCCAGTAGTGCGGCTTGGAAAAGATCTCGGTCCAGATCTTCAGATCCCAGGTCCAGTGCAAGCGGTAGTATTGCGTCGTCTGGAACGTCAGGAGAACCGTCATCGCCAGCGGGATGAGGAAGAAGACCAGCATGACGATCGCCAGCGGCGCGACGGCCGCCACCAGGATCGGATCGTTCCATCTCTTTGGCTGGCTTTTCATGCTCACTCCGACAACAAGAAGGTGCGTGTCGGCTCAAATCCGATGCGAACCTCTTCACCGACCTCGGCCGGCAGTTCGAACGAGCCGGGCAGATCCATGACCACGGGAGCCTCGAGGCCAGCCACGCGGATCCTGTATTGCGTCGAGGATCCCTTGATGAAGTACTCGTCGACCACGCCGGTCAGCATCCATTGGCCGGGGCTCGGCTCGCCCTTGAGGAAGCCGATGGATTCCGGACGGATCAACAGCGCCTTGTTGCCCTCGCCCAGGAACTCGGAGACATTGCCGGCTTCCATGACCGCCGGCTCGCCCGTCACAAGCGGTGATCCCACGATCAATCCACCATCCTGCGAACCGGAGACGTCGACCGGCAGGAAGTTGGTCTCGCCGATGAAGCCGGCGACAAACATGTTGGCCGGGCGGTAATAAATTTGGGTGGGGGTGCCGATCTGGACAACACGACCGGCACGCATCACGCAGATCCTGTCGGCCAGCATCATCGCCTCCTCCAGATCATGGGTCACCAGAACGAAGCTGGTGCCGAGTTCTCGGTGCAGTTTCTTGAGTTCGGCCTGCAGCGACTTCTTCAGTTTCGCGTCAAGTGCGCTCATCGGCTCGTCGAGCAGAAGAACGCCCGGCTGCGAAACCAGCGCGCGCGCCAGTGCGACACGCTGCTGTTCTCCACCGGAGAGCTGCGCCGGAAAGCGATCCAGATAGTCGAGGTTCAGGTGCATCAGCTCGAGCATGGCCACGACCCGCCGGTCGATCTCGGCCTTGTCGAATTTCTGCAACTTCAAGGCAAAGCCGATGTTCTGGGCGACGGTCTTGTGCGGGAACAGCGCCAGCTTCTGGAACACCATGCGGGTCGGGCGGCTTGCCGCCGGAACGCCGCGCATGTCCTTGCCCTCGATGTCGAGCCGCCCTTCGGTCGTTTCCTCGAATCCGGCCAGGATTTTCAGCAGCGTTGTCTTGCCGCAACCGGACGGACCGACGAGAGCGACGAACTCGCCGGCGCCCACCTCAAGCGAGACGCCGTGCAGCGCGCGGACCCGGCCGTAATCCTTGATGATGTGAGACGCATCGATGATCGGGGTTGCCAATGCCAGCCTTCCTCGCCGTAAAGTCCATTCAGTCGGGGCTCCGCCCGCTCGAAAGCGGGCGGCTTGCTTTGCGATGTGCGCCGGGTCAGCGGGCGGCGAGTTCTTCCTGCCAGATGGCCAGCATGTCGTCGATATTCGGCGCGACCGTGTGGAACTGGCTGTTTTCCCAGGCCGTCCACATGTAGTCCATCTGCAGCGCCTTCTTCTCTTCCTCGGAGAACAGCGCCTCGGCCTTGCTGTTTGGAACGAGATTGCATGTCGCTTCGGTAATCGCCAGTTGCTTGGCCACTTCCGGCGAGACGATATATTTCAGGAAGTCAGCCGCGATGGCGGAATTCTTGCCATTGTCGACAAGGCCCGTCGCCTCCATCCAGATGATGCCCTGCTTCAGCCCGTCCTTCGGCTCCGGCACGATCGACTGGATATAGTCGTGGCCCTTCAGTCGCAGCGACGAGGTGCAATAGGTGCCGCCGCCGATCAGGGCACGGAACGAGCCGTCGAGCAGGCCCTTCTGGGCAATGGCCAGGTCGCCGACGATGGCCCGCGTGTTCTTGAAGGCGGCGCGAAGCACCTTGCGGACTTCGCCAAGAGCTGCCTCATCGAGTTCCTCATAGGGATTGACGCCGGCATAGAGGGCGAGCGGCATGATCGGCCAATCGCCCCAGTCGAGCAGGCAGATCTTGTCCTTGTAGGCGCTGTCGAAGACCGGCGCATAGCTCGACCAGGCTTCCAGTGTGTCGAACTTGGTGTTGACCGTCGGGCCGACCCAGCCCCAGCGCGTCGGAAGACCGGTGGCCTTGCCTTCGAACTGCAGTGGCTCGAAGGGTGCGGCGAACTGCGGATAGAAGTCGGCATATTGTTCGGCGAAATCAGCGTCGTCGATGAAGCGGCAGAAGCCGGCGGGGCCCATACGCTGGATCCAGGGACTGTCGGAGGAGACGAGATCAAAGTCGCGCGAGGCGCCAGCGGCGAGCTTGGCAAAGCCACCGGCCGAGTCGGTGATCAGGTCGATGGATATGGTCGCATTGTTGGCCGCCTGGAACGGCTCGAGGATCGAAGGCGCGTTGTAGCCTTCCCAGCACATGTAGTTCAGGCTTTCGGCGGCCTGTGCGCCGCGCGGCATTCCGAGGAAGCTGGCGCCGGCCGCGGCGAGTCCCATCCCGCCCATGCCCTTGAGAACCGACCGGCGGTTCAAATCATTCAGTAGCTTGTTCATCTCAACTGTTCCCTTTTTCATTTCCGTTCCTTTCTGTCGTCAAACACAAAGATCGAAGGCATCAGACGACGCCCAGGTAGCGCCTGATTTCCCATTCACTCACATGCCGCTGATACTCGGCATATTCGAACTGCCGGGCGCCGACGAACCAGTCGACGAAATCGGCCCCGAAGATGTCACGGGCGGCAGCACTGCGGTCGAGCCGCGCCGCCGCCTCGCCGAGGTCGCGCGGAAAGGCGGTCTCGGTGGAGGGTGTGGAGGCATAGAAATTCTCGTCGCTGCCGGCCGGCGGCGCGATTTCGTTGCGGATGCCGTAAAGTCCCGCACCCAGGCAAAGCGCCAGCGCCAGATAGGAGTTGGTGTCGGCCGAGGGCACGCGGAATTCCACGCGCGTCGCCTCGGGAACGTCATTTATGACACGAACAGCGGCGGTCCGGTTCTGAACGCCCCAATTGGAAGATGTCGGCGCCCAGGCGCCGGGCACCAGCCTCTTGTAGGCATTGACCGTGGAGGAGCAAAGCGCCAGCAGCTCGGGCATCAGCTGGATGAGGCCGCCGATGAAATGCCGCGCCGTCCTGCTCAGCCCGTCAGGCGCATCGGGCCTGGAGAACACCGGATTGCCATCCCGGTCGCGCAGCGAGACATGCAGATGCCCGGATTGCCCCGACAGCGATGGCGAAAGCTTGGACATGAAGCTCGCCGTCAGGTCATTGCGGGAGAAATAGGCCTTGGCGAAATTCTTGAACAGCATCGCATCGTCGGGCGACTTCATGCCCTTGGCATAGGTGAGCGGTGCTTCAAAGCATCCCGGCCCGAGTTCTGTATGGATCGCGTCCAGCCCGATGCCCAGGGTTGTCATGGTGGCATCGAGCCCCTCGAGCAGGGCGCCATGCATCGCGGAGGTCTGCAGCGAATAGGTGCGGTTGCCGGGCGCAAACTGCTTGAGATCGCGATAGGACTTGGCGCGCAGGCTTTCGGGTGTCTCGTCGAAAACAAAAAACTCGAACTCAAACGCGGAAAGGACATCAAAACCCATGTCTGCCGCCTGGGTGATCAGTTCCTTGCAGACATTGCGCGGCGAACGTTGCCCGAAATCGCCGATGAAGTCTGCAAGGCAGATCGCGCTGTCCTCGGCGAACGGATATTTGCGTACCGTATCGGCAAAGAGCTTGGCGGGGCGGTCAACAAAGGCGCCATCCTTGTAGGTCTTCTCTGCAATATCCCAGAAATACAGCACTTCGCAGAAGGGATAGCCGGACTGATCCAGCTTGACGGCCTTTTCCGCGGAGACCAGCTTGTCGCGGAACTCGCCTTCCGGGTCGACCATGCCGATGTGAACCGAGCTGGCGTTGATCTTCTCTAATGCAGCTTGCAGACTGACCGGCATTTTGCTTGATCTCGGCATGGTTCTCATTTCAACGGAAGATCAAGGTTAGGACCGGTTCCAGTGCAAGAAAATAGCCCGATGGGGATAGACGAGCGTATTTTATCATGCTCCGCTTGGAGCTGAATGAGAAGAAAGGGACTCTGTTGGACAAAGGGTTTGCCGCATGGAACGAAGCGATCGCAAGGGCGATCAATGCGGTGGGCACGCCTGATTTCACCCACAGGCTCGAAGCAGCCTTGGGGAGTATTGTCGATTTCGATATCCTGATGGTGTTTGCATATTCAGGGACAGATAAGCCGGTTTGCCTCTACCACAACATGGATTCACTAAGGGCTCAGACTGTAGTGAATGCTTACGTGTCCGGGCCCTACATTCTCGATCCGTTCTACAACACGGCAATCGATCCGCAGGCCGCAGGAGTGAAACGTCTGCGCGACATGGCGCCTGACCAGTTCCACAAATCGGAATATTTCCGGCGGCATTACAAGCTGACAGGGATTCGCGATGAAGTCGGCATCATTTGCCGGCCTGGCGACTGGACCGGCGTCGTCATCAGCTTCACCCGGCCAGTGACCGCCTCGGCTTTCGGGCGTCAGGATATCGCCGCGGTCCGCGCATCTGTGCCGGTCATACAGACGCTTGCCGAGCGCCACTGGCATCAGAGTTCTTCATCCGCCTCGCCTGACGGATGGAATGCAGGATCATCGCGAGATCCGATCGGTGAACCCCTGAACCGGATGACGGACGGTATTCTGACACCCCGCGAAATCGAAATCACGTCGCTCGTCCTGCAAGGGCACTCCAGCGGTTCGATTTCACGACATCTCAGCATCGCGCCCGGCACCGTCAAGAACCACCGCAAGAGCATTTACCAGAAGCTCGATGTCTCCAGCCAGTCCGAGTTGTTCGCCATGTTCATCCAGCAACTCTCCGGGCCATAAGCTTCCGATGACGCATGACCTCAACCGCATCGCCTTTGATGGCTAAGACGCTCAGAAAGGCCGGCTGAGAAAGATCGAGTTCGCGGCGCCAAAGCGCCATGGTACGTCCGGAGCCTTCTTTATCCCGATGCGCGGCCCGCTCACAATGTCCACTCTGCCGATCGCCGGACGAAGCGAAAACGGAGCATCAAACAGAGCGACGCCGTTCAGGTCAGCGTCGATGGCGAGCGCTTCGGCCAGCCGGCCGGGTCCGGCACACAGCAACCGGTCGCTGATGCCGCGTCGGCGAATGCGCATCGTCGCAACCCCGCTGCGCGGCTCCAGCGCCCGCAGCAGCACCGCGCTGCCTTCCTCGCACACGATGTTGAAGCACCAGTGCAGCCCGTAGGAACGGTAGACATAGGCGCGTGCAGGAGGACCGAACATGACGCTGTTGCGGGTCGTGCGGCCACGGAAGCTGTGCGAGGCAGGATCATCGCGCTCATAGGCCTCCACTTCCACGATGAGCCCGCCGGTTCCATCGACCTCCAGGGACATGCCGACAAGCTCAGGCGCCACGATGTGCGCCGGGCGCGCAAACCAGTGCATCCACTCCATGAGACTGTCGAACACTACCACCTCCGTCTTCCGATCGAGGCTTTCAACAGGCCGTGAGCCAGAGGATGCCGGCAAAGCAGAACAGGCTGGCGGCGAGCGCGGCAAATGCAAGTGCCCGGCCGGTTTGATGGGCGAAAGCACTTTCGGCCCGCGTATCGCTGCGCCCGAAAGCATAAATGAGACCCAGATGCATGCCGCAGGCCAGGAGGTACAAAACAATAAGGGCACCGCGCTGCAGGCTCAGCGGCCCGAAAACCTCGATCTCCTGCCAGCCAAGGCTGCAACCGGTCGCCTGCGTGAAGTAGATCAGCAGGAAAGCCCCCGCCCAGAGCAGGAACCCGGACAGAAGCATCGCCAAGGCTTTGGTTTCCTTGCCCAGAACGATCATGCCGGATCGCCCCCTGAGCCAAGCATCGCGAGTTGCCACACAAACACCAGCGCCAGAATGCCTGCGCTGGCGGCATAGGCATGGAACCGCGCCCCGATGCGAAGATCAAGGTCGCGCATCGGGGAGACGTAGCCGCCAAGGACGTGCCAGATCCCATAGAGCGCGAAGACCACACCGAGCAGGGCATGGAACCCGGCATAGAAGTGGACTGCGAAGATGACCGCAAACAGCGCGTGCTGGGTGTTGAGCGGCACAATGCCATAGGCCATCCAGCCAAACAGTGCTGCGGCCACGAGATGCGAGGCAGCGAGCGCTGCCAGCCAGCCAATGCGCCCCTGGGCCCCGGTTCGGACGCTCTGCCTTGAGGCAAACAGCGCGACTGCCAGCACAAAGAGCGTGATGATCTGAACCAGACGGTCATTATGGAAGGTAGTCTGCGCAACCGGCCAGTTTGGCGCGGAAACCCAGAGGAAGAGCCCGCCGAACAGCAACGACGCATACAATGTGCCGTTGGCGACAAGCGTCAGCGCCATCGCCCATTCCGACGGCGCGCCACGGCTCTGGAAATGGACCGGCGCCGTTTCTCCACATCCGGCGTCGAGAGTATCCAGATCCTGCCTGGCTCCGGTGGCGCGCGTCCATACGAGGAACATCCCCGCCACGCCGATGAGCGCAAACGGGGCCAAGGCATAAAGCTTGAACAGCATCAGCAGAAAGAACACACCTGTCATCAGGGCGGTCAGGAGCGGCAGGAAGGTTGACCGCGGCAACACGATGATCTGCTCAAGCCGCCCGCTGACGGCATCGACGGCGAGCGTCTCCATCTGGCCATTGCGCACGAACCCGAGATAGCCCTTGCCTGCGGCAAGCTGGGGCCCGAGCGCGTCAGGGTCCAACTGGTCGGCCCGACCCGTTATCTTCGGCAGCGAGGCAAAATTGTAAGGGGCCGGCGGCGTCGGCATCGCCCATTCCAGCGTTCCGGCCTTCCAGGGGTTCCGTCCGGCAAGGCGGCCGAAACGGATCTGAAGCACGAAATCAAGCAGCACCAGGGCGAAGCCGATGGTCATGACAAAGGAGCCGAGCGAGGAGATCAGGTTGAACAGCTCCATTCCCGGCTCCTGCGGATAGACATGCACCCGGCGCGGCATCCCGCGCAGTCCGGTCAGATGCATGATGAAGAACGTCACGTTGAAGCCGATGAAGATCAGCCAGAACGCCGCCTTCGACAGTTGCAGGAGCGGGAAGCGGCCGGTCAAATGCGGCAGCCAGTAATAGGCAGCCCCAAGCAGCGGGAAGACGAAACCGCCTACAAGCACATAGTGAAGGTGTGCCACGACAAAATGCGTGTCATGCGCCTGCCAGTCGAAGGGAACCATCGCCAGCATCACGCCCGTGAGCCCACCCAGGACGAACACGAACAGGAAGCCGAACACATAGAGCATCGGTATGCTGAAGCGCGGCCGTCCATGGGCGAGCGTTGCAAGCCAGGCAAAAATCTGGATTGCCGTGGGGATTGTCACCAGCGCGCTGGCGGCGGAGAAGATGCCGAGCGCCAGGTGCGGGATGCCGACGGTGTACATGTGATGCACCCAGAGCCCGAAGGAGATGAACCCCATGGCGATCACCGACACTACGACGGCGCGATAGCCTGCGAGCGGCCGGCCGGCAAAGACCGGCAGGAAGGTCGAGACCATGCCGGCGGCGGGCAGGAAAATGATGTAGACCTCGGGATGGCCGAACAGCCAGAACAGATGTTGCCACAGCAGCGGATCGCCGCCGCGGGTTGGATCGAAGAACGGCAGGTCGAAGGCGCGCTCGGCCTCGAGCAGGATCGAGCCGAGGATCAGCGGCGGAAAGCCGACCAGCATCATGCCCGCAACCACCAGCATGTACCAGGCAAAGATCGGCATGCGCTCCAGCGACATGCCCGGAGCGCGGAGCTTCAGGATCGAGACAATCAGCTCGACGGCGGCGCATAAGGCGGAAATCTCGACAAAGGTCACGCCGAGCAGCCAGACATCCGCATTGATGCCGGGTGAATAGGTGCTGCTCGACAGAGGCGTGTACATGAACCAGCCCGAATCCGGCGCCACGCCGAAGAGCAGAGCCATCAGCAGCATCGTCCCGCCGAACAGGTAGCACCAGTAACCGTAGGCGGTGAGGCGCGGGAAGGCCAGGTCGCGTGCGCCGAGCATCTTGGGAAGCAGATAGATGGCGGCGCCTTCCAGCATCGGGATGGCGAACAGGAACATCATGATCGTTCCATGCATGGTGAAGACCTGGGCATAGACGCCCTCTTCCATGAACGGACTGCTCGACGTCGCAAGCTGCGTCCGGATCAGCATCGCCAGCAGGCCGCCAATGGCAAAGAAGACCGCCGCCGTGATCATGAAGCGCTTGCCGATCGTGGAGTGGTTGACGGCAGCCAGCTGGCCGAGGCCAGGCTTTGTGCCCCACACCTCGGAAAGCGCCTTGTGCAACGTCAGGGAACCGGGTTCGGCGGCTTTCTTCATTGTTCAAACCCTCTTTCCACCAGCGATCTGAAATCGGGTCCCTCATGCGCCTCGACCCGGAATCGCATGCGTGAATGGCCGGTTCCGCAATATTCGGCGCAGACCCCGCCAAAGATCCCCGGACGATCAGCCTCGATGCGGATACGCGCGGCGTGCCCCGGCGTCGCGTCGATCTTGCCGCCGAGCCGCGGCACCCAGAAACTGTGGATGACGTCTTCGCTTGTGGCCACGACCTCAATCGGCAGGCCTGCCGGAATGTGCAGGACATCGACGGTGGAGGGCGCGCCGGGTTCATCGAGATACCGGAATTCCCATTGCCACTGGCGCGCATGGGCTTCAATGCGGTAGGCAGATGCAACGTCACCGGGCAGCAGCCGCTCGCCCTGAAACAGGGCATAGAAGTTCAGCGCCACCAGGACCGGGATCGGCAGTAGCAGACCTCCCGCAACGATCCAGCCTTTGATCGAGACGCCGGAGCCGAAACCAGGCCGGAACAAGGTCAGGACGAACAGCCCCATCACCAGGACAAACAGGATGGCGGCGCCAAGAAGCATTGCCCACCACAGCTGCGCGATTGTATGAGCATGGGGACCCGCCGGATCGAGCGCCGAATAGGTGCCGGAGCATCCCGCAAGAAGCAGAGCCGAGCCGGCAGCGCCGGAATGGAACAAAATACGGGTTAACCGGCTTATAGAGTGAAAAGGAACCATGCGATGGCATCTGAAAGCGACGGCTCCAACCCGGTAGAAAAGCTGATCCAGCATCAGGATGTCACGTCCGCGGTTGCGGTTGCCGGTCATCCCCTTCACGCCATGAGCGTCCATTTCCCGATTGCCTTGACGTTTGCGACATTCGGCATCGACATTTTGTACTGGTGGACGGGCGATCCGTTCTGGGTGCGCGTCGGGATCTGGTCTGCCGGAGGAGCCTTTGCCGCGGGCGTCGTCGCCGGGCTGGTGGGAACCGCCGAACTGCTTCTGGTTGCCGGCATTCGCGGCAGGGTCGCGAGTTGGGCGCACGGCGTCGCGGCGATGACGCTGATCGCCGTGATGGGATTGAACTGGGGTGTCAGGCTGAACTATCCGGAGTCCGTCCTTCCGCACGGTCTCTTCCTTTCCGCGCTCGCAGCCGCGCTCGCAGGACTGGCGGGCTGGCACGGTGGCAAACTGATCTTTCATCACGGCATCGGCCTCATGGTTTCCGCCAAGGATTAAGCTCGTCGAACAGCCGGGCAAGCCCGCCCGGTTCGGTAAGGACCGAAGGCGCGGCGCTGAATTCCGGCTTTGCCAGAACGAGGAAGAACACACAGAGCATGAGGAGAAGGGAAACAATCGTCACGACGACGAAGCGCCAGGCGGTGTAGATTTCGCCTTCATCAAACAGGCGAATGATGACCAGACCGGTCAGGATGTGGATGAGGGCCAACAGTCCCACCAGCCCCAGTTTTGCCGAGAGCCACGGCTCGAAAGCCTCGCGCAGGAAAATGAGAATGGTGCCGCTTGCAATGGCGACGAAGGCCGCCGGCGACATCAGCACGAGATAGGCGTAGCGAACCATGCGTTGCAGACGCAGCAGTTCACCGTCGCTGGAGGTCTTGGCCCGCTGCACATAAAGGCCCGGCAGCCCCACCAGTCCAGCCATCCAGATCGCGACCGTCGCAATGTGAATCAATTTCAGGATTGCGACCAAATGGCGTTCCCCTCACCGCATCGACAAGCATGATTAACCCGCGAGAACACAAATGGTTCCGCCAAAACGAAAAATCGGCCCGAGAAATGTGCCGCTCGGGCTGTTCACCCGGTGGACCAAGGCGCGAAGCTGCCAGCGCAGGAATAAGTGGGGACCGGTGCTCAATCGGTTTTCGACCGTGGCTGGCAATCGGGTGACGGTGCCCTTCCTTCGAGCACCGCGATTACCGGAGCAGCTTTTTGCTGGAACACTCTGGTCAGGCAAGCGTTGCACATGTCAGGATCATTGTCAGGCCTCCTTGCAGGCGATAGTTTCAACAGTCAGGAGCCGGAATGGAGATGCAAGCGCACGCGATGATGGGGACCATTGACGCCATGATGCTCTGGCATATCGCGTTGATGAATGCGCTCGCACCTGCGATCGCCTACAGTCTGCGCACGCGCCTTCCCGCCTCGCTTGAGACGTCCATCTTCCTTGCAACGGCGTTGCAGATCGGGCTGCTCTGGGGGTGGCATAGTCCTGCAGCACTGGAAGCCGCCATGCAGTACCCCGTTGCCGGCATCGCCATGCATATATCGCTGTTCCTCTCAGCCTTGTGGTTTTGGGGTGCTGTCGTGACGACAAGCGAACGCGGCTCATGGCGGGCGCTCGTTGCCTTGCTTCTGACAGGAAAGCTTTTCTGCCTGTTGGGAGCCTTGCTCGTTTTCAGCAATTCGTCCCTCTACCCTGCTCATGGCTCCATCGCGTCCCTGGATGCCGCTGTCGCGCATCAACAGCGGGCCGGCCTCCTGATGCTTGCACTTTGTCCGCTGACCTATGTTGCTGCCGGCATCGTCCTCTCCATCCGCTGGTTCCGCAGACTTGCCCGCCAACAACTGGTGTGACCGGTATTCCAGTTCAGGATGCTGGGCCTCAGATCGCATCGGCAGGAAGTGCCTGATGAGAACAGTTAGAAGCAGACAATGGATGTGTATCTGACTGAACGGAATTGCCAGCTGCGCCGCTTTGCACTCCTCGGATTTCGGCGGGGCTATTCCCCAATGATCCGTCCGCCCCGGGACAACGGCAACGCGTGCAGGCTGCCCTTCTTGAAGCGAAAACCAAGGTCACAAAGGCCATCCGTGCAACGTAAACCGACCAATTCGATCAATGGCCGGAATCGCTGATGACGGTTGTTTTGGCGGATCCGGAAGCTGCGCTTCCCGAGCCTTTCTGATAAACCCGGCGAAGATACCAATGATACAGGCCAGCCAGCCGAGGTCGAACATGGTGGGACCTGCACCCCAATCTGTCCCTGAACAGCAGATAGTGTTTTTAAAGCAGCACTTTATTTGATTGCGCGGGCCTGTTTGCACAGAGACTTGTAACTCTTCAGGGTCCGCCACGCGCCAGCTCTTTGTCAATGTCCGGCGACACGCTCACGCTGCAGCCGGTCGTATTCGGCGCGGAAATCGCCATAGACCCGGGCGTGGGGCGGACGATGGCCACGCATATATCCAAGCGCGTCTTCGCCGAAGAGATATCGCGCGTCACCGCCAGACCCCGCCCATGCCTGCCTCGGCGGCCCCGCTCGCCTCGTCCGGTGTTCTGACATTGAGCTTGCACAATTGCCGCTTGCCCTTCATCGCCTGCATGTCGGCGACGGTCCTGCGATTGCGGTTCATGTCTCCCCTCCCCTTCCTGGAGCGGTTCAGCCCTTGAGCAGAGCCTTCAGATTGACGGATGCATCGGCGAGCTTCGCCGGATCGGGCGCGCTGCCACGCTCGATCATCATTTCGGCGAGACGTATATCCTTGGCCACTGCATTGCCTGTGCCGATGCCTGCGGCCGCGGCAAGACGGCCATTTTCGTCCGTCTGGAACAGGATGAATCCGCCATCACCAAGTTCGCGCCGATGGAAGGGCTTGTCTGTCTCCAGAAGGCCGACGACCTGCAAGGTCAGTTCGTATTGATCTGACCAGAACCATGGCGATTTGGCATAAGCAGTTTCGTCGCCCAGCATGGCGCGGGCCACATGATTGGCGTGATCCTGCGCGGCGCGCCAGCTTTCCAGCCGCACGTTCCTGCCCCGATAGGGAAATGCACAGCAATCGCCAGCTGCAAACACATTCGGCACCACCGTGCGAAAGGCGTGATCGACGATGATGCCATTAGCAATCCCGGCACCCGCCGCCTCCGCCAGGCCTGTGTTCGGCACCGCGCCGACACCAGCGACAACAAGATCACATCTGATAACCCGGCCATCGGCCAGTTCGACGGAGTTTTCGTTGGCCTTCACCACCTGCTCGCCAAGGATGAGGTCAACACCTTCGGCGCGGTGGCGCTCGGCGGCGACAGCAGCAATCTCCACTGGCACGGCGCGTGCCATAAGCCGGTCCGCCGCTTCGACCACTGTAACCTTCGCACCCAGCCCCCTCGCCGTTGCCGCCAGTTCCAGGCCGATGAAGCCGCCGCCGACAATCGCCAGATGCGTTTGCCCCGTGATTGCCCCCAGAAGCGCCTTGGCATCGTCCACCGTTCGCAATGTCAGGGCTTTTTCCATACCCGGAAACAGACGGGCCCGCGCGCCGGTCGCGATCAGCAGTTTGTCGTAGGCAAGCGTCCGGTCGTCACCAAGCAGAACGTTCCGCGCTTCCGGATCAATCTGCGCAACTGTCACGCCGCGCAGCAGTTTGATGCCGATCTCCGCGAATGCCTGCTCCGCCGCGATCGGTTTCATCTCGACAGGAAAGCTCTTCGACAGCGGTGGCCGCTCGTAAGGCAGATGCGGTTCGTTGCCGATCAGCGTCAATTTCCCCTCATAGCCTGCTTCCCGAAGGGCGAAGGCGGCGCGCACGCCGCACTCGCCTGCCCCGATGATGACCATGCCCGCCATTTCAGTCGATCCCGATGAAGACGCTGCCGCCTTCCACCTTCACCGGATAGGTGGTTAGGTTGACGCAAACCGGTGCGGCGAGGGCTTCGCCGGTTCGGTAATCGAAGCGACCATTATGCTTGGGACACTCGATCACATAATCCATGACCAGACCGCCCTCAAGATGCACCTTCTCATGCGTGCACAATCCGTCGGTGGCGAAAAACTCGTCGCTCGGACTGCGGTAGATCGCATATGTCTTGCCGTCATGATCGAAGCGGATCAGGTCTTCCTCTTCGATATCACCGGCGCCGCATGCCTCGATCCACTGGGTCATCGGTCTCTCCCTTGTATTGTTGGTGTTATTCCGCCGCGAGCATGGATGGCGCGAGCTGGTGATACTCGGCCTTGTAGGGCTTTGCCGTCGGCGGCAATTCGCGCCTGACGAAGTAGTCCTCATATCTCAGCTGGCGCAGCACAGCAGGCCACATCTCGCGATAGCCGTCGAGTATGGATGTGTTCGGAGCCGGCAGGTCGTCCTTGATCAGCGCATGCAGCTTCGGAAGCGCATGATATGGGATCATCGGGAACATGTGATGCTCGACGTGGTAGTTCATGTTCCAGTAGATGAAGCGGCTGATCGGGTTCATATAGACCGTACGGCTGTTCAGCCGGTGGTCGATGACGTTCTCGGCCAGCCCGCCGTGCTGCAGCAGACCAGTCATGACATGATGCCAGGCGCCATAGAGACGCGGCAGCCCGACCAGCATCAGCGGCAGGATCGACCCCGTGGAGATGGCAAGCGCGATCACCGTGGCATAGATCGCCAACCAGACGCGGGCGATGAACATCACTTTCGGCTGCTCGCTGTCGGGAACGAAGGTTTTTTCCTCCGCGCTGATGATGCCCAGTGCATTCCTCACCATCGCGCTCATGGCGTTGAAGGCATCGATGACGCCGAAAAAATTGAGAAAGATGGGCGCGAGGTCCGGCGGACGCATGAAGACGATTTCCGGATCGCGCCCGACAATGATCGTGTCGGTATGGTGGCGCGTATGGCTCCAGCGCCAGGTAACAGGATTGCGCATGATCATGAAGGACGCGATCTGGTAGACCACATCATTCATCCAGCGCGTCTTGAATGCAGTGCCGTGGCCGCATTCATGCCAGCGGGAATCCGTCGCCGACCCGTAGAGTACGCCATAGGCAAGGAAGAACGGCGCCGACCACCAGCTCGGCCACAATGCCACCCCAACGCCCGCCAGCACGATCATGGAGCCGAGCCAGATGACGGTGTCCCGGATCGCCGGGCCGTCCTTGCGCTTCATCAATTCCTTCATGGCCTTTCGCGGTACGTCGGTGTGGTACCACTCGGCCGAAGCGAGGCCGGTCTCGACCGCCATCTGGGCGTCACGACCGGTCAGGCTGTAGTCACGTTTTCCCTGGGACATGGCGTGTCCTCCTCCTGCAGTTCCCCTAGATACGGGCAGGAAACGATTGCGATCAATGTCAATGAAAGGTTTTCTATCATCAGCTTGCAATTTCTTGCGAATCCAATGATAGCTTTGCCTCACAGGAGGAAATGATGGGATCGAGACCGACCATCACTGACGTGGCGGCAAAGGCGGGTGTCAGCGTCGCCACTGTTGACCGGGTGCTGAACGGCCGCCACCGCGTCCGCGAGGAGACAGCGCGCCGCGTCTACGAGGCTGCCAGCGAGATCGGCTATCACGCCGCCTCCCTGATCCGCCAACGCATGATCGCCAGCCTGCCGGAGATGACGTTCGGCTTTCTTCTGCAAAAGCAGCATCAGGCCTTCTACCAGGCTCTGGCCCGCGAACTGACCGCAGTTGTCGAAAAAACACCAAAGATCCGCGGCCATGCGCGTATCGAATTCCTGCGTAACCAGTCGGCGGAGGATGTGGCGACAGGACTTGCCCGTCTGAAGCGCCACTGTGACGCCGTGGCCCTCGTCAGTATCGATCATCACCTCGTGACCGAAGCTGTTCTCGACCTGAAGAAATCCGGGATTCCGGTGTTTTCGGTGCTGTCCGACTGCGCCCAGGGCGTGCGCGAAAGCTATGTCGGCACGCACAACATGCGCGTCGGACGCACCGCAGCCTGGTTCATCGCGCGCACCGCCCCGCGGCCGGGCAAGGTCGCTCTCTTCGTCGGCAGCCACCGATGGCATGGTCATGAATTGCGCGAGACCGGTTTCCGCTCGTATTTCCGTGAACATGCTCCGGGGTTTGTGCACCTCGACACGCTCGTCAATCTGGAAACGCGGCAGGTTACCTATGAGGCGACGCTGAGCCTGCTCGACCGGCATCCCGACATCACCGGACTCTATGTCGCCGGCGGCGGCATGGAGGGCGCGATCAAGGCGCTGCGCGAGGCCGACCCCGACCCCGTGCCCACCGTTGTCGTCAACGAACTGACCGACGATTCCCGTGCCGCCCTGCAGGACCGAATCGTCACTGCCGTGATCGGCACCCCGCTCGAAAAGCTGTGCACCTCGCTGATCGATTTGATGATCCACGCCGTACACGATGGACCCTCCGAAACGCCAGGCCAGATCTTCCTGCCCTTCGATATCTTCGTCCCGGAAAGCGTATGAGGAGAAAGATGGAAATCCCGCGCGCTGGATCGTTTTCCTATCAGCAATGAGGGATATTCTTGCACATCGGCATTGACCGCGGAACCCAGCGCTGACCATTCTTGATGTTGACAGAGCCGGCCATGCGGCCGGTGCGACGGGGAGAATTCCACATGGCCACCAACCTGAATTTCGCGCTCAATCACATGAGTGCGCCGCGCCTCGATTGCCGCAGCTTCATCGACCTCGCCGCCTCGCTCGGATGTATCGGCATCGAGTTGCGCAACGACCTCGCCGACAAGAAACTGACGGAGCGGCCATTCTTTGACGGCGAGGCGCCAGCGACAATCGGCGCCTATGCCCGCGACAAGGGGCTCAGGCTGTTAGGCCTGTCGGAAGCCTATGGCTTCAATGTCTGGTCCGACGCGATGCGCGTGAAGGTCGATCTCCTCATCGCTCAGGCGAAAGAGAGCGGTGCGGAATCGATCAGCCTCATACCCAGCAATGACGGCGCGCGGATGAATGACGAAGACCGACTGGGCAAACTTCGCGGCGCGCTCCGGGAAATCCTGCCGATGCTGGAGGAAGCGGACATGATTGCCCTGATCGAACCGCTTGGCTTCACCACCTCGTCTTTGCGCTTGAAATCGGAAGCAGTGGAAGCGATCGAGGCGGTGGGCGGAGCGACGCGCTACAGGCTGGTCCACGACACGTTCCATCATCACCTTGCCGGCAGCGGCCCGATCTTCCCCAACCATACCGGCATCGTCCACATCTCGGGCGTTGTTGATCCGTCGCTGGCGCCCGAAGCCATGCAGGATGGCCACCGCATTTTGGTCGACGAGAACGACCGCTTGAGAAATATAGAGCAGATCCGGGCGCTTAGTGCAGCGGGCTACACAGGCGCCTTCTCTTACGAGCCATTTTCGCGGGCGGTCCATACGCACGACGACATTGCCTGGGCGTTGCAGGAAAGCATGTCGTTTATCCGGTCCCGCCTGTGAAAAGGAGACGACTCGCGCTCCCGGCGCAGAATCATACTTGACGGTTCGAAAATAAATGGAATATATATTTCATTATTGGAGGATAATGCCAGATACATTCCATTGCGGAAATCATCAGACCCCCCCAATACCGGCAGCAAAGGCAGCCGAGTTCAGTGTCCCGAAGACGGGGCATCCGGTTCAGGAGGAAGGGTGACACCGGACACCCGAAATCGCGGAGGAGCGTGAAATGAAGAAAACAATTCTAGGCGCAGCAGTTGCCGTCTTGATGAGCACTGCAGCGCATGCCGAGAACATCGGCGTCACCATGGCGCTGTTCGACGACAACTTCCTGACCGTTTTGCGCAACGGTATCCAGGATCTGGCCGATGGCATGGACGGTGTGGACGTCCAGATCGAAGACGCCCAGAACGACGTCGCCAAACAGCTCGACCAGATCAACAACTTCATCGCGTCGGGCGTCGACGCCATCGTCGTCAACCCGGTGGACACTTCGGCGACGCAGGCGATGTCAGCCGCTGCCGAAGCCGCGGGCGTACCGCTGGTCTATGTGAACCGGGAGCCGATCAACGTCGACACACTACCCAACAACCAGGCATTCGTCGCTTCCAATGAGGTGGAATCCGGCACATTGCAGACCCTTGAAGTCTGCCGCCTCCTGAAGGAAGCCGGCAAGACAGAAGCCGACATCTATGTGATGATGGGCGAACTCTCGAACCAGGCCGCCGTTCAGCGGACCAAGGACATTCACGACGTGATGGCCTCGGGCAATTGCGGCGTAACGCTGAACATCGTCGACGAACAGACCGCCAACTGGTCGCGTGACGAGGCGCAGGACCTGATGACCAACTGGTTGTCAACCGGTACGCAGTTCGATGCGGTGATCTCGAACAATGATGAGATGGCGATCGGCGCCATTCAGGCCTTGAAGGCCAATGGCATCAGTATGGCCGATGTCATTGTCGGCGGCATCGACGCCACCCAGGACGCGCTCGTCGCCATGCAGGCCGGCGACCTCGATGTCACCGTGTTCCAGGATGCACACGGCCAGGGCTCCGGTGCGCTCGATGCGGCGCTGAAACTCGCCAAGGGAGAAGACGTCGACCAGAAGGTCTACATTCCCTTCCAGCTGGTGACACCGCAGAACATCGATAACTTCCTGTCGAAGAACTGACCTTCGACCGTGTGATATGGTGGGCGGTGTTCAGCGCCGCCCCCATACAATGCTGAAAAAGCGGAATCACCGGCGCTGTAATCGGGAGGAGCTAACATGGCTGAGGTGTCTCACGGCATCGGCGGGCTGAAATTCGACGCATCCAAAAGAACCTGGCCCAATGAACTGAACATATTCGCGGCACTTGTGCTGATCATTCTGGTCTTCGAGGCACTCGGCGCGCTGTTGCTGGGCCAGAGCCTGTTATTTGACTCCGCCGGGCGCTTCGACAGCATCTTTAATGAAGCACGGCTCTACATCATCATCCTGCAGGTCTCGATCGTTGGCATAATCGCGATTGGCGTGACGCAGGTGATCATTTTGGGCGGAATTGACTTGTCGTCCGGCTCGATTGTCGGCGCTACAGCAATGATCGCAATGAGTTTCGCCCAGACAGAGCTAGTCAATGGCAATCCCAATCCGAAGGCCATTTTTGGGCCTACGCTGATGGACCTGCCGGTGATCATTCCCATCATGGTCGGACTTAGCTGCGGGCTATTTGCGGGTCTCGTCAATGGTATGTTGATTGCTTATACGCGCATACCGCCCTTTATCGCGACGCTCGGCATGATGGTCACTGCACGCGGAGTCGCCAAATGGTGGTCCAAGGGCCAGCCGATCTCCTTTCCCACGCAGGACTACGCCGTCATCGGCAACGGGCTCGGCGGCTGGATGCCGGTGGTCATCTTCATCGCACTAGCGATCCTGTTCCAGTTCATCCTCAAATACACGGTCTACGGCAAGCACACCTATGCCATAGGCTCCAACGAGGAAGCGGCGCGCATGTCTGGCATCAAGGTTGCCCGCCACAAGGTGCTGGTCTACACCATCGCCGGTTCGCTTGCTGCGATCGCCGCACTGGTGCTGAGTTCCAAGAACCTGACCGCTCAGGCCGGCATGGGCATCATGTACGAACTCGACGCCATAGCCATGGCCGTCATCGGCGGTGTGTCGCTGTCGGGCGGACGCGGGTCCATCATCGGAACCGTGCTCGGCGCGCTGATCTTCGGTGTGATCATCTCCGGCTTCACCTTCCTGCGCCTCGACGCCTATTATCAGGAGATGGTCAAGGGCGGCATCATCGTCGGCGCGGTCGTGCTCGACCAGTGGCGGCAACGCCCGTCTGCATCAAGATCCTAGGAGGAGAAGATGAGCGAACTCAAGCTTCACGACAACGGCGACATCATTCTCGAGACACGGGATCTGACCAAGCGCTATGGCGGCATCCACGCGCTTGAAGGCGCCAATTTTATCCTGCGCAAGGGCGAGCATGTCGCCATCATGGGCGACAACGGCGCCGGCAAATCGACATTCGTGCGCCAGATCACCGGCGTCGAGCAGCATACCCGCGGCGAGATCATCTTCAACGGCAAGACGGTTCGGTTCGAAAATCCGATGGATGCGCGCCAGGCCGGCATTGAGACCGTGTTCCAGACATTGGCGCTGGCGGACGAGCTCGACGTGCCCGACAATCTTTTCCTCGGTCGCGAACTGGTGAAGTTCAGGCTCGGTCCGTTCTCCATCCTTGACTACAAGGCGATGCGCGAACGCACCCGGCAGGCGCTTGAGAAGACCGGCGTCAAGATCCCGAACCTGCGCAACTCGATCCGCCACATGTCCGGCGGCCAGCGGCAGTGTGTTGCGATCGCCCGCACGGCGACCTTCCATTCGAAACTCACCATCATGGACGAGCCGACGGCGGCGCTTGGCGTGCAGGAAACCGCGCAGGTGGAGAACATCGTCCGTACCCTGAAGGATCAGGGCGAACCACTGATCCTGGTCAGCCACAACATGCGCCAGGTGTTCGACCTGGTCGACAGGATCGTGGTGTTCCGGCGCGGCCGCATCGTCGCCAATCTGAACAAGAACGAAACCGATGGACAGGACGTTGTTGCCTACATCACCGGCGCCAAGACCGGGGAAGAATACCAGGACGCGGCCTGACAGTGGAGAACACCTGACGTGATCAATCAGCAGACACGGGCTCTCGGCGTCGGGGGAACCCAGGGCTTGGGATGCGCGCCTGTCGCGACCAGGCGGCGCCTCAAACATAATCCAACTCAAACGGAAACCCGAACATGACAATCAACTTCGCGCTTCTCGGCGCCGGCCGTATCGGCAAAGTTCACGCCCGCGCAGTCACCTCCAATCCCGACGCCAGGCTCGTCGCTGTCGCCGACGCGTTCGAGGCGGCGGCGACCTCGATCGCCAAGCAGTATGGATGCGACATCAGAACCATTGACGAGATCGAGGCAACCAAGGACATCGACGCGGTCGTCATCTGCACGCCGACGAACACCCATGCCGACCTGATCGAGCGTTTCGCGCGTGCCGGCAAGGCCATCTTCTGCGAGAAGCCGATCGACCTCTCGCTTGCCCGTGTCAAGGACTGCCTGAAGGTGGTCGATGAAACCGGCGCCAGGCTGATGGTCGGCTTCAATCGCCGTTTCGATCCCCATTTCGCGGCGGTGAAACAGGCGATTGACGCAGGACACGTCGGTGATGTGGAAATGGTGCAGATCGTCTCCCGCGATCCCGGCGCTCCGCCCGCGGACTACATCCGATCCTCGGGCGGCATCTTTCGCGACATGACCATTCACGACTTCGACATGGCTCGCTTCGTGCTTGGAGAGGAGCCGGTCACCGTCGCCGCAGCCGCCTCGGTGCTGACCGACCCGGAGATTGCCGGGCTGGGCGATTTCGACAGCGTTTCCGTCATCCTGACGACGGGGTCGGGTAAGCACGCCACCATCTCCAATTCGCGGCGCGCCACCTATGGCTACGACCAGCGTCTGGAGGTGCATGGGTCGAAAGGCTCGGTGGCGATCGAGAACCAGCGGCCGGTTTCCATCGAGGTTGCCAACGGCGACGGCTACACCCGTCCGCCGCTGCACGATTTCTTCATGACCCGCTACACCGAGGCCTATGCCGCCGAGATCGCAGCCTTCATCGCCGTCATCCTGGATGGCAAGGCGCCCTCGCCCGACGGTCGTGACGGACTGCTTGCGCTTGCGCTCGCAGACGCCGCGCTCAGGTCGGTTGAGCAGGGGCGAACAGTACGCGTCGATGAAATCCTGAATTGACCAATACGCCGCCGCAAACGGCGGCGTACTTCAATCGTATTCGATATCGACCCAGCCGCGCTTCTCATGCGCGGCTGCCATCGCATGCACCGCGCGCTCGATGTCGACGCCTTTCTCGAAATCGATTACATGCGCCGGCTCGCCCGCGATCCGCGCCAGCAGGTGACGGCACTCGATCACCTTCAGGTCATTGAAACCCAGCCCGTGCCCGGGCGCGGGGACGAACATTCCGTAGGGCGGATGCGACGGGGCCGCGAGAATGCTGGTGTATCCGGCCTCGCCGGCCGCAGTGCCGGTCCGGTAGATCTGGACTTCGTTCATCCGCTCCTGGTCGTAGACGATGGAGCCCTTCGAACCGAAAACCTGCAAGGCAAGGCGTCCCTTGCGGCCCCAAGCCGCGCGGTTGGTCATGAGAACTCCCGAAGCGCCCTGCTCAAGGCGGAACAGCACGCTGGCGATGTCATGCGTCTCGACCGCGCGCCGGCCGCCGCCGCGGACAGGCCGGTCCGAATAAGGCCTCGCCATGTCCGTGGTCACGCTGGCTATCCGGCCGAACAGCATCCGGATCAGCGACAGCGGATGAACGGCGAAGTCGTCCAGTGCGCCGTAGCCCGAACTCGCGTCGCTCTTCCAGTAGAAGAACTCGGCCGGATCGGCCATGAAATCCTCGTCCATTTCGATCCGGACATGATTGACCTCTCCGATCGCGTCTTCGGCCAGGAATTTCTCGATTTGTCGGACCATCGGGTTCTGGATGTAGTTGTAGCCGAGCACCGCTGCCCTGCCCGATTTCCGCGCCGCTTCGCGCATGGCCAGCGCGTCGGCGAATTTCGGCGCCATGGGTTTTTCGCACCAGATGTGCTTTCCCGCGTTGAGTGCCTCGATGGCCATTTCCGGATGGAAGGCGTTGGGGGCGGTGATCGAGATCACCTCCACGTCGGGGTCGGACAGCAGATCGCGCCAGTTGCCCGTCGATCTCGAAAACCCGAACGCCGCCGCCTTTTGGTTCGCGAGTGTCGCGTCCACGTCGGCGAGGTGGACGAGCCGGACAATCGGGCAGTCCCCGAACACAGGCCCGACCGCGTTCCATGCAAGCGCATGGCATTTGCCCATATAGCCGGTCCCGATTAGACCGATTCCAATCGACGGCATCGTGATTCCCTCGTGTCTCCGGGGCCTCGAAAGGCACACATGTTGCGGCTGTCGCCAATATGTGGAATATTTGTTTCATCAAATGGAAAACGGGTCAAGAATGGTTAAAGCGGCAAAACAGGCGGACGGTACATCTGGCGGCCGGAAGGCACCACGCGATTTCGAGGCATTGCGCAACCACGTCGCTGCCAGCCAAACGAGCCTTCCCAAACGGCTTGCCCAGGCAGCCCACTACGCCCTTGCTCACCCGGACGAGATCGCGCTCGGCACCGCCGCCAGCCTGGCTGACGCCGCCGCTGTGCAACCCTCGACGCTGGTGCGGCTGGCCCGCCACCTCGGCTATGACGGATTTACGGATTTCCAAACGGTTTTCCGCGACAGGCTCAAGGATCGCGCCTCTTCCTACGAGGAACGGCTGCAGAGCATCGAAAAGAGCATCACCGGCGATTCCTACGAAGGCGCGCTCCTGAACGGATTCCTCTCATCAGCGCGGCAATCCATCGACAGCCTGTCCGAAGCCATCAATCCAGCCGATTTTGCGCGGTGCATCAGCGTTTTGGCGGAGGCCGAGACCATCTACATCGTTGCCAAGCGCCGCGCCTATCCGCTCGCAGTGCTGATGTCTTATACATTCGGCAAGCTCGGCATCAGGACCGTCACGGTCGATTCCGCCAACGGCATCGACCAGGAAATCGTGCAGATGGCTACACCGAAAGACGCCGCCATCGCCTGTTCTTTCGCGCCTTACGCGCCGGCCACGGTCGAGCAGGCGCTGGCGCTCACCCGAGGCGGCGTTCCACTGGTGGCGATCACCGATACAGCACTTTCACCGCTCGCCTCCTGCACCAAACACTGGCTGGAAGTCTCGGAGCATGATTTCGCCGGGTTTCGATCGCTGTCCGCCAGCATGGCGCTGACCATGGCGCTGCCCGTCGCGGTGGCGGAACGTCGCCGCCTGCGCGGCTGACTAGGCGTGTAACACTCAATGAAACAATTTTGTTTCGTATTGACAATGAAATGGAATGTATGTTTCATTTTGCCTGTTAGGCAGCGCCCATTGACGTTGCCGGAGGTGCCAGATGCCCACACTTGAAGATGACAGGCTTGACGTTATCACGATCGGCCGTTCCTCGGTCGATCTTTACGGTCAGCAGGTCGGCGGCCGGCTGGAGGACATGGCCTCCTTTGCCAAGTATATCGGCGGCTCTCCGACAAATATCGCGGCCGGTAGCGCGCGGCTAGGTCTGAAATCCGCACTCATCACCCGCGTTGGCGATGAACACATGGGCCGCTTCATCCGCGAACAGCTGGAAAAGGAGGGTGTGGACACAGGTGGAATCGTCACCGATCCCGAGCGCCTCACCGCCCTGGTGCTGCTCGGTATCCGCGACCTCGATCAGTTTCCGCTGATCTTCTACCGCGAGAACTGTGCGGATATGGCGTTGTGTGAAGACGATATCGATCCGGCCTTCATTGCGCGCGCGCGCGCAATCTGCGCCACCGGTACGCATCTTTCCCATCCGCAGACCGAGGCCGCCGTTCTCAAGGCGCTGCGCCTGGCACGTGAGAACGGTGCGAAGACAGCTCTCGACATTGATTTCCGACCCAACCTCTGGGGGCTCGCCGGACATGGCGCCGGGGAAAGCCGTTTCATCGCGTCGGATGCGGTGACCCGGAAACTGCAATCGACGCTACACCTGTTTGACCTCATCGTCGGCACCGAGGAGGAATTCCATATTGCCGGCGGCTCGACCGACACGCTGGAAGCGCTGAAAACCGTTCGCGCCGTATCGGACGCAACCCTCGTCTGCAAGCGCGGCGCGCAAGGCGCAGTCGCATTCGAGGGCGCCATCCCGGCTTGCCTTGATGATGGCCAGACCGGACCCGGCTTCCCGATCGAGGTCTTCAACGTCTTGGGTGCAGGCGACGGTTTCATGAGCGGCCTGCTCAAGGGCTGGCTTACCGGCGAGAACTGGCCGACATCGCTGAAATACGCCAATGCCTGTGGCGC
>Ga0180017_100011_pt1 | contig 91765 bp, 88 predicted proteins | sample KR46_S_MetaG_FD_129674 | JGI IMG/M metagenome (GOLD analysis project Ga0180017, IMG submission 129674) | Groundwater microbial communities from the Olkiluoto Island deep subsurface site, Finland - KR46_S_MetaG | ecosystem: Environmental > Aquatic > Deep subsurface > Groundwater | place: Finland...
ACACGCGCACGCAACTCGACCGGATGCGGCTTGCCCATGGCGGTTCTCCTTCCATGGGTAAAGTGAATCACAAATCAATCAGTCAGGGAATCCCGAATCTCAAAAGCTGCGACGCGCTTTAGCGCTTTTTTCTTTTTCTGAGAATAGCTTGCGCCTTCTGCTTGGGCGTACCTGCCTTCACCAGTCCGCCGATCGTGAGGCGCTAGCCGCCAGGGCGCAACCATTAGCGCGCCTTGTTCCATTTCGGAATCCGCACCACCTCCTGGCGGCCCGCGTCAGTCACTTCGAGTCTATCCCGCCGCAGCCGCTTCACCGCGCCCACCTTTACCAGGTGCGCCATTACCGCGGGGCCGGCGCCTGGTATGATGTCGATCGTATAGCAATGCGGATAATCAGCCATGTACAGCAGCACCCGCTCGTGGTTCGCGTCGAGCCCCATGGCGCTTCTCGCGTCGTTTATCTCTCCTGCGCCATTAGCTGATGGCATCGGCTGACGCTTCCGTTGCGCCAGTTGGGGCGCCGTCGGTTCGATATCAGTTAGCCAAATCCTGACGGGTGGAGACGGTCATTCGCCCGCTTTGGACAGGTGGCGGAAAAATAATCAAGAATAGTTTGCGAAAAATGCTTGAAAAAATCCCTTTATTTTTCAATGCTTACAAACAAATACAAATTTGTAACTGCACAAACCCTCACTGAAAGCGTACAAAATTGATTTATTTTGATTTTATGCTGTTGACTCTAGCCGTGTTTGCATGAATTCTACATACACAAACAACGAACGGGGCATCAAGTGAGCGCACTTATTGAAAGAACCACCGCGGCCATCAAGGTTTTGCAGGCCGCATTCCAGGGCGACTACCGCGACATTGAGGCGATCGCCGATGAGGCGGCCGATATGCGGGCCGCAACGCCGCAAGAGGCATTATTGCAGGCTTGCATATTGGTCGGCGAGATTGACCGCGATGGCGAGTTTGAGCGGATGGAAAAACTGGCGGAATCGCTAGTTGACTTTTTGGAGCGAACCGCAGGCATTGATCGCCGCGACTTCGGATTTGAGTTTTACACGGGACCGTCAAAAGCGGCCTGATTGGATCCGGCGGCACGGGTAGGCCCACAGCGCACACGGTGCGTTATCACGAGGCTTTACCATCCTCGACCCGATGCCACCAGCGCACCTTGTGTGCGCTCTCCCTCCGGAGGATTCCGGAGGGGTAGATTCCGGACGCTGACCACCAATCGGCGCACCGGCACCACGGGAGACTACCCCACCGGCCCGCTGCAGCAATGTGGCGGGCCGGTTCCTATAAAGAAAAACCCGCCAGCGCCGGGGGACGGGTAGCGCTGACGGGCATTTGGGGCTCCGTTCGGCGGGAACGGCGCTGTTTTGAGAGTGCTTGGCGGTTGTGGCGGATTGATGGCGGAGGCCGAATCGCCGAGGGTGCGCAAATTTGCGCCCTCCAAAAGCGGGGAGGGATTGCGGGGAAGACGCGCCCTGTTTTCGGAAAGCTCAACAAAAACAAAGGCTTAAATAAGAAAATGGCTCCCCGGGCCGGATTCGAACCAGCGACCGATCGATTAACAGTCGATTGCTCTACCACTGAGCTACCGGGGATCACTGTGTTGAACAGCGTGGGGGGCCTATAACAAATGCCTCTCCGATTTGCCAAGCGGTTTTTGAAGAAAATGTGTCGATCTTGCGCCGGCGGGCGTCAAAGCCCATGTTTCGGATCCGGCAGGAGGCCGGTTCAGAGTCAAAAACAGTCCGGACATCATGTCGAAGAAACCCGTCTTCCAGTACAACGCCGCGCGCCGCGAGATCCGCATCGGATCACGGCACTTCCATCTGCCGCAGCATCCGCGAGCCCGCATCGCGCTCGGCACGGGCCTTGTTGTTGGCGGGACACTGGGTTTCCTGCCGGTGCTCGGATTCTGGATGATTCCGCTCGGCCTGCTGGTGCTGTCGCAGGACCTGCCGGCAGTGCGCCGATGGCGGCGGAATTTGGTGGTACGCATGGAGCGACGTGGCGTGAAGCGGCCCAGCCGCAAGAGCGCCCAGCCTGACGAGAGGCAGGCAGAGGAGCGATCGGATCCGAACTGAATGAAAATGGAGGCCTCGCCCGGAATCGAACCGGGGTGCAAGGATTTGCAGTCCTCTGCGTAACCACTCCGCCACGAGGCCTCGCGCCGGTTATCCACCGGACGGCTGGCAAATAGACGGAGAATCAAGCCGGCGCAAGGGGCATCTGCGCGCTCATGCGGCTTTCGGCACGATAGGATGAAAGCCGGGGCGACCGAAAACGGTGAATTCGAGGCGCGCCATCCCGGGTTCAGCTTGAAAGTCGCGGTTGAGCGCTCTATTGAAGCGCAGGATAAGATGCATCGGAGAGACCGGATGGGCACCGACTATCAAGCAGCGCGCCAGAAGATGGTGGACAACCAGATCCGCACCACGGATGTCACATCGCATTCGGTGCTGAAGGCGTTCTTGACGGTGGCGCGCGAGGATTTCGTGCCGACGCCACTCAAGCCGCTGGCCTATATCGATACGGATCTGCGGATTTCAGACGTTGATGGCGTCGGCCGTTATGTCATGGAGCCGTCGCCGCTGGCCAAAATGCTGCAACTGGCGCAGATCACGCGTGACCAGGTGGTGCTCGAAATCGGCTGCGGGTCGGGCTACACGGCGGCAATCCTGTCGTTGCTGGCGGGCTCGGTGGTGGCCGTGGAAAGCGACCCGGCGCTGGCCGATCAGGCAAGCGAGCTGTTGAGCGACACGGGCTACGACAATGTGGCGGTGGTGACCAGCGATCTGGAAAAGGGCTACGCCGCCGAAGGGCCCTATGACCTGATCTTTTTCAATGGCGCGGTGGAGCAGGTGCCGGCGGCGCTGTTTGATCAATTGCGCGAAGGCGGCAAGCTGGTCGCGGCAATCGGGTCCGGACTGTCGGCGCAGGCGCATCTGTTCGTCAAGGACGGAGGCGTGGTGTCAGGACGGCCTGCATTCAATATTTCCGTCAAGCCGTTGCCGGGATTCCGCGCGGTCGAAGCGTTCGTATTCTAGATCCGCTCCGGTCATCGGGGCTGCTGCCAATTGCCGCGCTGTTGCGCGATGGCAACGTGGCCGGGATTAGTTCTGACTGCGCCGCGGTGTTGCATTGCGTCTGGCGGCGCTTGATAGCATATGTGGTTGCAACACCATGATCGTGTCCTGCGCCGGATCGGCACCCCGTTCCTGCGCTGCTGGAGTATGTACCCGTGTCCTTTGTGAAAAAATCGCTCGCTTGTCTCGCAATCATGGCGGTTGCATTGCTTCCCCAGGCGGCTTCGGCGGAAACGCTGTACCAGGCAATGGCCAAGGCCTATGAGAACAATCCGGATCTCAATGCCGCGCGGGCAGGCTTGCGTGCGACCGACGAAGGGGTGGCTCTGGCAAAATCCGGTTACCGCCCGACCATTGCGGCGGAAGCGGTCACGACATCGACAAGCACCAACGGTTTCGTCAACAATTCCGCCAGCCTCGGCGTGTCGATCAACCAGACGCTTTTCGACGGATTTCAGACACGCAACAATGTGCGTGCGGCTGAAGCCCAGGTCTTTGCGGGCCGCGAAAATCTGCGCGGCACAGAAATCGATATCCTGCTGGCGACGGTCCAGGCCTATGCCAACGTCAATCGCGACAACCAGATCGTGTCATTCCGCCAGCAGAACATTTCCTTCCTGCAGGAACAGTTTTCCGCAGCGCGCGCCCGGTTTGATGTGGGCGAAAGCACAAGGACCGATGTGAGCCTCGCCGAGGCTCAGCTTGCGGGCGCTCGCGCCAGCCTGACGGCTGCGATCGCGCAGGCCAAGTCGAGCGCCGCGGTCTATGCGCAAATTGTCGGGACCGCCCCGAACAGACTGCAGGCGGTTTCGCTGCCGCGGAGACTGCTTCCCGGCTCGCTGGAAGCCGCAGTGGCCCAGGGCACGACCGAGCATCCGGCGGTGCTGGCGGCGCTTTTCGGCGTTGACGCTGCCGGGTATGCTGTCAAATCGGAAGAAGGCGCCTTCCTGCCGGGCGTCAGGGTCAGCGGGTCCGTCTCCAAGGCGGACGAAGGCGTCGATACGGCCCAGATCCAGGCACGGCTGACAATCCCGATCTATCAGGGCGGTGCGGCGTCGGCCTCTGTCCGCCAGGCCAAGGAAAGACTGGGCCAGCAGCGCATCCTGGTCGATTCGGCCCGCCGGTCGATCGAGCAATCGGTGGTCTCCTCCTGGACCCAGATGGAAGCATCGCTGGCGACCATCGAGGCGAACCGGGCTCAGCTTTCCGCCGCCAATCTGGCGCTGAACGGCGTCGTCGAGGAACGCCGTGTCGGTCAGCGCACCACGCTGGATGTGCTCAATGCCCAGCAGACAGTGCTCACTGCCAAGGAAGCCATTTCCCAATCGGAACGCAACGCCGTCGTTGCGAGTTTTTCGGTGCTTGCCTCCACCGGCAAGCTGACCATCGACCGCCTGGGTCTGGCGGTCGCCAATTACCGTCCCGAAGAGCATTACGAGGCCACCAAGGACCGCTGGTACGGGCTTCGGACCGTAGACGGACGCTGAACGGGCGGTTTTTCAGGGGCCAGCGGTCGCAGTGCCGACAGTTGTGGCGCCAGATCCGCGCGGACGAATTCCTGTGCATGAAGGCAGAAGCATCAAGTGGCGCGATTCTCAAGGCGCGGCCAATGCCGTAGACTGCTGAGGTGATTCGCCGGTTGGCATGAGCCCGGCGACGAGAGTAATGGAGCGTAATCATGGGGCAGGCCGGCGCGCAGCGCGAACCGTCGATGGAAGAGATTCTGGCTTCCATCCGCAGGATCATTGAAAACAACGAGCCTGCACTGGACGGAAGTCACGTGGAAGCCCGTGAGGAAAATGCGCATCATTTTGACGCTGATGGCGATTACGCCGAGGATCACGCCTCCGATGAAGCGCGCAATGAAGCACCGACTGAAATCCGGCAGGAGGAGCCGGTAGCACGGCCTGTGTCGCTGGCCGAGGTTGCCGCGCTTGCGCGCGCCATTCCCAGACATCAGGAAGCCCGGACTGAAGAACAAGCCTCTGCAAGCCAGGCTCCAGCAACTCCAGCTCCTGAGAATCCGGCTCCAGCAAACAGTCTGTCAGACATGGCGGAGATTGATGACGCGGCGGCGGAAGAGCTACGCGATGCTCTAATGTCAAATGAGCCCGTCCAAGCGCCTGTCGAAATCGAGACTGCTTCGGCTGAAGCGGAGCAGCCTGAACAGACCGGGCAGAGAGCGAATGACATGCACTCCGTTGAACATCAGAGCGCCGGCCATTCTCAGAGCAACGGACAGCTGGTCTCCTTGCACACAGGGGAGAAGGTCGCCGCGGCTTTCGGAGAACTGGACGCGGCGATCGCAGCGGGACAAAGCCGCTCCTTCGACGAGATCGCCGAGGAGATGCTGCGGCCAATGCTCACACAATGGCTCGATGACAATCTTCCGACGCTGGTCGAGCGGCTTGTGCGTGAGGAAATCGAGCGCGTGTCACGCGGAAGCCGCCGGTAGATCTTGCCTGCTGCTGGAGGACGCGGCTGCTTGAAATAGGGGCAGTCGGGGCGCGAGAGCGCGTCAAGTGTTCGTCCGTGCCAATTTGGTCATAGTCTAAGCCGACATTCGTGCTCGCCCGCCTGTTTGGCCGTGGCGCCCGGGTTCGCTGTTGCGGCTTGACCTCGGCTTGCAAACGGCTCTACAGCGGGGCAATCCCGGATCACGGAGACATCAATGATGCTTGACAAGACCTATGACGCCTCGGCCGTCGAGCCGAAAATCGCGACACGCTGGGCAGAAGTGAACGCGTTTGCCGCGGGCGCCGGCGCCAAGCCCGGGGCGGAGTCGTTTTGCATCGTCATCCCGCCGCCGAATGTGACCGGTTCGCTGCACATGGGGCACGCGCTCAACAACACCTTGCAGGATATTCTGGTCCGGTATCAGCGAATGCAGGGGCTCGATGTGCTGTGGCAGCCGGGCATGGACCATGCCGGCATCGCCACCCAGATGGTGGTCGAGCGACAACTCGCCGAACGCAAGGAGCCGAGCCGCCACGAAATGGGCCGTGAGGCCTTTGTCGACCGCGTCTGGGACTGGAAGGACGAATCGGGCGGGATGATCTTCAACCAGCTCAAGCGGCTGGGTGCGTCCTGCGACTGGTCGCGTGAGCGCTTCACCATGGATGAAGGCCTGTCGCAGGCGGTGCTCGAAGTCTTTGTCAGCCTCTACAAGGACGGGCTGATCTACAAGGACAAGCGCCTGGTCAACTGGGATCCGAAGCTGTTGACCGCGATCTCGGATCTCGAAGTCGAGCAGATCGAGATCCAGGGCAATCTGTGGCATTTCCGCTATCCGCTGGCCGATGGCGTGACCTATGAGCACCCGGTGTCCTATGACGAGGACAGCGAGACACACACGTACGAGACCCGTGATCACATCATCGTCGCCACCACGCGGCCTGAAACCATGCTTGGCGACACAGCTGTCGCCGTCAATCCTAACGACATGCGCTACAAGGAGCTCATCGGCAAGCATGTGGTGCTGCCCCTGACCGGACGGCGTATCGAGATTGTCGGCGACGATTATGCGGATGAGACCGCCGGTTCGGGCGCGGTCAAGATCACGCCGGCGCATGATTTCAACGATTTCGAGGTCGGCAAGCGGCATCAGCTCAAGGCGATCAACATCCTGACCGCGGACGCGAAGATCACGCTCAAGGACAATGAGGATTTCCTCGATGGCCTTACGGTCGAGGGCAAGCTGATCGAGGTCATCGAGGAACTCGACGGTATGGACCGCTTTGCCGCGCGCAAGAAGATCGTCGCCAAGATGGAGGAGATCGGGCTGCTCGACCATATCGAGCCGCACACCCACATGGTGCCGCATGGCGACCGCGGCGGCGTGCCGATCGAGCCGTTCCTGACCGACCAGTGGTATGTCAATGCCGCTGAAATGGCCAAGCCCGCGATTGAAAGCGTCCGCGAGGGCCGCACCAATTTCGTGCCGAAGAACTGGGAGAAGACCTATTTCGACTGGATGGAAAACATCCAGCCCTGGTGCATTTCGCGGCAATTGTGGTGGGGCCACCAGATCCCGGCCTGGTACGGGCCGGACGGGCAGGTTTTCGTCGAAAAGGACGAGGAAACCGCGCTCGAGGCTGCGATCCAGCATTACATCGCCCATGAAGGTCCGTGGAAGGCTTGGGTCGAGGAGAAGCTCGAGAATTTCCAGCCCGGCGAGATCCTGACCCGGGACGAGGATGTGCTCGACACCTGGTTCTCCTCTGCGCTGTGGCCGTTCTCCACGCTCGGCTGGCCCGAGAAGACGCCGGAGCTCAAGCGCTACTGCCAGACCGATGTGCTGGTCACCGGCTTCGACATCATCTTCTTCTGGGTCGCGCGGATGATGATGATGGGCCTGCATTTCATGGAGGAGGAGCCGTTTCACACGGTCTATGTGCATGCGCTGGTTCGCGACAAGGACGGCGCCAAGATGTCGAAGTCCAAGGGCAATGTCATCGATCCGCTGGAGCTGATTGACGAATATGGCGCCGATGCACTGCGGTTCACGCTGGCAATCATGGCGGCGCAGGGCCGCGACGTGAAGCTCGATCCCTCGCGCATTGCGGGCTACCGCAATTTCGGCACCAAGCTGTGGAACGCGACACGGTTCGCCGACATGAACGGCGCTGTGCTCGATCCGGATTTCGATCCGTCCTCGGTCAAGCTGACGATCAACCGCTGGATCCTGACTGAACTGACCCGCACGTCAAACGAGGTGAAGGCAGCGATTAAAGCCTACAAGTTCAACGAGGCTTCAGGCGCGCTCTACCGGTTTGTCTGGAACCAGCTCTGCGACTGGTATCTCGAATTGCTCAAGCCGGTGTTCAACGGCGACGACGAGGCGGGCAAGGCGGAATCGCGGGCCTGTGCAGCGCATGTGCTGGCGGAATCGGTCAAGTTGCTGCATCCGTTCATGCCGTTCATGACCGAGGAGCTCTGGGAGCATCTCGCCGGCCCGGACGCCGGGCTTGCCTGCCATGCAGAATGGCCGGAGCCATCCTTCAAGGATGCTGCCTCAGCTGACGAGATCAACTGGTTGATCGATCTCGTGTCCGGGTTGCGCTCGGTGCGCGCGGAAATGAACGTGCCGCCTTCGGCCAAGGCGCCGCTGGTGATCGTCGGCGCCAACGCCACCACCGGCGAGCGGCTGGTCCGGCATGAACCGGCCATCAAGCAGCTGGCGCGGGTGACCGACATCGTGCTGGAAAGCGCGGCCCCTGCTGGATCCGCACAAATTGTAGTCGGCGAGGCCACGGCCTGCCTGCCGCTGGGGGATCTGATTGACCTGTCGGCGGAAAAGGCGCGCCTGGAAAAGGCACTTGCGAAAGTGACCGGCGAGATCGCCAAGATCGAGGGCAAGCTGGCGAACGAAAAGTTCGTCGCCAACGCCAAGCCGGAAATCGTCGAGGCGGAGCGCGAAAAGCTGGTCGAACTGCAGGGCCAGAGGGACAAGCTGGCCCAGGCCATACAACGCGTCAGTCAGGCTGACTGACGCGCTCGTCCCGGCAAATCCGGTCCGATGTCTGGTATCAGTCGTTCCGGTTGTGCAATTCGCACAAAATCAGGGCAAATGTGACCGAAATGCAACAAAGGCGTGACAGGCTAAGGATTTGGCCTGCTTTCGGGTCTCAGCCGTGCCTATCGCTACGTAAAATCGTTGATTTCGATCCGGATTCGGCAGTTTTTGGCCCCGTAATCAAGATGGCTGTCTGCCGGAAGGCGTGGGCCGCTTTCATCGCTGTTTACAAACCCCTCAGATTCATTACCTAATCACGTCAATCGTAAGCTTTTACGTCCTGGAGGGGATTCATGATTCGTGTACCTTTGAAATCGATCGTTGCCGGCTTGGCCGCGAGTGTTGCTCTTGTATCGGCTGCGCAGGCTGGTGGCCTGGAGCGTGGTGGATACAGTATCGATCTGCTGTTTGATACATCGCGGTTTGCAACGGAAGCTGCCGTCACCTACGTGATGCCGCAGCGCGACCTCAATAACGTTGTCGATGTTGATGCTACGGATGGTACACCGGGTGGTGCAGCCAATGGGGTCAGGGAAACCGAGTCATATACAGTGCCGCGCCTTGGCGCGAAGCTTGGCATCGGCGAGTACGTCGATTGCATGGCTGACTACAGCCAACCTTACGGCGCCCATTCCAATCCTGGACGTAACTGGGCGGGTGCGAACTCGAACACCGAAACGGACATCGGCAGCGACGGCTTTGCAGCAACGTGCTCTGTGAAGTTACAGGCAGGCAAGGGGCAATTCAGGGTCATTGGCGGTGTTTCACACCTGGAGATCAGCGGTTTTAAGGAACGTCTTACTGCGGTAATTCCCGCTGCATTTGGCACCGGCATTGGTCGGGTGAATCTGGAAGATTCAGGCATTGGTTGGCGTGCAGGCCTGGCATATGAAATCCCGGAAATAGCTTTTAGAGCTAGCGCGGTCTATTATTCAGAAGTGCAATTGAATAGCATCTCCGGAGTACTTGATCTTACTCAGAACCCCTTCGCACCGGCCCCGTTTGGTGGTGCAGTGACCCCTATTTTTGGCTCGGCGACAATGCCGCAGGTCGTTGAGATAAAGGTACAGTCGGGCATTGCTCCTGGCTGGCTCGCCTTCGGGTCGGTCAAGTGGGTGGATTGGAGCGTACTGCAGTCAATCGCGCTGTGTCCCACATTTACCGCAGCGCTTGGATGTTCTTCGGGGGCCGTGAACGAGGTGACTTCGCTTGATCTCTTCTATCGCGATGGATGGACAGTCACGGGCGGTGTCGGCCACAAGTTCAATGATAAGCTTTCCGGCCTTGTCGCGCTGACTTGGGACCGCGGAACCGCGACGACGATCGGAACTCAGTCGGATACATGGACGGTGTCGGCTGGCGGCGCCTTCACTCCGAACGAGAATGTTGAGATTCGGCTTGGGGGAGCACTTGGTGTTCTCACCTCGGGATCATCAGCGGATTCGCGGATCACGTATAATTACGGCTCAGACCTCGTGGCTGCGATATCCGGTGCAGTCAAGGTCAAGTTCTGATCAATCCGGTCAGTGTCGGTGCCATTCAACCCCGCCCTCTTGGCGGGGTTTTTCGTTTAGGGCAGGGCAGATTCACGTGATCGATGACGGTCATCACGCAATGTGACGAATCCGCAACACTTTTTTCAAATGCATCTGCTATGTAATTCGGCAGGCTTTTTGTGCCCATTTCCCGCCACAAACGGGGCGCACGGCAAAGCTTCAGTTCGGCCCCGCGGCCTGGTCACTCTGGACCTTGCCGTGCCTGAGGATAACATGACCGCAAGTGCATTCGACAAGTCCAAGCTTCCAAGCCGTCACACGACGGTGGGGCCGGCGCGCGCGCCGCACCGGGCGTTCCTGTACGCCATGGGACTGTCGAGCGAGGAGATCGCCCAGCCGCTGGTCGGCGTGGCCTCCTGCTGGAACGAGGCAGCGCCGTGCAACATCTCGCTGATGCGGCAGGCGCAGGTGGTCAAGAAAGGCGTGGCTTCCGCGAAGGGCACGCCACGCGAGTTCTGCACCATCACCGTGACCGACGGCATCGCCATGGGTCACCAGGGCATGAAGGCGTCGCTGGCCAGCCGCGATCTGATCGCCGATTCGGTGGAACTGACCATGCGCGGCCATTGCTACGACGCCATCGTTGGTCTTGCGGGCTGCGACAAGTCGCTGCCGGGCATGATGATGTCGATGGTCCGGCTCAACGTGCCCTCGATCTTCATCTATGGCGGCTCCATTCTTCCCGGCAGCTACCGCGGCCGCCAGATCACCATCCAGGACGTGTTCGAGGCCGTGGGCCAGCATTCGGTCGGCGACATGTCGGACGAGGATCTCTATGAGATCGAGCAGGCGGCTTGTCCGTCGGCGGGATCCTGCGGCGCGCAGTTCACCGCCAACACCATGGCGACCGTGGCCGAGGCCATTGGTCTGGCGCTGCCCTATTCCTGCGGCGCGCCGGCGCCTTACGAGATGCGCGACAAGTTCTGCTACGCAGCCGGCGAGAAGATCATGGAACTGATCGCCAAACAGATCCGTCCGCGCGACATCGTCACGCTCAAGTCTTTGGAAAATGCGGCTGCCGTGGTTTCGGCAACCGGCGGATCGACCAATGCGGCGCTGCACCTGCCGGCGATCGCGCATGAATGCGGCATCGAGTTCGACTTGTTTGATGTCGCGAGGATTTTCGAGCGGACGCCCTACATCGCCAATCTGAAGCCTGGTGGCAAATATGTCGCCAAGGACATGTTCGAGGCGGGCGGCATTCCGGTGCTGATGAAGACCATGCTTGAGCACGGCTATCTCCACGGAGACTGCATGACCGTGACGGGCCGCACTTTGGCCGAAAACATGGAGCATGTTCGCTGGAACGATGATCAGGATGTGGTGCACCCGGCCAACAAGCCGATCACCGTGACCGGTGGCGTTGTCGGGTTGAAAGGCAACCTGGCAACCGACGGCGCGATCGTGAAGATTGCGGGCATGGCGAGGCTCAAGTTCAGCGGTCCGGCGCGGTGTTTCGATTCCGAAGAGGACTGCTTCAAAGCGGTCACAAACCGGGATTACAAGGAAGGCGAGGTTCTGGTGATCCGCTATGAAGGCCCCAAGGGCGGGCCTGGCATGCGCGAAATGCTGTCAACCACCGCGGCCATCTACGGCCAGGGCATGGGCGACAAGGTTGCGCTGATCACCGACGGCCGGTTCTCCGGCGCAACGCGCGGCTTCTGTGTCGGCCATGTCGGGCCGGAAGCCGCGGAGGGCGGGCCGATCGGCCTGCTTGAAGACGGCGACATCATCGAGATCGATGCTGTCGACGGCATTTTGGGAGTGCGGCTGTCCGACGAGGAATTGGCTGCACGCAGGGAAAAATGGGTAGCGCGGGAGACCGATTATGCATCGGGCGCGCTTTGGAAATACGCCCAGACGGTGGGGTCGGCGCGCTATGGCGCCGTGACGCATCCGGGCGGAGCGAAAGAAAAACACTGCTATGCGGACATCTAACCGTACCCGGACCGGCCTTTTTTGCGCAGTCCTTGCCGCAGCCATCTGCATCGGCTCGCCTGCACGGGCGCTTGATCCCAATTCCGGGGTGACGCGCGAATCCGGTCCGTTCGATCTCTTCAAATTCGGTTTTTCGGCCTACAAGAAGGGCCGCAAGGATGAAGCTGTCGAGGCTTACAGATATGCCGCCGAGAAAGGCCATCCGGGCGCGCGTTGGGCGCTTGCCAACATGTATGCCTATGGTGATGGCGTGGTGGAGAACGACTACGAAGCTTTCAAGATCTATGACGATATTGCACGCCAGGGCGTAGAGCCTGGATCGCAGGATACCGGCTATTTCGTCAACGCACTGTTGTCGCTTGCCAATTACTACCAGATTGGGATTCCCGGAAGCCCGGTCAAACCGAACCTTGGAGCCGCGCGGCAACTCTACTTTCAGGCTGCATCCGCCTTTGGCGTGCCGGAAGCGCAATACCGGCTGGGTCGGATGATTCTGGAAGGCGAGGGTGGCGCCAATGACATCCAACAGGCCAAGAAGTGGCTCAACCGGGCGCGCGTCAGCGGCCATCCGGCAGCCTCGGCGCTGTTGGGCAATGTGGTGTTCGAAGAGGGCCAGGTGGTTCGCGGCCTGGCTTTCATGACAACGGCGCTGGAGCGCTCGACGCCGTCGGACAGGGTCTGGATCCAGGCGTTGCAGGAGCGGGCGTTTTCATTGGCCGGTGAAGCGGACCGCCGCACCGCGGTGGCGCTGGCCCAGGACATGCTGGCCAAGGGCCTCAACTGATCCGACTTACCTTATAATCCGAACAGGCTGAAGCTCAGCCCCGCACGCGGGCGGTAGCATTGGCCGTTCGTGGCGACATTTGTGCCGTAGGGCAGCCGTCGGAGAGCTTTTTCCAGCTTGTGTTGTTGAGAACACGTTCGCAGCGGGCGAGGTAGCGCTGTGACGAGCCGATCTGCAGGCAGATGACGCCGCCTTCCTTGATCCGCTTGCCGTTGCCGACGCACTCGCATTCCGGCCCCGCTAGTGCGGGTGGGATCGACAGGCCGAGCACCGTGAAAACACCGATGCCCATGGCCAACAGCCATGATCGCGCATGTTTCATTGGCTGATGATGCGCCTCGAATCGTCGATTGGCAAGACTTGCGACAGCGCCGGACTGACAGGCCGGGGCTCAGATGGCGAGGGAAATCGCCACGGGCACGTGATCCGACGGACGCTCCCAGCCGCGCACATGTTTTTCCACCGTGGCCGACTGCAACCTGTCGGCGGCTTCGGGCGACAGCATAAGGTGGTCGATGCGGATGCCGTTGTTCTTTTGCCAGGCGCCTGCCTGGTAATCCCAGAACGTATAGGTCTCGGGCTGGTCATTGACCGCCCGCACCGCGTCTGTGAAGCCCAGGTTCTCGAGTTTCCGAAATGCAGCGCGGGTTTGCGGAAGAAACAGCGCATCGCCCTCCCAGACCTTTGGATCATGACAATCAACCGGTTCGGGAATGACATTGTAGTCTCCGGACAGCACCAGCGGCTCTTCGAGCGCCAGCCGTTTCGCGGCGAAGGCCTCGAGTCGTTCCATCCAGGAGAGCTTGTAGGGGTATTTCGGTGTGTCGACGGGATTGCCGTTGGGAAGATAGATCGACGCCACGCGCAGGCTGCCGCCATCAACCGAGAAAACCGCCTCGATAAAGCGCGCCTGTTCGTCCTCATCATCGCCGGGGAGGCCGCGATTGACCTCGTCGGGGCTGCGCTTGGACAGGATCGCCACCCCGTTGAAGCCCTTCTGGCCATGGGTTTCGACATGATAGCCGAGCGCTTCGATCTCAAGCCGCGGAAAGCCGTCATCGACCGACTTGATCTCCTGCAGGCAGGCGATATCGGGGTCGCTTTCCTTGAGCCAGGCCTGCAGATTGTCGATCCGCGCCTTGACGCCGTTGATGTTCCAGGTGGCGATTTTCAAGGCTTGTATCCTTCAGTGTGCCGGGCGGCGGGGTTTGCCGCGCCGATCGTCCGATCAGATCGAGAAACTGGTGCCGCAGCCGCAGGACGCGACCGCATTGGGATTCCTGATCTGGAACGCCTGGCCCATCAGATTGTCGACGAAATCGATCTCCGATCCGGCCATGTAGACCAGCGATATCTGATCGATCAGAACGCGGGCGTCGTCTTTCTCGAGCACGACGTCATCATCGGCGGGTTGATCGGCGAGGTCGAACTTGTAGGAAAAACCCGAGCAGCCGCCACCTTCGACCGACACCCTAAGCGCCGACTTGCCGTCCTCGGCCGAAACGATCTCCCTGATCCGGCGGGCGGCGGAATCCGACAGCGTCACTTGTGCTGTTTCAGTCATGGTACCTCCTTGCCGGGGTCAAGGTCCGGCAGAGACATGTTTCAAATCACTTGTTCTATAGGTATGAAGGCGTTGGCCCGACGTCAATGCTTGGACGTGCTGAGTCGGGCCGGTTGGACGCCTGTTGACGGGATAGGCATGGAATTCGACGTTTCACAGCTTGGTTTTGGAACCGGGGTGCGCGCGCCCTGGGCTGCAGACCCTTGGGCGAGCCGCGGCCGGCTGGTTGCCGAACCGGTGAGCCCGACCCGGTCGGAGTTCCAGCGCGATCGCGACCGGATCATTCACACCACGGCTTTCCGGCGGCTCAAGCACAAGACGCAGGTGTTTGTGGCCCACGAGGGCGATCATTACCGCACACGGCTGACCCACACCATCGAGGTGGCGCAGATCGCCCGGGCGCTGGCGCGTGCGCTCAAGCTTGACGAGGATCTGGCCGAGGGCGTGGCGCTGGTGCATGATTTCGGCCACACGCCCTTCGGCCACACCGGGGAAGAGGCGTTAGACGAGCTGCTGGCGGACGCCGGCGGCTTCGATCACAATGCCCAGTCGCTGCGCATCGTCACCAAGCTGGAGCAGCGCTACGCCGAGTTCGACGGTCTGAACCTGACCTGGGAAACGCTTGAAGGGCTGGTCAAGCACAACGGGCCACTGATTGCCGAGGGCGCCGGGCCAGTGCCCGAGCCGATTGTCGACTACAACAGCCGTCACGACCTGTGGCTTGCCACCCATTCCGGCCTTGAGGCCCAAGTTGCAGCGATTGCCGATGATATCGCCTACAACACCCATGACATCGACGACGGGCTTCGATCCGGCCTGATCACGCTGGAGATGCTTGAGGAACTGCCGCTGCTCGCGCGGTTGCTCTCAGAGGTTCGCGAGCGCTATCCGAAGCTTGAGGAGCCGCGGCTGATCCATGAGGTGATGCGGCGGCAGATCACCAAAATGGTGGAGGATGTCATCGGCACGGCCCAGGCCAATATTGCTGAGATCAAACCGCAATCGGCTGACGATGTCCGCCATGCCGGGCGGACCATGGCGCATTTCTCCGAGGAGTTCGTCGCAGCCGACAGGAACATCAAGAAATTCCTCTACCGGCATCTCTACAGGCATCCCGATGTGATGCGGGTGCGCGCCAACGCCACCAGCATCGTCAGGGATCTCTATGCGGCCTTCATGGCCGATCCAGGCGGGATGGGAGACAAGCACGCCCGTTCCGGAATCGATGATCTGCCGGTCGAGCTGCGAGCGCGGAAGGTGAGGGACTATCTTGCCGGGATGACCGATACCTATGCGGTGGCGGCGCACCGGCGCTTGTTTGACCATACACCGGAATTGCGATAGGCAGCGCTCAACCCCGTGCGAGCCTCGCTTTTGCGCCCTTTTTTGCCCTATCCGGACCTATTGCCATGAATGTGTTCAAGGACTTCGAGACCAGAATCAAGCAAGCCATTGAAGCGCTTGAAGTTGTTAAAGATAAGGGCGACGCCGTCAGCTTCGAGCGACTGGCCGTGGAGCCGCCGCGCGACCCGGCGCATGGCGACATTTCGACCAATGCGGCCATGGTTCTGGCCAAGCCGCTGGGCATGAATCCGCGGTCTTTGGCCGAGATGATCTCCGCTCAGTTCAATAGCGACCCCGACGTCGCCGAAACCAGCGTGGCGGGTCCCGGCTTTCTCAATTTCCGGCTGACCGCTCCGTTCTGGCAGCGTCTGGTCAGCGTGATTGCGCGCGATGGGGTGGATTACGGCCGTTCGACGGTTGGTGCCGGCCACAAGGTCAATGTCGAATATGTCTCGGCCAATCCCACCGGACCGATGCATGTCGGCCATTGCCGCGGCGCCGTCGTTGGCGATGCGCTGGCCAATCTGATGGCGTTTGCCGGATACGACGTGACCAAGGAATACTACATCAACGACGCCGGTTCGCAGATCGATGTGCTGACGAAGTCGGTCTATCTGCGCTACCGGGAAGCGCTGGGCGAGATTATTGGCGAGATCCCGGCCGGTCTGTATCCGGGCGATTACCTGGTCCCCGTGGGCCAGGCGCTGGCCAAGGATTACGGCACAGCGCTGAGGTCAATGCCCGAAGATGAGCGGATGGCCTTGATCAAGGATCGCACCATCGATGCGATGATGGCGATGATCCGGGATGATCTCAAGGCGCTCAATGTCGAGCATGATGTGTTCTACTCCGAGCGCAGCCTGCATGCCGATGGCGAGCGGGCCATTCGCAACGCCATCAACGACCTGACCTTCAAGGGCCATGTCTACAAGGGCAAGCTGCCGCCGCCAAAGGGTCAGACCGCAGAGGATTGGGAAGATCGCGAGCAGACGCTGTTCCGCTCGACCGAAGTCGGCGATGACATGGACCGTCCGTTGATCAAGTCGGATGGCAGCTACACCTATTTCGCCGCCGACGTGGCCTATTTCCGCGACAAGTTCGAGCGCGGCTTCACCGAGATGATCTATGTGCTGGGCGCCGATCACGGCGGCTACATCAAGCGGCTGGAGGCTGTCGCCAAGGCGGTGTCGGCGGGCGAGGCGAAGCTGACGGTGCTTCTGTGCCAGTTGGTGAAGATCTACCGCAACGGCGAACCGGTGCGGATGTCCAAGCGCTCGGGCGACTTCATCACGCTGCGCGATGTGGTCGACGAGGTGGGTGTCGATTCGGTGCGCTTCATGATGCTGTATCGCAAGAGCTCGGAATCGCTCGATTTCGACTTCGCCAAGGTGACCGAGCAATCCAAGGACAATCCGGTCTTCTACGTTCAGTACGCCCATGCAAGGTGCGCCTCGGTGATGCGTCAGGCTCTGGAAATCTTCCCGGATCTCGACCTGTCAGCCGAAGCACTCGCGTCCGCCGATCTCTCGGATCTGGTGCATGAGAGCGAATTGGCGCTAATTGCGAAGCTTGGCGAATACCCCCGGATGATTGAAGCCGCAGCCTCCGGACAGGAGCCGCACAGGGTCGCGTTCTATCTCTATGAGCTCGCAAGTCTGCTGCATGCGCACTGGAACAAAGGGCGTGATGAACCGGGTTTGCGGTTTGTTAACGATAAAAACAGACAATCAACTATCGCCAGGATGGGTTTGGTGTACGCCGTCGCATCGGTTTTGAAGTCAGGTCTGTCGATTACAGGTACTGACGCACCGGAAGAAATGCGCTAGACGTCACCTTTTCCCCACAATGCTCTGGCAGTACAATGTACGAGAGTGTGTGAGTGAAGCATGGTTGATCAACTGGACAGCAACACCCGGTCCCCAAATCCGGATGCCGAAATCGATGATCCCTTGGCGGAACTTGCCCGGATCATCGGCTACGAGCGGCCTGCCGAGCGCGCGGCAGCGGCGGATGATGCCCCTCAATCGAGCGAATTCGATCTTGAGGCCGAGTTGATGCGTGAGCTCGACGTGCCGCAAATCCCGGCCGTCGACGAAATTGATGTGCTCGAAGCCGATGATGCGGACCCGGAAGCCTGGATGGACGAAGGCTCTGATCCTGAGGTTGTTCAGTTCAGCGAGTCGGATGAGGCCGCCGCGGAAGATCCATGGCTTGAAACCCGATCCAGTGACCAGCAGGCCAGTGACCCGCAGGAATGGGCGGCGGATGGCGGTTCGTCGCCCGAAACCTTCTCGGGCGCACACGAGGACGAATTTGCCCTTGATCCCCGCGAGATGATGGACGCTGAGCAGCCCGTTTCCCACCATTATGCTGCCCCCGATAACGACGCCGCTGACGATGGTGACCAGGCCAATGATGCCCAGGTCCATGATGAGTGGCAGGACCCCTGGGCGGCCTCCGAAGCTGATGCCGAGCCGGAGCTGCGGGCCGAGTACGAGCCTGAATTCGCGGCCTATGATTCGGAGCCCGTCGAGGATCAGCCGGCGCAGGTGACCGAGACTGGTTTCGGTGATGGCAGCAAGCTTGCTCCGCCGGATATCCCGGACGATGATGTTCTGGCTGATATGTTCCGCTTTGAAATACCCGCCCGTCAATCCACGGCCACCCCATCGGCTTCTGCTGCAGAAGTGCAGTCTGAGGACGCGGCCGCGTGGGCGGCTGAGGCGTCCTTCGATCGCGACATGGAAGACTTTCCTTCCGGTTCGGAAGGGCAGGATGATTACCTCCCGGCAGATGTCGCCGAGGAGGAATTTGAGCCAAGTCTTGATCCGGAACCGATCCGGGCCGCGGATCAGTCGCTGTTCGATGAGCCGCCTGTTGAAGCGGCTCCCGCCCAGGCGCCAAACGGCGCAGTGCTGGATTTTGAGGATTTCCTGTCGACGGAACTGGATTCCTTCGAACAGACTCTCGCCTCGCAGGATGCCGCCGTTCAGGACGACGGAACCGATGAGACGCTTGAGGCCTCCGGCCATGCCGGATTTGAGGCTGAGGCAGAGCAGGACGGGTGGGATGACAGTTCCACGGACGGCGAGAGTTCTGTTTTTGACGATGCCGCGGAAGAACTGCTTGCCGATATTGCCGATGATGAGGGGATGCCGGAGCATGCCGCGGTCCCGGCTGACACGTCAGAGGGCTGGTCCGAGGACGGCATTGAAAACGCCGTAGCCGAGGAGCTCGACGAAGAGCTCGAGGACATGTTCGGATTTCCGGATCCCGCGCAGGAGCCTGGCCAGGCAAATTCTGATGCATCCGATGATCTCGACTTTGATCTTGACCTTGACCAGGTGCTTGCCGACACCGCCGTCTTCCTCGACAATGATTGGGCCGAGCCCGAGGCTGTCGCATCGGCGGATCCGGCGCAGAGCGATAGCCCGGAGCCTGACGCATGGCAGGTCGTGGCACCTGCCGCGCCGGGCACAGGCGCGCGCGATGAGATGGCCGAAGCGTTTCTCGGACTGGTGCCGGCCGAAGAGAACAGCCAACCCGATCCGGCTCCGGTACCGCTGACCGTTGCCGCTTTGCCCGATCGGCAGGACACGCCGTCCGATCAGGACGATTGGCTTGACGGGTTCGAGACGGTGGAGACTGCGGAGCAGGCCGGACAGAATGACTACTACTTCGATCCTCAGCTGATTTCCGAACCCGATGTCGGCGTCGAGGCGGTGGCAGATATCGATGTGCCCGAACTGGTGCATGACGATCCTCAGCCGGTCGAACCGGACTACGACACGGATATCGAACGGGAATTTGCAGACATCGTCGATGTTTCCGATGCGGGTTCCGGCGCTGCCGTCAGCGCATCCTTTGCGTCAACCGAGGCATGGGGGCGCACGGACGCGGCTCCGCGCGGCTATGAGACTTCCGATGATTACATTGCGCTCGAGCGCGAGCTGGGCGTTGAGCCGTCGGGCCACTCCTATCAGGGTTCGCAGGCGCACCCGGACGAACTGGCATACGCCGACGGCGATCTGGCCTATGTCGATGATGACGGCGTGGAATTGGCCGAAGAGCCTGCTCAGCGCGAGCGCGGCTCCCGCGGCTCGGTTCTGGCGCTTGCCGTTCTGGGCATCGCGGTGCTTGCCGGCGCCGGCGCCTTGGGCTGGAGCATGCTGTCGGGCGATGACACGGTTGCCGATGGCGGCCCCCGCATTATTCGGGCTGACACGGAGCCGGTGAAAGTGCTGCCCGAGAATCCGGGCGGCATGACCGTTCCCAATCAGGACAAGGCGGTTTACGATCGTGTTGCCGGCGACGATGCCAATTCGCCGGGACAGCCGTCGCTGGTCAATACGGCGGAAGAGCCGGTGGATGTCGTTCAGCGCACCCTCGATCCGGAAGTCCTTCCGCTTGAAGGCCGTGGCGATGTGACGGAAAAATCCGAAGAACGCCTGGCCGCTGACGGTGCTGGCGCGGATGGCGCTTCCGATACCGCGAGCGCACCGGTGGTGTCGCCGCGCCGCGTCCGCACGATGATCGTCAAGCCGGATGGCTCGATCGTCGCCCGTGAAGAACTTGAACCTGCCCCCGAGCCTGAAGCCGCTGTGGCGCAGCCTGCGTCGGCATTGGCCGAACCCACCATAACGGAGGCCATGACGGCGGAGCCGGCTGTGCTAGACGCCGCAGCGCCTGCCGAACCGGCGTCACAGGCGGCTCCGGTCGAGCAGGCCGCAACCGAGCCCGCCGCTGACGCCGAGACGGCGACCCCGGCACTGGCGCCCGGTTCTGCAAACGCACCGGCCGCAGAACAGTCAATTGCCCCTGTTCGTGTGGTCACCACCCAGCCGATCCGCGCACCGGTTCCGCAAAACCGTCCGGCGGACCAGCCGGTCACGGTGGTGGGTACCGTTACCCAGGGTGGCGATGTCGCCAATCCGCAAAGCCTTCCTGCCGCGCAGGCCCAGCCGGCGGAAGTAGCCTCCGCTCCGGCTGCTGCGGCGCCCGCTGCAACAGCGCCGGCTGCTGCGGTGCCCGTCGCCAATCCCGGCGGCTATTTTGTGCAGATCGCCTCGCAACCGAGCGAGGAGGGCGCTCAGGCATCCTGGCAGGCGCTGTCGAGCCGCTATAATTCGGTCATTGGCGGCCGCGGAGTTGATATCCAGCGCGCCGACATCCCGGGCAAGGGCGTTTTCCACCGGGTGAGGATCCCCGCCGGAACCCGCGATGAAGCCAATGCCTTGTGCGAGCGTTACAAGTCGGCCGGCGGAAGCTGCTTCGTGTCGAGGTAGGATTCCACGCCGTCTTCTTGCAGTCTGCAAGCCACGCCTTCGGGTGCACCTTGTCTGTATGAAGGGCCGATGCGTAACCGCATCCTGTCAAAGACTGGCCAATCGGCTACCATCGGCGGATGAGCGAATCAAAAGCAGTCATATTCGGGTGCGCGGGACCGGAACTCACATCTGATGAGGCGGCGTTCTTTGCCGAACACAGGCCGTGGGGCTTTATCCTGTTTGGCCGCAACATCGTGAGCCTGAGCCAGGTCGCGGACCTGACCGCGAGCCTCAGGGACTGCATCGGGCGTCCGGACGCGCCGGTGCTGATCGATCAGGAGGGTGGACGGGTGCAGCGGTTCAAGCCGCCGCTCGTGCCGCAATATCCGTCAGGCGCGGATCTGGGCGCGCTCTATCAGGTCAATCCCGAGGCGGGCCTGCGCGCGACCTGGATCATGTCGCGTCTTCACGCCTTCGATCTTTATTCGCTCGGGATCACCGTCGATTGCCTGCCGGTGCTGGATGTGCCCGCGCCCGGCGGCCACGAGGTGATCGGCAGCCGGGCTTATGGGATCACGCCGGACGTGGTGGCCGCGTTGGGAGCGGCTGCCTGCGAGGGGCTGAAGGCAGGCGGGCTGCTGCCTGTGATCAAGCATATTCCCGGGCACGGCCGCGCCGGCGCCGATACCCATTTTGAGCTGCCGCGGGTTGACGCTTCGTGGGCCGAGTTGTCGTTGCGGGATTTCGCGCCGTTCAAGGCGCTTTCAGGTGAGGCAATGGCGATGTCGGCGCATGTTGTCTACTCTGCCATCGATCCGGAGCATCCCGCCACTACGTCGCGCCGTGTGATTGACGAGGTGATCCGCGCTGAAATCGGGTTTGATGGCCTGTTGATGTCGGATGATGTGTCGATGAATGCGCTTTCTGGGGATTTCGCCGTCAGGGCAGGTGCAATTTTCGCTGCAGGATGCGATGTCACCTTGCACTGCAATGGCAACAGGGCGGAAATGGAGGCGGTGGCCTCGATAACGCCTGTCTTGTCGGGAGACAGCCTTCGGCGCGCGAAAGCCGTGATGGCGGCGTTCCGGGCGCCCGATCTGAGCGACGAAATCGCATTGCGGAAGGAATTCGAGGGGCTGATGGCGGCGTCTTGAGGTTGAAAGGCGGCACAAGTGAACAACGGCAACCGGCAGAACGCTGGCGGACCTGACAGGACTTCATCGGGCAAGACGCCCATGGATGCGATGTGGGAAGACGTCAAGGTCGACCGGGCCATCGGCGATCCGTCGCTGGTGATCGATGTCGAGGGCTTTGAGGGGCCTTTGGATCTTCTTCTTCATCTGGCGCGGACCCAGCGGGTCGATCTGGCCAGGATTTCGGTCCTCGCGCTGGCCGAGCAATATCTGCTGTTTGTGGAGAAAGCTCGCGAGTTGCGGCTCGAACTGGCGGCGGACTACCTGGTGATGGCTGCCTGGCTTGCCTATCTCAAATCCCGCCTGCTGATCCCGCACAGCCCCAAGGGCGATGAGCCGAGCGGCGAGGAGATGGCGGCGCAGCTGGCGTTCCGCCTGAAGCGGCTTGAAGCCATGCGCGAGGCGGCCACACGGCTGGTCAATCGCAACCGGCTGGGGCGCGATGTGTTCGCGCGCGGTGAACCCGAACCGATGGTGATCGACAAGACATCGAATTTCGACGCAACGCTCTATGATCTCTTGACCGCCTATGCCGCGCAGAGACAGCGCCAGACCGTGACCCAGGTGACCATCGCCCGGCGGCGGGTATGGTCGCTGGCCGATGCCCGTGTCATTCTGGTGCGCCTGATGGGGGAGCTCAAGGACTGGATGGCGCTCGATCAATACCTGATCCGCTATCTGTCCGATCCCGAGGAACGGGTGACGGCGATCGCCAGCTCGTTTGCCGCAAGTCTTGAAATGGTGCGGGAAGGGCGGATTGAAATCCGCCAGGACGGCGCCTTCCAACCGATCTTCATGCGGCGCCCGCAAGTGGCCGCCGCAAGCGCAGGGAGCAAGCCATGATGATGGATCCCGGTTACGGCTCTGCCTTTGCCTATGGCAGCGAGGCTGGCCATGCGGAGGATGAGGAGATGACGAGGGATGCCCTTGATGCACTCAGGGACCGCGCGCTTCACGAAGCCGAGCGTATCGCCGAAGCGCTGATCTTTGCGTCGAGCGGCCCGGTGGCCGAGAACCTGATCGCAGCCAAGCTACCCGAGGGCGCGCCTGTGGGCTTGGTGATCCAGCGTCTGGCCGAGAGCTATGCCCATCGCGGCGTCAATCTGGTCCGGGTCGGCGACGCCTGGGCGTTCCGCACCGCGGTCGACCTGGGATTCTTGATCCGTCAGGAGGAAACCGAAGTCAAGAAACTCTCGCGCGCCGGGCTTGAGGTGCTGTCGACCATTGCCTATCACCAGCCGGTGACGCGCGCCGAAATCGAGGATGTACGCGGTGTCGCCACCTCCAAGGGCACGCTCGACGTGCTTTTGGAAACCGGATGGGTGCGGATGCGCGGCCGCCGCCGATCGCCGGGCCGTCCGGTGACCTATGGCACGACGGCGGCGTTTCTCGATCATTTCGGTCTCGAGGACCTGCGCGACCTGCCGGGCATGGACGAACTCAAGGGCGCGGGCCTGCTCTCCGGGCGGGTGCCGTCGAACTTCCAGCCGCCGGTCCTTCCCGCCAATGACGACTTGAGCGAAGACGAGGATCCGCTGACACAGATGGACCTCGAAGAGCTTGGTCTCTTGACACCGATGGGTGAAGCGGAGGACTAAGCCTCCGGTCGCGGGGTTTCCCCCGGGCGAGATCGAGACTGACAGCAAGGGTCCAACCCAGGTGAGACAGCAAGTAAGAGCGGCCAACGCGCGCAGGACGGCAGGGGTGACCTTTGCCGCGCGGCTGGCGTTTGAAGACGTGCATCACGCCTATGGTGACCTGCAGACGCTCCGCGGCGTGTCGCTTTCGGCTGAACCGGGCGAGGTTCTATGTCTGCTAGGCCCCTCGGGATCGGGAAAGACGACATTGTTGCGCATTGCCGCGGGGATCGAGCCGCTTGGCCGGGGCCGGCTCTTGCTCAATGACCGTGAGATCGCCGGGCCTTCGGTCAACCTGCCGCCCGAGCGCCGCGGCATCGGATTGATGTTTCAGGATTTCGCGCTGTTTCCGCATCTGACGATTCTTGACAATGTCCGGTTCGGACTGACGGCGCTGAGTTCGGCAGACGCGAAGCGGGAGGCGCTGGCCGCACTCGACCGGGTCGGCATGGTGCACTACGCCGACAATTACCCGCACGCGCTGTCGGGTGGCGAGCAACAGCGCGTGGCGCTGGCGCGGGCGCTCGCACCCCGGCCTGCGGTGCTGTTGATGGACGAGCCGTTTTCGGGGCTCGATTCGCGCCTCAAGGACAGTGTCAGGGCCGAGACGCTGGCGATCCTGCGGGAAGCGCGCGCCACAGCGGTGGTGGTGACCCATGACGCCGAGGAAGCCATGCGCATGGGTGACCGGATCGCGCTGCTCAGGGATGGCGCGCTTGTGCAGGTGGGCACGGCCGAGGATCTCTATCATCGTCCGGTCAATCTCTTCGCCGCCGGTTTCTTTTCCGAAATCAATGTGTTTGAAGGGGTGGTGTCGGGCGAAATGGCGCAAACGCCGGTGGGGCCGGTGAAAGCGCTTGGTTTTTCTGATGGCGCGGAGGTCTCGATTGCCATAAGGCTGCCCGGCGTCGAAGTTACGGAGACGCCGTGCGGTGTTTCAGCGCGTGTGGTGGCGCGGCGTTTCCTGGGGGTGGAGGAGCTGGTGACATTGGTGGTTGCCGGAGGCGAAAGTCCAATTGACGCCCGCATTCGCGCTGGCCAATTAAGGGCCGGCGTCCGGGATGTTTCGGTCACAGTGAACGCACGTGACATTTTGGTGTTTGAAAGAAACGGCTAAACACCCTAAATCAGGGTAGGATGCAGACAGGAGAGTATCATGGGTTCATTCAGCATTTGGCATTGGCTTATCGTTCTGGTCGTCGTGTTGCTTTTGTTCGGCCGCGGCAAGATTCCGGAACTGATGGGCGACGTCGCCAAGGGAATCAAGAACTTCAAGAAGGGCATGGGCGAAGAAGAAGCCACGCCTGAAACGAAGACGGTCGAGTCCAAGACTGTCGAAGCCAGGCCTGTCGAAACCAAGGCCGAAGAAGCCAAAGATCGCAGCTGACCCCCAATCCCGTTGCCCTGACGGGTGAGGAGACGTCTGAATGTTGGACATCGGTTGGCCAGAGCTCCTGGTCGTCGCCATTGTGCTGATCATCGTGGTCGGTCCGAAGGACCTGCCGCCTATGCTGCGCGCCTTCGGGCGGACCACCAAGAAGCTCAGGGGCATGGCCAATGAGTTTCGGGGGCAGTTCGATGAGGCATTACGTGAGGCTGAACTGGACGACGTCAAGAAGACCTTCGACGAAGCCCGCAAGCTCAATCCGATGCAGACCATTCGTGACGCGGTCAACCCGCTGAAGGACACGGCGAATTCGATCCGTTCGGACATCGAAAAAACCGTCAACGCGCCGTCGGAAACGCCGCCATGGAAGCCCAAGACCGACATTCCGGAGGCTACAATGAAGCTTCCGGATGGTGCGCCGGAAATCAAGGCCGAGAAACCGGCGTCGCCCCCCCCGCAGACTGAAGCCAAGACAGCTTCGAAGGCTGCGCCGGCATCCGGGGCCGGTGGCAAGGCCGCAAAGACGGCAGCCTCACCTGCTGCATCGAAGACCGCAAAGGCGGCGTCAAAGGCCAAGGCTGCACCGAAGCCGGCGACGCAGAAGCCCGCCGCCAAGGCCCCGGGTCAAGCAAAGGCTGCTGCTGCGGCGGCTGCTCCTGCCAAGGCGGCGCCACGCGCCAGGAAAACCAAGCAAGGCGAGGGCCAGGCGTGAGCGACGATATCGACGACAAGCCGCAGCCGCTGCTTGCACACTTGATGGAGCTGCGTAATCGCCTGATGTGGGCGATCGGCGCGTTCTTCCTGGCGTTCCTGCTGTGTTTCGCCTTTGCCAAGCCGCTGTTCAACTTCCTGGTTGTGCCGTTCACCTGGGCGGTCGAGTGGGCTGGTATGGACGACCGCAAGATCGAGTTGATCTACACCGCGCCGCAGGAATTCTTCTTTACGCAGATCAAGATCGGCATGTTCGGCGGTCTGGTGATCGCCTTTCCGATGATCGCGACCCAGGTCTACAAGTTCGTGGCGCCGGGGCTCTACAAGAATGAACGGGGCGCCTTCCTGCCGTTCCTGATCGCCTCGCCGGTGCTTTTCCTTATCGGAGCGGCACTGGTCTATTTCTTCTTCACGTCGATGGTGATGTGGTTCTTCCTGTCGATGGAGCAGACCGGCGGCTCCGGTGAAGCTTCAATCATGCTTCTGCCCAAGGTGTCGGAATATCTCGGGCTGATCATGACTTTGATATTTGCCTTCGGACTGGTGTTCCAGTTGCCGGTGGTGACGACGCTCATGGCGCGCGTCGGACTGGTCAGCAGTCAAGGTCTCGCCGACAAGCGCAAATACGCCATCGTCGCGGCCTTCGTCGCCGCCGCGATCCTGACGCCACCCGATCCGGTCTCCCAGATCGGGCTTGCGCTGCCAACCATCCTTCTTTACGAGATTGGCATCTATTGCGCCCGACTCGTGGAGCGTCAGCGCGCTGCGAGAGAGGCTTTGGCAGAAGCCGGCGACACAGACTCGTCCGGCGAAGCCGAACCCAGATCGGACGCCTGAGCTCCCGAGTGAACGCCGCATTGTGCCGCTTACCGGCATGATCGCGGTCGTTGCGCTGCCAATTTACGACCGGGACCAGCCATGCTTGACATCAAATGGATACGAGACAATCCCGCAGCTCTTGACGCGGCACTGGCCAAACGCGGTGCCGCGCCGCAAGCTGCGAGCCTGATCGAACTGGATGAGGCGCGCCGCAGCCATGTGGGCCTGCTCCAGGCGCTGCAGGAACGCCGCAATCTTGCGTCCAAAGAGATCGGCAAGGCGATGGCCGCCAAGGACCAGGCGACAGCCGACAGCCTCAAGGCCGAAGTGGCCACCATCAAGGACGAGCTGCAGGCCGGAGAGGCCAAGGAACGTGACCTCGACGAGGCGCTCAAGCATGCCCTTTCGGTGCTGCCCAACATCCCGCTCGACGAGGTGCCGGTCGGCACGGACGAGAGCGGCAATGTCGAGGTGCGCAAGGTTGGGGCGAAGCCGGATCTGGGGTTCAAGCCCAGGGAGCATTACGAACTGGGCGAAGCCCTGGGCATGATGGATTTCGAGCGCGCCGCGAAGATGTCGGGCGCGCGGTTCACCATCCTGACCGGCGGGCTTGCGCGGCTGGAACGGGCTTTGGGCCAGTTCATGCTCGACCTGCACACCGCCGAGCATGGCTACACCGAGGTCAATCCGCCGCTGATGGTCAATGACGCGGCGGCCTACGGCACCGACAAACTGCCCAAGTTCGGCGATGATCTGTTTCGCACCACGGATGGGCGCTGGCTTATCCCGACCGCCGAAGTGCCTCTGACCTACATGGCTGCCGGCGAGATCATTGCCGACGACGAGCTTCCCAAGCGCTATGCCGCGCAGACCGCCTGCTTCCGCTCGGAAGCCGGATCCGCGGGCCGCGACACGCGCGGCATGCTGCGCCAGCACCAGTTCACCAAGGTGGAGCTGGTCTCGGTGACGACACCCGAAACTTCGCTCGAAGAACATGAGCGGATGACGGCGAGCGCGGAAAACGTTCTCAAGCGCCTTGGCCTGCATTTCCGCACGATCGTGCTGTGCACCGGCGACATGGGCTTTGGCGCGCAGAAGACCTACGACATCGAAGTCTGGCTGCCCGGGCAGGAAGCCTATCGCGAGATCTCGTCCTGTTCGGTCTGCGGCGATTTCCAGGCGCGGCGGATGAATGCACGCTGCCGCAAGCCGGGCGACAAGGCCACACGTTTTGTCCATACGCTCAATGGGTCGGGCGTCGCGGTCGGACGCGCCCTGATCGCGGTCATGGAAAATTACCAGAACGCCGACGGATCGATCACCGTGCCCGACGTCTTGCAGCCCTATATGGGCGGGCTCACCAGGATCGAGAAGGCCGCGTAAGACATCCATATTTAAAGGATATTGGCAATGCGTATTCTTATCACCAATGACGACGGCATTCACGCCGAGGGCCTTGAGGTGCTGGAGCGTATCGCCCGGACGCTCTCCGACGATGTCTGGATCGTTGCGCCTGAAACCGACCAGAGCGGGCTCGCCCATTCGCTCACCCTGTCCGAGCCGCTTCGCCTGCGCAAGGTGCGAGACAAGACCTATGCGCTGCGTGGCACGCCGACGGACTGCGTGATCATGGCTGTCCGCAGCCTGATGGATCCGGGGCCGGACCTTGTCCTGTCCGGGGTGAATTCCGGCCAGAACGTGGCTGATGACGTGACCTACTCGGGCACGGTGGCAGGCGCCATGGAGGGCACGCTTCTGGGTGTCCGCTCGATCGCCATGAGCCAGGCCTACAATTGGTCCGATGGCCGGATCGTTCCGTGGGTTGTGGCCGAGACGCTGGCGCCGGCGCTGCTCAAGAAGCTCGTCGCCATCGACCTGCCGCAGGGCACCTTGCTCAATGTCAATTTCCCCAATTGCGCCGCCGACGAGGTCAAGGGCGTTGTCGTCACCGATCAGGGGCAGTTGACGCACGCGCTTTCCATCGAAGAACGCCAGGACGGGCGCGGCTTTCCCTATTTCTGGCTGAAGTTCGGCCGCCGCGACTTCTCGCCGGAGGCCAACAGCGACATCAAGGCAATCTCCAATGGCTACATTTCGGTGACTCCCCTGAAGCTCGACCTGACGAATCACGCTGTCCAGGAGAAACTGGCCGCGGCCTTGGAAGATTGAGCGATGAATGTGCGGCTTCTGGAGAAGGAAGGTTTTGCCGGGCTTTTCCTGCGGCTCCGGGCCGAAGGCATAGCCGACAAGGCGCTTCTGACAGCCCTTGAGCAAACGCCGCGCACCTTGTTCGTCTCTGCCGCCCACGCAGATGCAGCCTATCAGGACCGGCTTGTGCCGATCGATTGCGGCAGCTTCGCCGAAAGCGCCGATCTGGTGGCGCGGATGATTGCACTGCTGCAGATCGAGCCGGGCCACCGGTTTCTCGACATCGGCACCGGCAGCGGGTTCCTCGCCGCGGTTGCGGCCCACCTGGCGGAACGGGTGGTGACGATCGATCGCTACAAGACGCTGATCCAGCTTGCCCAGCAGCGGTTCGCCCATCTTGGCATTGGCAATGTTATCGCCCGGCAGGCTGACGGCCTGAAGGGCATGAACGGGGAGGGTGGGTTTGACCGGATCATTGCAACCTGCGCTTTTGACGGCATGCCGCGACAATTCATCGATCAGCTGGCCTCGGGCGGTGTCATGCTTGCGCCGATCAAAAGCGAAAGCGGTAGGACCCAGATGGCGCGGTTGACCAAGATCGGCAGCCGGTTTGAGCGCGAGGACCTGTTCGACGTGCCGTATCTTCCCTTTGCGCCAGGCCTGGCGCTGGCGCTTTGAGCGCCCGTCTGACATCAAAAAACACAGATTCCCGCTGCTTTAACCGATGAGTAACACTAACGCGCTTTAATCATCGCAGTTGGTATTGCGTTGATTGGGTAATGTTATGCGTGTCACAAAGACTGTCGTTCCCGGTATTTCGGTGACCCGTTTGCTCGGCGTCGCCCTTCTGGCAGGGTCAGCCGCAGCTTGCAGCTCGGATGCAGACCGGTTCTCCTACCGGAACACGGATCAGTTGATGACCGCGTCGGTGCCCGCGCCATCCTCGTCATCGCTCGCGCCGATGGCGGATGTTGGCGGCAACCTGAATTCGTCAGGCGGAGTGTCCGGCGGTTATCCGCAGGCCAATTCCTATCCCCAGGCGCCGGCTTCCTCGCAGGCATTTCCGGGTGACTACCGGTCGCCTTCCCAGCCGGGTTATGATCCGACAGCCACCGGTTCGGTTCCCTCGATGGCCAGGACGTCCGCGTCCTCGTCCAGTCTGATTGGCGGCGGAAGCCAGCAAACCGCATCGGTGGCGCGTCAGGTCTTGCCAACGGTTCAGCCGGTCCGCAACCAGGCAAGCGCAACGGCCTCGCGGAACCTGGACCCGATGGTGCAGCCCGCGCTTGCACCGGCGACACAGGCGTTTCCCGAGAGGCCGCAGCAGTTGAACTCCAGCGTGCCGGTCAAGCCGGACTACGCCAACAACAGCGATCCGGTCATGGCGCCCGATCCGATCGTTACCGGCACCGCGCCACAGGGTGCGGGCTGGACGACGACCGGCGGAACCCGCATCACGCTTGCCCCGGGCGAGACCATCTACAATCTCTCCAAACGCTATGGCGTCCCGGCCAACGAAATCATGAAGGCCAACGGCATTGACGATGCGTCGCGGGTCTCCTCCGGACGGCAACTGCTGATCCCGGTCTATGTCTATTCCCGCAAGGCGCCGGTTTCAGCGCCGGACAACAATCCCAACACGCTTGCCGCCAATTCGGGCACCGGCCTGCGCGGCGAAGCCAAGCAGGACCGGATACCGTTGCCTGTCCGCTCGCCGCACCAGGATGTGGCCGTGCTGCCGAGCGCACCAGCCTTGCGCAGCCCCAAGGCCGAAGCTGATTCATCCCAGACGTCGACCGCAACCGCATCCAATCCCGGCTCGAACAGCCCGGCCGCTAGCGCCTACACCGTCACAAGCGGCGATACACTGAGCAAAATTGCCCGGAACCACGGCGTCAGCGTCGATGCGCTGAAGTCGGCCAACAATCTGACGGGATCGAACATCCGCATCGGCCAGTCGCTCGTCATTCCGGCAGCGGGAAGCGAAAGTGTCGACCGATCGACCACGACGGCATCGGTCAATGCGGGCGCCGCTCCCAACGCGCCCAAGCCCTACACGCCGCCGGTCAGCGCCGCTGAGGACAGTGTGGCGGCCAAGACCAATTCCGATACGGCCTCGGTCGCTCCGGCCTCGACCGGGATCGACAAGTTCCGCTGGCCCGCACGGGGCCAGGTCATCACCGGCTTCGGCAAGTCCGAAAACGGCAAGCGCAATGACGGGATCGACATCTCCCTGCCGGCCGGCACACCGGTCAAGGCTGCGGAGAATGGCGTGGTGATCTATTCCGGCGACGGACTGAAGGAATATGGCAAGACCGTCCTGGTCCGCCATGATGATGGGCTGGTGACCGTCTATGCCCACGCAAACACCTTGAATGTGGCGCGCGGCGACAAGGTTGTTCGCGGGCAGGTGATCGCCAGTTCCGGCATGACCGGAGCAGCCAAGACGCCGCGGCTGCACTTTGAAGTTCGCAAGAACGCAACACCGGTCGATCCGACCAAATACCTCGAATAAACGCCCTCCAGGCGATAGTGGAAAGGCCAGCGTTGTGATGCGCTGGCCTTTTTCCGTTCCGTGTAGGCTGTCTGAGTTCAGATCGATGTGCCCATCCGACCGGCCAGATCCTGGATGAACTGCCAGGCCACGCGCCCCGACCGCGCGCCGCGCGTGGTTGACCATTCCAGCGCCTCGGCCTTGAGCGATTCCGGATCCGCATCCAGGCCAAAATGCGCGGCATATCCGGCCACCATTTCCAGATAGTCGTCCTGGGAACACTTGTGGAAGCCGAGCCAGAGGCCAAAGCGGTCTGACAGCGAGACCTTTTCCTCGACCGCTTCGCTGGGATTAATGGCGGTAGAGCGCTCGTTTTCGATCATGTCGCGCGGCAGCAGGTGACGGCGGTTGGATGTCGCGTAGAGCAGCACATTGTCGGGCCGGCCTTCGATGCCGCCATCAAGAGCCGCCTTGAGCGACTTGTAGGCGGTGTCATCATGATCGAAAGAAAGATCGTCGCAAAACAGCATGAAGCGCGCCGGCGCGGGTCTCAGGATCGCCATCAGCGCGGGCAGGGAGTTGATGTCCTCGCGATGGATCTCGATGAGCTTGAGCGGGGCCGGCAGGCCGGGTTCTGCGGCAAGCGCTGCGTGGACGGACTTGACGAGCGAGGATTTGCCCATGCCACGCGCGCCCCACAGCAGCACATTGTTGGCGGGCAGCCCGATGGCGAAGCGGCGGGTGTTGTCGACCAGAATGTCGCGGACATGATCGACACCCTTGATCAACGAGATCTCGATCCGGTTCGGCCTGGTCACCGGCGCCAGATGCTGATTGTCCGCATCCCAGACAAAGCAGGCCGCCGCATCGAAATTGTTCGTTGCCGGCGCGGACGGCGCCAGCGCCTCCACGGCGCGCGACAGGCGGGCAAGTTCAGCGAGGATCTGGCGGGCGGTTTCATCTTGCATGGGAGTGTCCAGGCTGGTGTTGGCGTGGCGATGTGGCGCCCGGCGTGGCGTTCATCGGGACGAACGCGCGATGGTCGTCCTTGATTCCGAATGGGTGCATCTCCGCCTTGTTCGGGCGAAATCACCCGGGCGGGACATGCACCAAAGCCGGTAGCACGGCATGATGGTACGGAAAAGCTGTTTTGGCAGGCAATTCGGGCCGGATTGTCCCATGTTTGCGTTGCATTCGGCTATCTTGCCACTATATTCCGCTCGACTGTCGGGGAGCCCTTGGGCTCTCCCCCAAGCTTACCCTCAAGGAGTTTTTCATGTTTGTGACCCCGGCTTATGCCCAGTCCTCAATGGGCGGCGGCGGTGAGATCCTGATGTCGATCCTGCCCTTCCTGCTGATTTTTGTAATCATGTATTTCCTCATCATCCGGCCGCAGCGCACGCAGATGAAAAAACGCGAGGAAATGCTGAAGAATGTTCGCCGCGGCGACCAGATCATCACCGGTGGCGGCGTCATCGGCAAGGTCACCAAGGTGGTGGACGACACCGAGCTCGAAGTCGAGATTTCCGATGGCGTGAAGGTCCGGCTGATTCGCAGCCTGATTGCCGATGTTCGGGTCAAGGGCGAACCTGCCAAGGAATAGCCGCAAATGGCGGACAGGACAGGGGTCCTGTCCGCCGCACGCGGGACCTTTCATTCACCAATTTCATCCCCGAGGATGAACCGAGAGCGCCATGCTTTATTTCTCCCGTTGGAAAACGACCCTTATCTGGCTTGCGGTTCTCGCCGGCGTGGTGTTTGCCGCGCCGAACCTCTTGAGCCAGCAGCAGGCTGACAGCCTGCCGGATTGGGCGCCTTCCAAGAAGCTCACCCTCGGTCTCGATCTCCAGGGGGGCTCCTACATGCTCCTGCAGGTGGACCGTCAGGACATCATCAAGGACAGGCTGACCACAACTGTTGATGATGTGCGGCGGCTCTTGCGCGAAGCGGGGATTGGTTACACGGGCCTTTCGGGGACCGGACAGATGGTGCAGGTCCGTATTCGCGACGAGGCTCGTATCGAAGAGGCGAAAACCGCGCTGGAAGAGCTAACACTGCCGGTCAATTCGGGATTGTTTGGCGGCGGCACGGTGGCCGAGGCAAGCATTGAAGAACCGCAAACCGGTCTTCTGCGTGTTCTTCTGACAGATGAAGGCATCACCTACCGGGTGTCGTCGGCGGTGGCCCAGTCGATCGAGGTAGTACGCAAGCGTATCGACGAGTTGGGAACTACGGAGCCGGTGATCCAGCGCCAGGGTGTCGACCGGATCCTGGTTCAGGTTCCGGGCCTTTCTGATCCCGAGCGTCTGAAAAGCCTTCTCAACCAGACCGCCAAGCTTGCTTTCCGGATGGTCGATTCGTCAATGCCGATCCAGGAAGCGATCGAAGGCCGTCCTCCGGCGAATTCCGAGGTGCTTTACTCGACCGATGATCCGCCGATTCCCTATCTGATCGAACGCACGGTTCTGGTTTCGGGCGAGAACCTTGTCGATGCGCAGGCTGGCTACGACCAGCGCACAAATGAGCCGGTCGTCAGCTTCCGGTTTGATTCCAAGGGCGGTCAACGCTTCGGCCAGGCCACGACACGCAATGTCGGGCTGCCGTTTGCCATCGTTCTCGACGATCAGGTGATCTCAGCACCCGTGATCCGCGAACCGATCCTCGGCGGAACGGGGCAGATTTCAGGCAATTTCGATGTGCAGAGCGCCAATGATCTGGCGATCCTGCTGCGGGCCGGCGCATTGCCGGCGACACTGACAGTGATAGAAGAGCGCACTGTCGGCCCGGGTCTCGGCGCCGATTCGGTCGCGGCCGGCGAAATCGCCGGCATCATCGGCGCGATTCTCGTGCTGGCGTTCATGTTTGTCGCCTACGGCATGCTTGGCTTCATCGCCAACCTGGCGTTGATCGCCAACGTCGTGATGATCATCGCAATCCTGACCATGCTGGGGGCCACGCTGACCTTGCCGGGCATTGCCGGTATTGTCCTGACCGTCGGTATGGCGGTCGATTCCAACGTGCTGATCTACGAGCGGATTCGAGAGGAGCACAAGTCAGGGCGATCCCTGATACAGGCCATAGACGCCGGTTTCAGCAAGGCTTTCTCCACGATCCTCGATGCCAATGTCACCACGCTGATTGCCGCAATCATCCTGTTCTATCTCGGCACCGGTCCGGTGCGCGGGTTTGCCGTGACGCTTGCAGTTGGTATTGTCACAACCGTCTTTACCGCGTTCACCCTGACGCGCTGGCTGGTTGCGGAATGGGTGCGGCGCAGCCGACCGAAAGTCATGCCGAGAGGCGCGCTTGATGCGATCGTGCGGGATTTCAGCTTCCGTTTCATGAAACTCCGGCGCTTCACCTTTATCCTGTCGGCGGCGGCTTCGGTGGCGGCGCTGGCGCTGTTTGCCACCATCAACATGAACTACGGCATCGACTTCAAGGGCGGATCGATGATCGAGGTTCAAGCCAAGGACGGGAACGCCGATGTCGGCGACATCAGGGCCCGCCTGACTGAACTCAATCTCGGTGGAATCCAGGCCCAGGAATTCGGATCGCCGCGCGAAGTTCTGATCAGGCTGCAGGCGCAGGGCGGCGGCGAAAACGCTGAACAAACAGCCATCACCCTGGTTCGCGCCGAGTTGGAGGAAAGCTACGAGATCAGGCGGGTAGAGGTTGTCGGCCCGACGGTGTCGGGTGAACTGGCGCAGGCCGGCACAATCGCCGTGATCGCGTCGCTGCTGGCGATTCTGGTCTATATCTGGTTCCGGTTCGAGTGGCAGTTCGCGCTCGGCGCCATCATTGCGACGGTACACGATGTGGTGCTGACAATCGGCATCTTCGTGATCTCTGGCATCGAGTTCAACCTCTCGAGTATCGCGGCGGTGCTGACGATTGTCGGCTATTCGCTCAATGACACGGTGGTCGTCTATGATCGTGTCCGCGAGAATTTAAGGCGGTACAAGAAGATGCCGCTTCCGAGCCTGCTCAACCTGTCGATCAACCAGATGCTGCCGCGCACCATCCTGACATCGGTGACAACGCTTCTGGCATTGACAGCGCTGTTCGTGTTTGGCGGTGAAGTCATTCGCTCCTTCACCTTCGCCATGATCTTCGGCGTTGTGATCGGCACCTATTCCTCGATCTTCATCGCTGCTCCGGTACTGATCCTGTTCAAGCTTCGGGCTGACACGTTCCGGGTCGGAATGGACACCGAGGAAGAAGCGGAAACGGCACCAGGCATCGCCGACAAGAGTACGGCCTGAGCCATGGCGCGTGGCATCGAGATCCGCGAGGCACATTTCCCCGGACGTGCGCCGATCGAGGCCTACGGCAATGGCGGGTTCCGGTTTGCCGATATGTCGCATCGCGGATCGATCCTGTGCCTGCCTTCAGGAATCTATGGCTGGGATGTGGAAGAAGATGCGGCGCTGACACTGGCGCGGTTTGAGAAGGTTATGGCGGAGACCCGGGAGATCGAGTTTCTGCTTGTGGGAACCGGCATGGAGATCCGGCCACTGCCGGCTGAGCTCAAGGCGGCGCTGCGGGCCGCTGAGGTCTCCTCCGATCCGATGAGCACGGGCGCTGCGGTGCGGACCTACAATGTCATGCTTGCCGAATCACGTGCGGTTGCCGCCGCCCTGATCGCAGTGTGAGAGGGTGACTGGGCCAGGTTCATCAGGCGCTTTGGCGCCAGCATTGCGCGAACAATTGCTTTCCGATCTCCGCCGGGCGGATATCGACCGGTATCTGGCGCTGTTGTTGATGCCGGAAGCGGCGCGCGATGACCTGCTGGCCTTGATGCTGTTCAACGCCGAGATCGCCTCGATCCGTGACCGGGTGCGTGAGGCGCTTCCTGGCGAGGTTCGGCTGCAATGGTGGCGCGACGTGCTGGCAGGCGAACGGGGCGGCGAGGCGCGGGCGCATCCGGTTGCCCAAACCCTTCTCGATGTAATTCAACGCCGCGCCATGCCGGTGGCGCCGTTGATCGCGATGTGCGAAGCACGGATTTTCGATCTCTATGATGACCCGATGCCCGACCGCGTGAGCTATGAAGGTTATGCCGGCGAGACGGCTTCGGCGATGCTGCAGATGTCGGCCTTTCTGATTGATCCCGAATGTTCAACGCAGACGGCGACCGCCAGCGGCCATGCCGGTGTGGCGCAGGCAGTGGCGGGGCATCTGATGCTGCTGCCGATGACCCAGGCGAGGGGGCAGGTGTTTGTTCCGGGAGACCTCCTGGCTGCGACCGGGCTGGAACGTGACGGGTTTCTGCGCGGCGAAGATAAGACGGCGCTGTCCAATGCCGTGCGCGCCTTTGCCGACTTCGGGCGAGAGCATCTGGACAAGGCGAGGTCGGTGCTCGCAGAGTTGCCGGGTTCGGTCTTTCCTGCCTATCTGCCGGTCTCGCTGGTCGAGCCGGTGCTCGCACGGGCTGTAAAGCTCGGCGCAGGCAGTCTGGAGGCATCGCTTCAACTGCCGCAATGGCGGCGGCAATGGCGCCTGTGGCGGGCGGCGCGGCGGGGCCGGGTCTGACCGCTCCCAAACAGCGTTTGATCCCCAATTATCGGTGACTTGCGCAGGAATAAGCTGCAAGGCATAGTCCGGAGCGTTGACGCGTCCGGGAGCCACGTCAATTCGGAGGGAACAGATGAGCCTTGGAGCCTTGGTAGTGGTGGTCGCCTTCGGCGTCTTGCTGGTGATTGGCGCCGTTCATTACAGCGGCGGTTCACGCCAGAAGGATTCGCGCGACACCGGCGAAGCAATCATGGAATTTGCCCGCGCCTATCCGGGCGAGGCAATCCGCTCGGTCACGATGACCGCGGATGGAAAGGCCTGCTTCCTGCGACTCGCGGACGGAAAAGTCGGTTTTCTGCAGACCATGGGGCGTCATTATGTCGCCAGGCTGATCCTGCCCGGCTCGGTCGCAGTGGCGCCGTTGGAAGGCCAGGCGGGGCTCAGAATCACCTTTCATGATTCGACCCTCAAGGGTGGGGAATATGTGTTCTTCAGCAACGAAGATGCGGCGGAAGTGTCGCTTTGGCTCTGCGGCAGTTTTGTGCTGGCGAGCCCGAAATTTGCGGATCCGGAGGGGGACCACAATGCCTGATTTGAAGGATTTTCCGGATGTGACGCAGCTGGCGATCCCGTTTTTTGTGATCGCCATCCTGCTCGAGCTGTTTGTCATCCGCTATTTCAAGCGCCGGGGAGACTATGAGACCCGCGACACGCTGACGTCGCTGATGATGGGCGTCGGCAACGTGGTGTCCGGGCTGCTTCTGGGGTTTGTCGCGTTCTTTGTGCTGATGTGGGCCTGGGAGTTTCGGATCTATGATTTCGGCACAGCCTGGTGGGCCATCGCCCTGTGCTTCATTCTCGATGATCTGCGATACTACTGGTACCACCGCATTGCCCACCGGTGCCGCTGGGTGTGGGCGGAGCATGTGAACCACCACTCGTCGCAGCACTACAATCTGTCGACTGCGCTCAGGCAGAGCTGGACCGGGACCTTCACCGGCATGTTCATCCTGCGTATTCCGCTGGCGCTGATCGGCTTTCATCCCGTTCTGCTGCTGTTTGTCGGCGGCCTCAACCTGGTCTACCAGTTCTGGATCCACACCGAGGCGATCGGCCGGATGTGGAAGCCGATCGAATGGATCTTCAACACCCCGTCGCACCATCGGGTGCATCACGCCACCAATCCGCGCTATCTCGATTCGAACTACGCCGGCACGCTGATCATCTGGGACCGGATGTTCGGCAGCTTCGTGCCCGAACTCGACGAGGACATGCCGCGCTACGGCATCGTCAAGAATGTCGGCACCTTCAATCCGCTTAAAGTCGCGTTTCACGAATGGATAGACATGTTCCGCGATGCGTTCCAGCCGGGACTGACAATTACGGAAAGACTTGCCTATCTGTTCGCGCCGCCCGGCTGGAGCCATGACGGATCACGCAAGGGATCGGAAGAGCTGAAGGCGGATTACGTGGCGCAGCACCCGGAGGCAGCAGGAATGCCCGGTCTGCCGGGCGCGGGCGCGCGAACCCAGGGCAGCACGCCTGTCGCAGCTGAATAACGGATGTAAGCTATTCGGCGGCTTGTCGGATGCCGGTGTTTTCGAGCCATGCGGCGAAATCAGTCAGCGCGCGGCGGGCCATGGCCTGTTTCTTGGCCTTGGCCTTGTCCTTGCCGCGGAACCGACCGCCACCTTCGGGGCGGAGGATCGCGCCGGGATCGAGCGGCGGAAACAGCCCGAAATTGACATTCATCGGCTGGAACGACCGCTTGCCGGGCTCGTCGTTGCTTTCGATGTGGCCGCCGGTGATATGGTTGAGCAGCGCGCCGAAGGCGCTGGTCAGCGGCGGCGGCGCGAGCGGTTCCCCAAGACGCTCGGCCGCGGCGAAGCGGCCTGCCAGCAGTCCCATCGCGGCACTTTCGACATAGCCTTCGCAGCCGGTGATCTGGCCGGCAAAGCGCAGCCCCGGACGACCCTTGAGCTGCAAGGTTCCATCGAGCAGGCGCGGCGAGTTGAGGTAGGTGTTGCGGTGCAGGCCGCCAAGGCGGGCAAACTCGGCGTTCTCGAGCCCCGGGATCAGCCGGAAGATCTCGGCCTGGGCGCCATACTTCAGCTTGGTCTGGAATCCGACCATGTTGTAAAGCGTGCCCAGCGCATTGTCCTGGCGCAACTGGACCACGGCATAGGCCTTGATGTCGGGCTTGTGGGCATTGGTGAGGCCCATCGGCTTCATCGGGCCGTGGCGCAGGGTCTCCCGGCCGCGCTCGGCCATGATCTCGATCGGCAGGCAGCCGTCGAAATAGGGCGTGCCCTCCCATTCCTTGAAGCCCGTGGTGTCGCCGGTGATCAGCGCGTCGACAAAGGCGTCGTACTGATCCTTGTCCATCGGGCAGTTGATATAGTCCTTGCCGGTGCCGCCGGGTCCGACCTTGTCGTAGCGCGACTGGAACCAGCACACGGACATGTCGATCGAATCGGTGTGGATGATCGGCGCGATGGCGTCGAAGAACGCGAGCGCGTCCTGGCCGGTCTCGGCGCTGATGGCCTCGGCAAGGCCGGGGGCCGTCAGCGGGCCAGTGGCGATGATCGTCTGGTCCCAATCGTGGGGCGGCAGGCCGGTGATTTCCTCGCGCGCAACCTCGATCAAAGGCTCGGCTTCGATGGCGTCGGTGACGGCTTGAGCAAAACCTTCCCGGTCAACAGCCAGCGCGCCGCCTGCGGGGACCTGATTCTTGTCAGCGCAAGACATGATCAGTGAGCCTGCCATGCGCATTTCCGCATGGATGACGCCGACGGCGTTGTTTTCCGCGTCATCGGAGCGGAAGGAATTGGAACAGACGAGTTCGGCCAGGCTGTCGGTCTTGTGGGCATCGGTGCCGCGCACCGGCCGCATCTCGTGCAAAACCACGGGAAGGCCGCGCCGGGCGATCTGCCAGGCGGCTTCGGAGCCGGCGAGACCGCCGCCGATCACATGAATGGGAGAGGGAGAAGGAGAAGTGCTCTTGGTCATGGCGTCCGTTTACCACGGGCGCGGCCCCGTCTCAAAGATGTTTTGCAGGGCTCGGCTCAAACGAAAACGGCGTCCCAAGGGACGCCGTAACGAACGGTCATTTCATATGCGATTAGCGGGTGCGAATGCCGCGTGCCACGTTGTCGATGTCGAAACGGGTCAGGCCGATGTCGGCGAGGGTCTCGTTGGACAGGTTGGCGAGTTCCTGTGCGGTCTGGCGGGTTTTCATCCAGCTGCGTGCTCTGCTAAGAATGTTCATGGCGGTCTCCTCGGGTGCGCGCCCTTCAGGGAGGGCGGTGATTACGGTGTGATCAATCTGATGCCCTTCATATAGGCGATTGCCGTCCAATTGTGCAGAGCAATATAAGCAAGCCTGTTATGCAAGGCCGGAATGGCTGGTTAACGGGCGGGTCAGTATTCGATGTTGCTGATAAATTAGGCAGAGACTGCCGGTGGCAGTGTGGTCCGAAATGCTCAGTATTCGCCGGGGAAAGTGAGCCGCACAAACAGAAACAGCGCCCTGTCTCCAGGGCGCCGTTTGGATTGACCGGCCAAAACCGGGCAGTATTTTTGTAAGCTTAGTTGCCCGGACGGCGAGCGACGAAGGGGATATCGCCGCGGGAGATGCCGAGGTCGTTGAGTTCGCGTTCAGACATGCGGGACAGTTCGTTGACGGTGTTGCGATAGTCGCGCCAGTCTTTGTAGGCCTTGCGGAAGTTCATGGTCTTGGTCCTTTCGGGTTCGGCTGGAAATCAGCTCCGTGTTTGTTGACCTTGATATAGGAGCGACCGTCCGATTTGTGCAGTGCAAAATAATGCAAAGGTGCCATGCGGTTTCTGCAATCCGCCTTAACAAAACCTTGTTAACAAAGATTAAGATTCAGTCTCGCCACGTCTTTGCCGCGATCTGGCGAACAGAGGCAAAGTCTTGAAGCGAAGGGGTGAAGCGCGGTGCGCGGCCAGGCGCGCGGGCAGGACAGGCTGCCAAAACAAATAACGCCCACCGGGGGAGGAGGATCCGGTGGGCGCCATTTTGGGAGACTGATGCTCGGGAGGAGGATGAACACCAGTCACATCGAAGCGGCTTTATGGGAGGAGGAGGAGGCCGCTCCGAATTCGTAAAACTCTTACAAGGCGCGCCGTGCGGCGAAGGGAATATCGCCCCGTGACATGCCGATGTCGCTCAACTCGCGTTCCGAAAGCCTGTTGAGCTCGACGCAGGTTTCGCGGTACTTCCGCCAGCTGGCGTAGGAGCGGATCAGTTTCATGGTCTATCTCCTTCTGTCCTACTGTTTTCGGCTCACCACCGTGGCGTTCCGATGTTTTGAATATAGGGGCATTCAATCGATTTGTGCAGTGCAATATTTTCATGGAAGCTATTCCGTATTTGCATGGCTAAGGGGGATTTCACGGATATATGCCTCAAAGCTGTGCAAGGCTGTAATATTTGAGGGCAGAGTGCTCTTTATCCTGTCATTGTCCGGCGCCTGCAGATTGGTGTACTCTTGCGCCAAGGCCCGCGGCCAAAGAATCGCTGGCTCCCGAACGAGAGAATCGCCACATGTTTCGAAGGTATCTGTCCCGCGAAATTGATCAGTGGACCCGCAGCGGGCTATTACCGCCTGGCCAGGGTGAAATTCTGCTGGCTGATCATGACCGGCGTCACACCGGTTTCAGTCTTTCTGGCGTTCTGGCGGTGCTGGCCGCGGTGCTGTTTGGCGCAGCGGTGATTGCGCTGATTGCGGCAAACTGGGAATTCATCCCGCGGCTGATGCGGGTGGTCACAATCTTTGTCTTTATAATATGCGGTCTTTCCGTCGCTTCACTAGCGCTGAAGCGGGGCTCTGGCGGGCTCTCTGAGGCAGCTCTGGTGTTCACGCTGCTCTGTTACGGGGCGGGCATCGCACTTGTCGGGCAGATGTATCATCTGAGCGGCGACGAGGCCGCGTTCATGCTGACATGGGCAGTCGGAGCGCTTGTGGTGTCGCTTTGCTTTTCCTCGGCCATGGCGGCAGTCAGTGCCGGCCTGCTGGGGTTTGGATACATGTTTGCCGAGGCTTCGTTTTTCGACTCCCGGTCGGATGTTCACCTGACAGGGTACCTGATCGTTCTGGCGCTGGCCTTTGCCGTCGGTCTGTCGGCCTGGCGATCCCGCTCGGCGATCGCCGGCCATCTTGCTGCGCTGCTGCTCATCTGCTGGGCCATGTGGATCATCAAGGAGACAACCGATCTTGAGCCCGGCTATCCGCTGGCCGTGATGGGCGCTGTTGTGTTCGGCATCGGCTCGTTTGCGCCTGGCTTGCTCGGCAGCGCCATTTCCCGGCATGGAGCGGTGTCGTCTTATGGCGCGGTGATGTTGCTGTCAGGGCTCGGGCTGATTCAGGTTACTCTCGTCAACCCGGGGTTGGCGCTGGAGATGGCGCTTGCGGCGTTCATCCTGCTGATCAGCGTTGCGGTTCTGGCTGTCGCAGGCGGTGAAAACAGGCTGGTGCGGCGGTTTGCCTATTTCGCCTTCGCTTGCGAGACGATCTACGTGGTCAGCGAAACGCTCGGATCGCTGCTTGGTAGTTCCGGGTTCCTGTTTCTGGGCGGAATTGCGCTCGCCGTTATCGCTTTCGCGGTGATGAAGATTGAGAAACGCTTCAAGAACAGGGAGGTGCTGCCATGACGGATCTCGGGCAATTCCTGCGGCGTCCGCTCAATCCCTATCTCGCCGGCCTGGTTTCCGCCGCGGTTCTCGTCAGCACTCGGGCGCTGGCAATTGAGGGCAGGGCCTCGATCCTGAGGGAAGGCCGCGAAATCGTGCTCAAGACCGAACCGGTGGATCCGCGTGACCTGATGCGGGGCGATTATGTCTGGCTCAGCTACGTGGATGTTTCGACAATAGACAATAGCCTGGTCAACGACGCCTGGCCCGCTGAAGATACGACCGCGCCGGTTTGGCTGACACTTGCTCCGGGCAATGATGGCACATACGCCGCCAAATCGGCAGGTTTTTCCAAGCCCGCTAGCGTTGCCGCGGACGAAGTATTTCTCAAATCGCTGCCAACCCGGATCATGATCGCCAAGCGGACAGGCGGAACCAATCTGATCGGGCCGCTGAGCTTCGGGATCGAACGCTATTATGTTCCCGAAGGCGAGGGGCTTGAGATCGAGAAGGCCCAGAATGAGGGCCGGACGACTGTTGCGGTTCGTGTTTCGGGCAATGGCGAGCCGCAAATTGCGCGGTTGATGATCGATGGCGAGACACTTTACCAGGAGCCGCTCTACTGAAAAGCCGGCTATAATTCGCATCGAGGCCTGCTTCGGGGCAAAAACCCTTATGGCCACGGTCATTTTTCCTTTGATCGCCGCCAAACGGGTGATATAGAGCGCACGCGTTCAGGGTCGCCTCGCGCGAGCGGTGTTTTGCGGCCCCAAGAGCGGGTATGGTGAAATTGGTAGACACGCCAGATTTAGGTTCTGGTGCCGTAAGGCGTGGGAGTTCAAGTCTCTCTACCCGCACCAGATTAGTGTCCAGTCCGGCAGCCCATGTGGCGCAGGACGAGCGGGCAAACACGAAGAGGCGACCTGCCGGTTGATCCGGTTCGGAGTCTGAAATGAAAAATGCCACAAGCGACGCCGGAAAAACCGGCCCAGTCGCGGGGCCAACCCGAACGGTCGCAGTCGCGAGGAAATGAAGGTTTGAACATGCAGGTTACCGAAACGCTTGCCGAAGGGCTGAAGCGCGAATTGAAAATTGTCGTTCCCGCCGCGGACATGGCATCGCAGATGAACGAAAAGCTTGCTGAAGCAAAAAGCAAGATGCAGATCAAGGGTTTCCGTCCGGGCAAGGTGCCGATCTCGCACCTGAAAAAGGTCTATGGAAAGTCGATCATGGCTCAACTGGTCAATGAAATGATCCAGGAAAAGCCGACCGCGATCCTTTCCGAGCGTGGAGAGCGGGCTGCAACGCAGCCCGAGATCTCCATGACCGAGGACGAGAAGGAAGCCGACCAGATCCTCAGCGGCGCAGCCGATTTCGAATTCACAATGGCCTATGAAGTCATTCCCGCATTCGACGTGGCGGACATGACAGGCATCAAGGTTGTGCGCGAAGTCATCGACGTGCCCGCAGACGAAGTTGAAGAGCAGGTGCTGCGCGTTGCCGAAAACAGCCGCACCTATGAGCCCAAGGACGGCAAGGCCGCTGACGGCGACAAGGTGACGATCGATTACCTCGGCAAGCTTGAGGGCGAGCCCTTCGAAGGTGGCGCCGATCAGGACGCCGAGCTGGTCATCGGCTCGAACCGCTTCATTCCGGGCTTTGAAGAGCAGCTCATCGGCCTCAAGGCCGGCGACGAAAAGGAAATCTCGGTCACGTTCCCGGCTGACTACCAGGCAGCCCATCTCGCCGGCAAGGAAGCCAAGTTCGACATCACCGTCAAGGCGGTTGCGGCTCCGGGCGCGCTGGAAGTCAATGATGACCTGGCCAAGACCCTCGGCCTCGAATCGGCCGACAAGCTGCGCGACATCGTCCGCTCGCAGATCGAAAGCCAGTATGGCCAGGTGACCCGCCAGAAGCTGAAGCGGCAGATCCTCGATCAGCTCGACGAAGCCCACAAGTTCGATTCTCCCTCAAAACTGGTCGATGCCGAGTTCGAGAGCATCTGGCGACAGATCAACCAGGAACTGACCGACAACGGCAAGACCTTCGAGGACGAGGACACGACCGAAGAGGCAGCCCGCGAGGAATACCGCAAGCTGGCCGAGCGCCGGGTCCGTCTTGGCCTGGTGCTGTCCAAGATCGGCGAAGAAGCCGGTATCCAGGTTTCCGATGAGGAACTGCAGCGCTCGCTGTTCGAGCAGGTTCGCAAGTTCCCGGGTCAGGAACAGGAAATCTACGAATATTTCCAGAAGACCCCTGGTGCCGTCGCCTCATTGCGCGCGCCGATCTTTGAAGAGAAGACCATCGACCACATGCTCACCGTCATCGACGTGACCGACAAGTCCGTGACCAAGGAAGAGCTGATGGCCGACGACGAGGCCGAGGCTGGGGCTGAGGAAAAGCCTGCCGCCAAGAAAAAGGCGCCGGCCAAGAAGAAGGCCGCCAAGAAGGACGACGCAGCGTCTGAATAAGACTTGCTCGTTTCGACTGCATCAAACGCCGGGGCATAGCTCCGGCGTTTTGCGTTTGGCTTCCTGCGACCCACACCGAAGCGGGCTTTGGACCGGCAATCCACAGCCAAGCTTTCCACGTAAACAGCCTCGATCGGTTCCGTCGTCAGGCGCCGGCATCCTATCAATGTTGGGAGTCTCTATGTCCGAGGAGAAAGTCTTGCGTTTCATCCTCGGGGATCAGTTGTCGCGGGACCTGTCGAGCCTTTCCGATGCCGTGCCCGGCCGCGATGTGATCTTCATCGCAGAGGTGATGGGCGAGGCGACGTCGGTCCGGCATCACAAGAAGAAGATCGCGTTCCTGTTCTCGGCAATGCGGCACTTCGCGAATGATCTGCGCGCGGACGGCTTTGACATCGATTATCTGGCTCTGGACGATGCCGGCAATCCCGGAACCTTCGGCGCGGCGCTCGCGGATGCTGTCAGACGAAACGACGCCCACCGCGTTGTCATGACCGAGCCGTCGGAATTTCGCGTGCTCAATGATGCCCAGACCTGGCGGGAAGAACTCAGCGTGGATCTGGAAATTCGCACGGACACGCGATTCCTGGCCAGCCATGAGGATTTTGTCAGTTGGGCCGTGAACGACAAGGGGCAGCAGCCGAAAACCCTACGGATGGAGTATTTCTACCGCGAGATGCGGCGGCGTACCGGCTATCTGATGGTCGACGGTGGGCCGGAAGGCGGGCAGTGGAATTTCGATTCGGACAACCGCAAGGCACTGCCGGACAAGATCCGGATTCCGGTCCGTCCCGGCTTTGAGCCGGACGGGACGACGCGCGCGGTCATGGATCTGGTGGCCCGGCGCTTCGCCAGCCATTTCGGCGATCTCGAGCCGTTCGATCATCCGGTGACGCGAGCCGATGCGCTTGCCTATCTTGAATGGTTCATCGCCGAGGCCCTGCCGGGGTTCGGCGACTGGCAGGACGCGATGAAGCAGAGCGAGCCGCTGCTGTTTCACAGTCATCTCTCCGCCATGATCAATTGCGGCCTTCTGGGTCCGCGCGAATGCTGCGACAGGGCGGTGGCGGCCTGGCGCGAGGGCCAAGCCCCGCTCAATGCTGTCGAGGGGTTCGTGCGGCAGATCATCAGCTGGCGCGAGTTCATCCGCGGCGTCTACTGGCTGAAGATGCCGGACTACGCGGACGCCAATGCGCTCGATGCAACCCGGCAACTGCCCGGCTTCTTCTGGACCGGCGACACCGAGATGAACTGCCTCAGGCAGGCGGTAACGGAGACAAAGGCCAATGCCTATGCGCATCACATCCAGCGATTGATGGTCCTGGGAAATTTCTGCCTGCTCGCAGGAATTGACCCGAAACAGGTTCAGGAATGGTTCCTGATTGTCTACTGGGACGCCTATGAATGGGTGGAGATGCCCAATGTGGTGGGCATGGCGCTCTATGCCGATGGCGGCTTCCTCGCCTCCAAGCCCTATGCGGCGTCGGGCGCCTATATCAACAGGATGAGCGATTACTGCGCGGGCTGCCGGTTCGATGTGAAGCAGAAGGCAGGCGAGAAAGCCTGCCCGTTCAATTATCTGTACTGGAATTTTCTGTCAGCGAACGAAGGCACCCTGAGACAGAATCACCGCATGGGCCTGATCATGGGCTCGCTCGGCAAGATGGCGCCAGAGCGGCTTGAGGAGATCAAGGCGGATTCCAGCCGTTTTCTCGAAGGCCCGGAAATGCGGACCGGCTGGACACATGTTTAGATCAGCTTCAGCCCCTTCAGGCTGGCGTGGCCATCCTTGCCGATGATGATATGATCATGCACGGTGATCCCCAAAGGCCGCGCCGTGTCGATGATCAGCTTGGTCATCTCGATATCGGCGCGCGAGGGCGTCGGATCGCCTGAGGGATGATTGTGCACCAGGATGATTGCGGTGGCGGAGAGTTCCAGCGCGCGCTTGACCACTTCGCGCGGATAGACCGGGGTGTGATCGACGGTTCCGGTCTGCTGCACCTCGTCGGCGATGAGCGCGTTCTTCTTGTCGAGAAACAGCACCCGGAACTGCTCGCGTGCCTCGAAAGCCATCGCGGCGCGGCAATATTCAATCACGGATGACCAGGACGCCAGAACCTGCCTGCCCTTGAGATCACCCTTGAGCATGCGGTGCGCGATGCTTGCCACCAGCTTGAGGTCGGTGGCCACGCTGTCGCCGACGCCCTTGACCTCGGTGAGCAGGTGGGTGGGCGCGCCCAGCACCTCCGGCAGCGAGCCGAAGCGGGCGAGCAGCGCCTTGGCGATCGGCTTGGTGTCGCGGCGGGGAATCAGCCGGAACAGCAGGAGCTCGAGCAGTTCGTAATCGGCCAGCGCCCGGTCGCCGCTGTCGCGAAAGCGCTGGCGCAGGCGGTCGCGGTGGCCGTGATAGTGTTCCTCGGCGCTGCCAGGCTGGTCGCCCGGAGCAGGCGCAAGCGGCTGTCCCCTGGTCTTTGCCTGACGGCTTTCGGCAAAGAAGCTGCGTTCGTCGTCGGGCGCGTGGTCCTCGCCTTCATCCTCCAAGCCGCCCCGGGTGAGGCCTTTTGCATCCGGACCCGGGCGACGGCCTGTTGTCATGCGGGCAGGCCGGGTCGGTCGAGCCCGGCGGGCGACAGGGTGAAGATCTCGCATCCGTCCTCGGTGACGCCGACCGTGTGCTCGTACTGGGCGGTGAGCGAGCGGTCGCGCGTCACCGCCGTCCAGCCGTCGGAGAGCACCTTGACGTGCGGACGGCCCAGATTGATCATCGGTTCGATGGTGAAGATCATGCCGGGCCGCATTTCCGGACCCTCGTCCGGACGTCCGTAGTGCAGGATGTTGGGCGCGTCGTGAAACAGCCGGCCGAGCCCGTGACCGCAGAAATCGCGCACAACCGAGCAGCGTTCGGATTCGGCATAGGTCTGGATGGCGTGGCCGATGGCGCCGGTGCGGGCGCCCGGCTTGACCGCTGCGATGCCGAGCATCAGCGAGTTCTGTGTGATTTCCAGCAGACGTTCGGCGGCGCGCTTGATCTCGCCGACCGGATACATGCGGCTCGAATCGCCGTGCCAGCCCTCAAGCACATAGGTCACGTCGATATTGACGATATCGCCCTCGCGCAGCGGCTTGTCGTTGGGGATGCCGTGGCAGACGACGTGATTGATAGAGGTGCAGCAGGATTTGGTGTAGCCGCGATAATTGAGCGTGGCGGGCAGGGCGTTGTTGTCCATGCCGAATTCAAAGACGAAGCGGTCGATCTCGTTGGTGGTCACGCCCGGCACGACCCGGGCGACAAGTTCATCGAGGCACCTTGCTGTGACCTGGCTTGCCTTGCGCATGCCTTCAAAGCCGTCCTGGCCATAAAGCCGGATCTGGCCGGTGTTTCTCATCGGAGCCGAAGCCGCATCGATATAGGTAACCATGGAAGGCTCGCTTTGTCGTGTCACAGCCGGCCTCGCGCCGGATCAAGGGTTACAATACGCTGCTTAGGCCGGGTTCCTCAACGGCAACAAGCGATTCAGCGCGTATTTCGTCAGATGTGATCTTGCATCGTATTGCGCAAGCTTCAACCCCGCGTTTCATGGCGCGGTCAAAAGCCGCCGCATAGGCCGGATCAAGGTCGCGGCAAAGACTCAGCCGGTCCACATCATCGCGCTGGATGAGATAGACCATGACGGCGCGATGTCCAGCCTCGGCCATGTCGCCCAGTTCCTGCAGATGCTTGGCGCCCCTTGTGGTGACGCTGTCAGGGAACTCTGCCAGGCCCGGGACGCGGCAAAAATGCACGTTCTTGACCTCCACATAGGCGAGGCCCCTTTCGGGATCGCTGAGCAGGAAGTCGATGCGCGAGTTGACGCCGTATTTCTGCTCCGCCCGGAGTTCGCAATATTCCCCGAGAGAACCAAGCAGGCCCGCCCTTATGGCTTCTTCGACCAGGCGATTGGGGCGGGCTGTGTTGATGCCGACCAGGGTGCCTGAAGCTTCCACGAGCTCGAGCGCGTGGCGGTATTTGCGAGTCGCCGAAGAATGCTGCGTCAGGTAACAGCGCGATCCCGGCGCCGTCAGCCCGCGCATGGACCCGGTGTTGGGGCAGAAGCCGGTGACCCGTTCGCCGGACTCAAGCTCCGCGTCGAACAGAAAGCGCTTGTAGCGGCGGACCAGCGTCGCTGCGATCAGGGGCGGATCAAATTTCATCGTAGGCGCCGGTAGCAGGTCTGGTGACGGGCCGCAAACTCGCGCGACGCTTCGTCCCCTGCGTCAGACCCGGGTCCGGACATAGGAGCCTGGCGCATCCTCGATTGCGTTGAGCTTGCTGCCCCCGGGCTGGCGCGCCGGAACCTCGTCGCTTGAATGGGACTTGATCCATTCGTGCCAGTGCGGCCACCAGGAACCCGGCGTTTCCTTCGCACCCTTGACCCAGTCGTCGAACTCCGCGCCTTTCGGACCATCTGACCAGAACTGGTACTTTCCGGCCTCGGGCGGATTGATGACGCCGGCGATATGTCCGGAGCCCGCCATCACATAGGTGACTTCTCCGCCGAACAACTGGCCGCCGACATAGGCGGAGCGGGCAGGGGCGATATGATCTTCCTTGGCCGCGAGATTGTAGATCGGGGTCTTGACCTTGCCGAGCTTGAGGGTCTTGCCGGCCAGCTTCATCTTGCCCTGGGACAGGTTGTTCTCAAGGTAGCAGTTGCGCAGATAAAACGAATGATTGGCCGCCGGCATGCGGGTCGCATCCGAGTTCCAGTACAACAGATCAAAGGGCATGGGATCCTTGCCCTTGAGGTAATTGTTGACGACATAGGGCCAGATCAGGTCGGAGGCGCGCAGCATGTTGAAGGCCGTGGCCATCTTCGAGCCGTCAAGATAACCGTTCTTCTCCATCGCGTGTTCGATCGAGGCGATCTGCGCCTCGTCGACAAAAACCTTGAGGTCGCCCGCATGGGTGAAATCCGTTTGCGTGGTGAAGAAGGTCGCAGAGGCGATCCGGGTGTCCTTTTCCTGGGCGTGCAACGCCAGGGTCGCGGCCAGCAGCGTGCCGCCGACGCAATAGCCGATGGCATTGACCTCGCGCTCGCCGGTCGCCTGTTCGATTGTGTCGAGCGCGAACGAAATCCCTTCACGAGAATAGGCTTCCCAGTCCTTTTTGGCGTGACGCTGGTCCGGATTGACCCAGGAGATCACGAACACGGTGTGCCCCTGTTCGACCGCCCATTTGATGAAGGATTTCTTCGGGTTGAGATCGAGAATGTAGAATTTGTTGATCCATGGCGGGACAATCAGCAGCGGCCGCTTGAGCACGTTTTCGGTCTTGGGCTCATACTGGATGATCTGGCAGATATCGTCCTGGGCGATGACCTTGCCGGGTGAAACAGCGATGTTTTCTCCGACCTTGAAATTGGAGGCATCGGACTGGCGGAGTTTCAACTCGCCTTTGCCGGCGGCGATGTCCTCGGCCAGCATGTGCATGCCCCGGACCAGATTTTCACCGTTTGAAGCCACGGTTTCCTTGTAAAGTTCTGGATTGGTGGCGAGAAAATTGGCCGGCGACAGGGCGCTGGTGACCTGCCGCATGTAGAACGCCGCCTTGTGGCGCGTATGCTCATCAAGCCCTTCGCTCTCGGCCACCAGCTTGTTGGCCCAGTCCGAGGTGATGAAATAGGCGTTTTTCAGGAACTCGAAGAAAGGATTGTTGTCCCAGTCCGGATCGGAAAAACGCTTGTCGGTGTTTTTCTTCTTGGGCGTGTCGTCTTCACCCGACATGCGCTTGAGGGAATCACTCCACATGCCGAAATAGCCGGTCAGCAGCGAGGTCTGAGCCTCGATGGCACGCTTGGGGTCGGACAGCCAGTATTCGCCGACCTTCGAGAAGGTCTTGACCATATCGGTCATGGGTTCGGAGACGGTGTCGGAGACTTCGCCTCTTTCGCGCGGCTCGACCCACGCCGAGGCGGCCTTGCCCAATTCCTCGAGCATGCGAGCGACATTGCGGGCGAAAACTTCCGGATCCTTGACGACATAGGCCTCGGCCAGCGACGCCTTGTCCCCGATCGGGTCTTTCCCGGCCGTGCTGTTGCCCTTGTCCTGCATGTTACGCCTCCTCCTATGTGCCGGAGCTTGCTTCCGGCCTGTCTTCTGCCTTAAATCGGCTTGTTTGCGATGCTTGGATGTAAATCCAGACATCAGTCCTCTCAGTGATAAGGGCTTTTTTTGTCCATGTCATGACCACCATCTGGTGGAGACCGGAATATACATCGCCATGATACCATTTCATCGTCCGGTGTTTGTTGCATTTGTCGCAATTCTTGCGGCGGGGTGCCAGACAGCTTCGCTCGAAGACGCCGCTCCAGTTGCAGCGACGGTTGTAACGTCGGAGGTTCCGGCGGCGCCCGCGATCGTGGCTGACGCGGCGACGACCGGTACGGCAGGCACACCGGACCCTGCTGCAGAGCCGGTGTCTGCAGCGCCCACGGTGATCCGGAAGAACCCCGGCATCATGTCGGTCGTTCCCATCGAGCAGACCACGCCGGTCGCAACCCAGGACTTTGTCGACACCGGAGCCCGCCGGACCGGCGAGTACCCGACATTCGGTCGCATGCCGCAGGCGGCAAACACACAGATGACCGATGCCGAGAAGCGCGCTGCGGAGGCGGAAATGGCGGAACTGCTGCGCGCGCGGGCCGCGACGCCTGGTGCGCGGGCCCAATATGAAGCAAGGCTCAGGCAGCTTCGGGCGCTTGCCGCCAATCATGGCAGCGATGCGCAGAAGCAAATCGAGAAATAACTCTTGCGTTCATGCTTGTTTGGACGCAAACCGTGCCATCGGGGCGTGCGCAGAACGCCCGCAATTCCGGGGAATTCCATGGAAGAATTTCACAAGGTCCGCAGACTCCCGCCTTACGTGTTCGAGCAGGTCAACCGGCTGAAGGCCTCGGCCCGCGCGGGCGGCGCCGATATCATCGACCTCGGCATGGGTAACCCCGATCTGCCGACACCCCAGGCCATCGTCGACAAATTGTGCGAAGCGGTGAGAGATCCGCGCACCCACCGCTATTCGACATCGCGGGGCATTCCCGGTCTCAGGCGCGCTCAGGCGAGCTACTACCAGCGGCGTTTTGGCGTCAAGCTCAATCCAGAAACCCAAGTGGTCGCAACGCTTGGCTCCAAGGAAGGCTTCGCCAACATGGCCCAGGCGATCACCGCGCCAGGCGATGTCATCCTGTGTCCCAATCCGACCTATCCGATCCATGCTTTCGGTTTCATCATGTCGGGCGGGGTGATCCGGTCGCTGGATGTGGTGCCCGATGACAGTTTCCTCCTGGCGCTCGAACGCTCGATGCGGCATTCGATCCCGAAGCCTTTGGCGCTGATCCTGAATTATCCGTCCAATCCGACGAGCTATGTCGCCACTCTTGATTTCTACAAGGAGGTCGTGGCCTTCGCCAGGAAGCATGAGATCATCATCCTGTCCGATCTCGCCTATGCCGAAATCTACTTCGACGATGCGCCGCCGCCCTCGGTGTTGCAGGTGCCGGGCGCGATCGACGTCTGCGTCGAGTTCACGTCGATGTCGAAGACATTTTCGATGCCGGGATGGCGGATGGGGTTTGCTGTCGGCAACGAGCGGCTGATCTCGGCGCTGACCCGGGTCAAGTCCTATCTCGATTACGGCGCCTTCACGCCGATCCAGGTGGCGGCCACAGCGGCACTCAATGGCGACGGCTCGGACATCGCCGAAGTGCGCTCGATCTACAAGCGCCGCCGCGACGTGCTGGTCGACAGCTTTGGCAAGGCGGGATGGAATGTGCCGCCACCGCCTGCGACCATGTTCGCCTGGGCGCCGATTCCCGAGCCATTCAAGCATCTCGGATCGCTCGAATTCTCCAAATTGCTGGTCGAGAAGGCCGATGTGGCCGTCGCGCCGGGCATCGGCTTTGGCGAACATGGCGATGAGCATGTCCGGATTGCGCTTGTCGAGAACGAGCATCGGATCCGACAGGCGGCGCGCAACATCAAACGGTTCCTTTCGACCGTCAAGGACGGCGGCGGCGGGGACAATGTGGTGTCTTTGTCCGCCCGGCGTTGACCGCCCGCTCACCCGCCGTTAAACCGCCCTTCAACATCTTCAGCGCGCACCGTCAGTGCGGGTACATTCTGACAATGCTCAGACAAAGTGGATAGCAAACATGACTGATGCCCTCAAAATTGGCATTGCAGGACTTGGAACCGTCGGCGCAGCGCTGTTTCGCGCGATCACGACCCGACACAATCTGCTGTCTGACATTTGCGGCCGCGAGATCCTGATTACCGCCGTGAGCGCGCGCGACCGCAACCGTGACCGCGGAATCAGTCTTGAAGGCGTGAAATGGTTTGATGATCCGGTGGTCATGGCCCGTGAAGCCGACATCGATGTCCTGGTCGAACTGATCGGCGGCGAGGGCGATCCGGCGCTTGCTGCGGCGCTTGCGGCGCTGACCGCGGGGCGCCATGTGGTGACGGCCAACAAGGCAATGCTGGCGCGGCACGGTGTCGAACTGGCGCTGCTGGCCGAGACAAATGGTGTGCTATTGAATTTCGAGGCGGCGGTGGCCGGCGGAATTCCGGTCATCAAGGCGATGCGGGAATCGCTGACCGGCAATTCGGTCACCCGGATCTATGGGATTCTGAACGGGACCTGCAATTACATCCTGACCCGCATGCAGCGCGACAACATGGGCTTCGCCGAGTGCCTGGCGGAGGCGCAGCGGCTCGGATATGCCGAAGCCGACCCGGCCTTTGACATCGAGGGCAATGACACCGCGCACAAACTGTCGATCCTCACCAGCCTCGCCTTCGGCACGCAGATAGCCGCCGATGAGGTCTATATCGAAGGCATCACCAACATTTCGATCGACGACATCCATGCCGCCGATGAACTCGGCTACCGGATCAAGCTGCTGGGCGTGGCCCAAAGAACCGCCACCGGCATCGAGCAACGGGTGCATCCGACCATGGTGCCCAAGGGCTCGATGATCGCCCAGGTCGAGGGCGTCACCAATGCGGTGACGATCGAGGCCGACATCCTCGGCGAACTGATGCTTTCGGGTCCGGGCGCGGGCGGCGACGCCACCGCGTCGGCGGTGCTTGGCGACATCGCCGACATCGCCAAGAGCCGACCCGGCCATCAGCATGCCCCCGCCCTGGGACGGCCGGCCGACAAGCTGGAGCCCTATACGCGAGCGCAGATCCAGAGCCATGAGGGCGGATATTTCATATCGCTCAAGGTCGACGATCGCGCCGGCGTCTTCGCCTCGATCGCAACGAGCATGGCGCAGAACGACATCTCGCTCGAGTCGATCGTCCAGCGTGCGCGTCCGGCGGGTTCCGAAGCCGGGCCGCAGACGGTCATTCTGGTCACCCATGCAACGACTGAATCCAGGGTGCGCGCCGCAGTCGATGCGATCAAGCGCGAGGGCTACCTGTCGGGCGAACCGCAGGTGATCCGCATCGAGCGCACCCGCGAGGGCTGAGGCCGGATCGTGCCCGCTGATGCGCAAGACGGGGGCGCCTGATCAGGCCCGCGCTCTAATCGATTTAGCCGTGGATCTGGTGAAAATCCTGAAAAAACAATGGTTTTTTATGTGGAATTCACATTGCCTTGGTATGTTTCAAGGCTGTAAAAGCAGCCAACGAAAAACGTGCGGGGAATTGGGTCCATGGCAGGCACATCGACAGACACAAGCGGTCTCGACCGTATTCTGACACTTGAGATCGCGCGTGTCACCGAACGGGCCGCCGTCGCCGCGGCCCGGCTTCGCGGCCGGGGTGACGAGAAGGCGGCGGATCAGGCCGCCGTCGATGCCATGCGCTCGGAACTCAACCGGCTGCCGATTGACGGCGTCGTGGTGATCGGCGAGGGCGAGCGCGACGAGGCGCCGATGCTCTATATCGGCGAGGAAGTCGGCAACCGCGACGGCGCCAAGGTCGACATCGCGCTCGATCCGCTCGAAGGCACGACCATCTGCGCCAAGAACCTGCCCAACTCCCTGGCGGTGATCGCAATCGCCGAAAAAGGCAGCCTGCTCTACGCGGCCGACGTCTATATGGACAAGATTGCCATCGGGCCGGGCTATCCGCCCAACACGGTGTCGCTGGATGCGAGTGCGACCGACAATATTCACGCCGTCGCCCGAGCCAGGGGCGTGGACGTAAGCCAGGTCACAGCCTGTATTCTCGACCGGCCGCGTCATGCCCGTCTCATAGAGGAAGTGCGTGCGACCGGCGCGGCGATCAGTCTGATCGGCGATGGCGACGTTGCGGGAATCATTCACACCACCGACCCGGAACAAACCGGCATCCATATCTATCTCGGTATCGGCGGCGCGCCCGAAGGCGTGCTTGCTGCAGCGGCGCTCAGGTGCATCGGCGGACAAATGCAGGGCCGGCTACAGCTCAACACCGAAGAAAAACTCGCGCGCGCGGCCAAGATGGGCATCACCGACCCGCGCAAGATCTACACGATGGAAGAAATGGCGAGCGGCGACGTGCTGTTCGCCGCTACTGGCGTGACCGACGGCAATCTGTTGCAGGGGGTCAGGTTCACGCCCGACGCCATCATCACCCACACCATCGTGATGCGGTCCTCGTCGCGCACCGTGCGTGAAATCAAGGCCCGGCATCAGGATCTCGAGAAGTTCGACTGAACGGACGCTGCCTTTTGGCCCGTCCCACCCGCGGTTGAATGATCCTGACCGGATTGCAGGCCATGCGTTTTGCCGGTCCGTCTCGTTTAGGCTATGAGCAATGTCTCCAGCGCGGCCATGGTGGCCCGGCGCTTGATGACGGATTGATTTCTCGATGGCAGGCAGCAGCGCATCCGACCGGGCATTCCTTGGCGTGGAGCAATCGCTCTCCGGCCAAAAATGGATAGCGCGGCTTGATCTCGCAGGCGAGAACAAGGCGATCTCCATTGCCCAGACCACCGGACTGCCCGAGATCATTGCGCGCGTCCTGGCCGGTCGTGACGTCGCCATGGGCGATGCGATGGCCTTTCTCGATCCGACCATTAAATCGCTTATGCCTGATCCGTCGAGCCTCACCGATTGCGACAAGGCAGCGGAACGGATCGCGGCCGCCATTTCCCGCGGCGAGCGCGTGGCAATCTTTGGCGACTATGACGTGGACGGCGCAACGTCCTCGGCGCTGATGCAGCGCTTCCTCAGGCATTTCGGCCTCGGGAGCGAGATTTACATTCCGGACCGGATCTTTGAAGGCTATGGGCCGAACCCCACCGCGATCGGCGAGTTGATCGACCGCGGCGCGGGTTTGATCATCACTGTCGATTGCGGCTCGACCAGCCATGAATCTCTCCAGGAAGCCGCACGGCGCGGTGTCGACGTGGTGGTGATCGATCACCACCAGGTGGCAAGCGAGCTGCCTGTGGCCCATGCCCTGGTCAATCCCAACCGCGAGGATGATTTGTCCGGCCTTGGGCATCTGTGCGCCTGTGGCGTGGTGTTCATGGTGCTTGCCGGAACGTTGCGACTGTTGCGCGGCAAGGGTGATGCGCGGGCAGGGACCTTCGATCTGCTCGCCTGCCTAGATCTGGTGGCGCTCGCCACGGTGTGCGACGTGGTGCCGCTCAAGGGGCTCAATCGGGCGTTCGTGGTCAAGGGGCTGCTCGCGGCCCGGACGCTCGGCAATGCAGGGCTTGCGGCGCTCGCCCAGCGGGCCGGAGTCAACGGTCCGATCACGCCTTACCATCTGGGTTATCTGATCGGCCCGCGCATCAATGCGGGCGGCCGCATTGGCGATGCGGCGCTCGGCAGCCGCCTGCTGACGCTCGAGGACCCGGCGGAAGCCGCGGCAATCGCCGAGCGGCTCGAGGAACTCAACCGAGAGCGCCAGGCGATCGAGGCGGCGATGCTGGCCGAAGCCGACGCGGAAGCAGCCGTCGAAATGGCGAGCGGCGAGGGGCCGGCGATCATCGTCACCGAACGGCAGGGGTGGCACCCCGGCGTGGTCGGCCTGCTGGCAGCTAGGCTCAAGGAACGCTACCGGCGCCCGGCTTTCGCCATCGCCTTTGACGGCAACGGCAAGGGCACCGGATCGGGCCGCTCGGTTCCGGGGCTCGATCTGGGGCGGCTGGTACGCAAGGCCGTGGAACTCGGCCTGCTGGTCAAGGGCGGCGGCCATGCTATGGCTGCCGGAATCACGGTGGACAAGGCAAGGCTGGGCGACCTGCGTGCGTTTCTGGAAGAGAATGCAGCGGACACCGTTGCCGGGCTGACCGCGGCGCACCGGCTCAAGATCGATGGGGCGATTTCAGCGTCCGGGGCGACGCTGGACCTGGTCGACATGATCGAGCGCGCCGGGCCCTATGGCGCGGGTCATCCGCAGCCGGTGTTCGCGGTGCCTGCGCACACGCTCAGCGATGCCCGGGTGGTGGGACAGAATCATATCAAGGTGACCCTGTCAGGCGCCGATGGCGGGCGGCTGAACGGCATTGCGTTTCGCGCCGCAGACACCGAGATGGGGGCAGCACTCCTCGGAGGCCGGGGGATGATGTTTCATGTCGCCGGAACAATTTCGGCAGACCACTGGCAAGGCGTCCGCAGGGTTCAGATCAGGGTGATGGACGTCGCCCCCGCCCGATAGGCCGAAGTCTCGTTGCATTGCGGAAGCTTGTGGATTCGGACCGCTCCGCGGCGCCGTCAGAGGTTGGCCGGGCATTTGCGGCACGTGACATAAAACAGTCGGAAGCGCCCGCCCGTGGCTTTGCGCCGTGCTCGGATAAAACTCAGATCTTGGATGAGGAGATCAAGCGAAGTGCTTGAAAGTTGTGGTACGCCCTAGGGGAGTCGAACCCCTCTTTCCAGAATGAAAATCTGGCGTCCTAACCGATAGACGAAGGGCGCGTACAGTGTGGGCGTCTTATAATCAGACCGCTTTGGGACCGCAAGCGGTTAATTGATGTCGCCGACAAAAAAATGTCATCTCTGCAGAATTGGAAGTTGAGGCGCGCAATTGCCGCCCCGCAAGGGGCGGCGGCGTGAGCGCCAGGTGGAGACTATTTGCGGCGGCGGCAGCGCCAGTTCCAGTCACGCGCGCTGCCGACGTCGATATGGACCGATTCTGTGTGGCAGTAGGTGCCGACGCCACCGCGGCCCGGCATGGAGCGGAGGTACTTGGCCAGTTGCCATTTCGAAACGCCTTCGATCTGGATATCGGCGGCTTCGCAGGAGGTGTGGCGCGAGCCGGACGCACCACCGGCGCGGCGGTTGTGCTTGGGGCTGCGGTAGCCCGATGTCACCACGAGCGGGCGGCCATAGTGGCGCTCAACGGTTTTGAGTACCCGAACCAGCTCGGGTTTGAAACAGCCGACTTCCACCTTTTCGGTCTGCACATGCAAGCCGTTGGGCGCGAGCCGCGCCAGACCGGCGGCAGAGGCCAGCTCGATTCGGCCGTCGCCGGAAACACCTGTCTCTTCTGCTTCGCTCAAGCCGAAGACGTTGGAGACGCGCACGCCAGGCAGCGCTTCATCACTTCCACGTGATGCCGATGCCATGACCACTTGAGTCTTCTTGGGTGAAACCAGACGTTCTTTCGTCCCTGCAGGCGCATTCCTGGTCGATTTCGGCTGCGAGGCAAACAGGCGTCCGAAAATGGACTGTTTCTCTGGCGGTGCAACGACCGCCAGTTCCTGCAGCTGCACCTGCGGCGCGGCTGGGGCTTGATCCGCGTCAGCTTCAGCGCCGGCGGGCGCGGGTTCGGATGAAGCCATGCGGAGCGCCAATTGCGCCGAATCACTTGTGACATCGGGGGTGGAAGCGGGCTCAGTTGCAACAGCCGCAGTCTGTGTTGCGGAAGGCGGCGCGCTGTAGAGATTGGAGGCCGCTTGCAACGGCTGATTCTGGGTAATGCCCTGGTTGAGCGCGTCAACGCCGGTCTCGGCCATGACCAGTTGCTGGCCTGCTGCGCCTTGCGCCTCCCCGGCGAGCTGATCGGGGGAAGCGACAACCGGCGTCGCCGGCGATGGCTGGGGCAGCGGGATGTCTCCGGACGTCGAATCCTCGGCAACCGAGGCCATCATCAGGGCATCAGACTGGTCAGCGCTGTTGAGAGTGGCAAAGCTTGAAGCTCCGGGCGCGAAGCCCTGGCTCGTATACATTGCCGGATCACCGGTCGACACGCATCCGGTCAGGACAATTGCCACGCCTGCCAGCATGACAATGTGGCCGCCAGCGTAGCGCCTGGCTGTATGTTTCCTGCCTGTCGGCAATCTATGGAGCCCCCGGTCTTATGCAATGGCAGACCCGAAGGCCTCTATAAGCTGCGTACCCATTTGCAATGTTGTTGTAAATGCACAAATCCGGATCTGGCCGGACAGATGGGTGAGTAGATCAAGGCCATGCGATGCGTCGTAAATACGGCGAAAGCATGACATATTTGCCAGCTTAGTTGCCGATCGTTGCGTGAGCCTTGCGTTGGCGCGCGCCCCGACTCCTGCCCGGTGCGGATGAACGCCGGGCAGGAGCGCTTGATTACCAGGCGCCGGTGTTTTTCATCGAGGCCCAGGGTTCGGCGGGGTCGAGCGGATCGCCATTCTGCAGAAGCTCGATGGAAATTCCGTCCGGCGATCTGACAAAGGCCATGTGACCGTCGCGCGGCGGCCGGTTGATGGTCACGCCATTGTCGAGCATGTGCTGGCACAGCTCGTAGATATTGTCGACGACATAGGCGAGGTGACCGAAATTGCGGCCGCCGGTGTACTCCTCCGGGTCCCAGTTGTAGGTCAGTTCTACCATCGGGGCCTTGTCAGTGAGTGCGCGCTCCTTGTCGCCCGGGGCCGCAAGAAAGATAAGCGTAAAGCGGCCGGCCTCGCTCTCGTGGCGGCGGATTTCCTCGAGCCCGAGCTTGTTGCAATAGAAATCGAGCGACGCGTCGACATCGCTGACCCGGACCATTGTGTGCAGATAACGCATAGGCTTACTCCATGATTGGTAATGAGAGGGATGATGGGATTGTCGGGATGAACGATAGGCGGATTTGCCCGTGAGGCAATGGCATGGCGATGCCGCGACCGGCCTTTTTCCGCGCGGCAGGAGACATGTGCGCCGTTTGGCCACCCAGGCAGGCCGCGGTAATGTCAATACCATCCGCGTCACCGGCATTAGAAGTGGATGGATCAACAAGTTTTAAAGCAGGGCTTGCACAGTCAGCGCAATACAATGTTAATGTTTTAATCGAGAATCACTTGATTTCCATGTGGCGCGTATCGGAGAGTTATCCGGATGGGGGAAAGGTCCTCAGACAAGAACGAGGCGGTGGCGGAAGCCCATGCTGACGCGGTGGACCTGATCGAGATCACCGGGGTCATCAAGTGGTTTGACGTCGCCAAGGGCTTCGGCTTCATCGTTCCTGACAATGGCATGGAAGATGTGCTGTTGCATGTGACCTGCCTGCGCCGGGACGGGTACCAGACCGTGCTGGAGGGAACCCGCATCGTCTGCGAGATCCAGAAGCGCGAGCGCGGCTACCAGACATTCCGCATCATCTCCATGGACACCTCGACGGCCGTTCACCCGTCGCAATTGCCGCCGGTGCGCACCCATGTCCAGGTCAAGCCATCGAGCGGCCTGGAGCGGGCGATTGTCAAATGGTTCAACCGCACCAAGGGGTTCGGGTTCCTGACACGGGGCGAAGGGACCGAAGACATCTTCATCCACATGGAGACGCTCAGGCGCTACGGCCTGGCCGAACTTCGGCCGGGGCAGGTCGTGCTGGTGCGTTATGGAGATGGCGACAAGGGCCTTATGGCGGCGGAAATTCATCCCGATATCGATTCTCCCGTTCCAAATTCGCACTGAATCGGAATGCGTCGTTTTCCCGCTCTGCTCCCGCTCATCATTTCAGCCTTCCTGGCGCTGACCGCGGCATTTTCGCATCAAGCCTCCGCACTGGCGGACGTGCTGCCGACGGACTCCGAGCCGCTTGTCATCACCACCGGCAATGGCCCGGTGTCCTTCAGCGTCGAATTGGCGTTGACGCCGGAGACCCGCGCCAGCGGATTGATGCACAGGCAGAGCATGGATTCCGATCACGGCATGCTGTTCCGCTTCGACCAGACCCGCCAGGTGCTGATGTGGATGAAAAACACGCCCCTGCCGCTCGACATGCTGTTCATTGATGACGCGGGCACGATTGTCGGGATTGCTGAAGACACGACGCCGTTTTCGGAAAACGTGATCGCTTCGCCCGGGCCGGTGCGCTATGTGCTCGAGTTGAATGCCGGTACCGCCGGGCGAAAAAGCATTTCGGTCGGCGACAGGGCGCGCCACCACGCCATCCGGCAATGATTTGCCGGCAAGGTCGTGTATGGGACGATTTGGAGTTGCGGGGCATGACGTTCCGGTGTATCCGGAGCACGTCTTGATGCGGGTCGCGCTCGGATGCAGTGTTCTGAGCGACAAAGCATGTGCGTCAATACAAAGCTCTACAGCGAGTTGTGCGCATCCGGTTGGATGCGCGGCGCTTTGGGCATCGGAGCGTAGCGCAGCCTGGTAGCGCATCTGGTTTGGGACCAGAGGGTCGCAGGTTCGAATCCTGCCGCTCCGACCATTTTTCGGGTGTCCTTGGATGCCATTCGTCAGGCGCCGTGAACCGCCTTTTCAGGCGGGCATCGTCATGAAGGGGAACTGGGACATGACTGCGAAAATCTATCGTCCCGCCAAGACGGCGATGCAGTCCGGCAAGGCAAACACCCAGGACTGGGTGCTCGAATTCGAGCAGGAAAAGCCCCGCAGCATCGATCCGATCATGGGCTACACCTCGTCGGCCGACATGAAGAGCCAGATCCGCATGCGGTTCGACACATGCGAGGCGGCGGTGACCTACGCAACCCGCAACGGACTTGACTATCGCGTCGTCGAGCCGAAGGAAAGCAAGCGCCGCCGCGTGGCCTATGCCGACAATTTCCGCTTTGACCGCCGCCAGCCCTGGACCCATTGAGATTATCCGCCCTGTCGACCGGCCCCGCCGGCGACACGCGCACGGCCCCTTAGCTCAGCTGGATAGAGCACCGGCCTTCTAAGCCGACGGTCGCTGGTTCGAATCCAGCAGGGGTCGCCAATTTTCCGATGTCCGTTCCGGACACATAGGTTGCGGTTTATACGGGAGACATGGTTCAATCCGGCGGGAAAAGGTGGACCAGAATCTTTCCGAATCTCTGCGAAAAGGCAAGGTTTTCAAGATCTCAGCGAAATCACTCAGCAGCGAAGATTTTGTGTTCGAATTGTCTCTGGATGGCTTCTCCGCGACCCAGGAAATCATGATGCGGGGCAGCTAGCGGTCTGACCGATAAACATGGCTCCCATCTGTTTCGAAAAGTCTGCCCACGAGCACTTGATCTGGTGGGGCGATTTGTCCAGACAGATGGGGACGATCTGAATGGATCGCACAACTTGTCATCCGATTCATGATTTGCGTCGTTGGCTGGTCTGCCTGGACCGAGGATTTGTCCTGCTTAGGCCCGGATGAGATTGATATTGCCAATTACATGGTCTAGTTTGCGAATATGCTAATCTAATGATTAAGCGGGCAGAATTCTGCATTATGCTGTGTGTGCCTGCCTGGAACCTGAGGAAATACCGGAATTCATACCGAGCAATCATTCCCTTCGCGTTTCCGCAGATCTCAGCCCGAAAATCTGTGGCGATCTTGTGTGGCGACCCGCTCGCGTGGGATGCTGGATGTTTGTGATGTGTGTTGATTCGAGAGGGGCGCCATGTTGATGCCGGAAGCAGCCTATCATCTGGGCCCGGAGCTGGGCCGCGCTGTCAACAGGATGGATTTCTTCCGGCTGTTCAAGGCGCTGGCCTTTCATCAACAGTGTCAGTATTTTATCCTTTCGGAGGTGGCGGGCGAGGATGAAGGGATCAATCTTCAACATCCTCATGCCCTGCACAATCTGCCTGAATCCTGGCTGGGAAAAACAAACGGCAGATCCGTGGGCTCTGACGACCCGAGCGTCCTTCAATCGAAGCGTTCGACAGCGCCGTTTTCGATGGATCTGCAGGATCATCCGTCCAGTCTGGCGGGTGCGAGCGGAGCCCAGGCCGCGATTGGCGTTCCGCTACATACGCTTGCCGCCAAACGCTACTGCCTGTTGATGTTCGGCGACACGGAACAGCCCCAACATGAGAGCCTGGCAGTTGTCGCGCTTGATGCAACATTGATATTCCAGCGGTATTTTGAAGTGATCCTGTCGCTGGATTCCATCAGCGGACTCAATGAGCGCGAAATCCAGATCGTCCGCTGGACATCCGAGGGCAAGACGTCCGCCGAGATCGCCATCATTCTTGGTCTGTCCGAGCATACCGTGAATTCCTATATCGCCGCAGTTCTGCGGAAGTTGCATGTTGTCAACCGGGCCCAGATGGTGGCATCGGCGTTGCGCAGCGGCTTGATCACATGAGGGGCAGCCAATGAATCCTGATCGGACCGGGCATCCGTTGAAGATCCTGCTGGTTGACGATGACCCTGCGGAGCACCTGCTGCTCAAGCGAACGCTTGAGAAGGTCGACGGACCGCCGATCGAACTTGATTATGTCGGCGACATCGACTCCGCCGTCGAGTGCGTCAAGGCAGGTGACATCGATATCGTTTTCCTTGACAACCGCCTGGTGCCCAACAATGATTTCCGCGAAACCGCGCCGCAATTGCGCGAGGCGGGTTATGTCGGACCGATCGGAATCATTTCGTCCGACATCAGCGGCAGTTATTTCCAGCAATTCCCCGATTTCGGCGTCGACTTCCGCATTGGCAAGGATGAAATTGACAGAACCGCAATTTCATTCATCATCTCGGAATATACCCGCGATCAGCTTTCCGACAATTGCGCGGAAGACTTCTCATGAGACGGCTCTGAGTTGCTAACCTGGCGCATGATCTGACATGCAACTCCCGGCGGAAATCCTTGCAAAAGCACTCTACGACACGTTTCCGGACCCTGTTCTGGTGACCGATGTCGATGGGATCATTGTCGCCGCAAACCAGGCGGCCGTGACGCTCCTTGGCTACGCGGAACCGGATATTCTGGGAATGGAGCAGGCGAAGCTTGAAACGTCAGCTGAGGGCCTTTTGTCCCCAGGGCAGACGCTGTCCGCGACTGAAAAGGAAGCGGCCGGGTGGGTCCGTCGGAACGCCCGGCTGCGCTGCAAGGATGGCCGCGTTCTTGCCGTCGAACTGAGCCAGGGTCCGCTTTCAGCGGCAGATGCAGCGTCAGCCGGAACGGTGATGATTGTTCGCGATCTCACCCGGCTAAACCAGGAGCTCAAGACGGGGTGGAACGATAGAAACGAGCCGGAGCCGTTTCTCAGATCAGCCCTCGATTCAGTTTCCCACGGCTTCGCCATCTATGATCCTGCCGACAGGCTCGTGCTTTGCAACACGGCCTATCGCACCATGCACGCGGATTTCACAGCCGCCATTGAGCTCGGCAAGACCTTCGAGGAAATCCTGCGCGAGACCATTGAATCGGGTCGGTACCCGCAGGCCGGCAGCACGCCTGAAGTGCGCCAAGCGTGGATTTTGAGACAATTGGACATCCACAACAATCCCGGTGAGCCCTATGTTTACCAGATCAGCGAGGATCAGTGGGTTCAAATCGAGGACCGCGTCACCGAGGATAATTATCGCGTTGGATTGAGAGCTGACGTCACCGATCTGGTGCGGGCAAAGTCTGAAGCCGAGCGACTTGGTTTCATTCTCGAAGGCGTGGCCCAGGAAGTCTATCTCGTCAGGCCCAAGGATCGATCCATCATCTACGCCAACAAGGCGGCGCGTGACAACCTGCAATACAGCATGGAAGAACTGCGCGGCATGGATGCGCGCGATCTCAATGCCGAGTATCGGCCGGAAGAAATCAGCGAAAAGATGCAGCCGCTTATCCTGGGCAAGACCAAGGTGCTGCAGCTTGACACCCGGCACAGACGCAAGGATGGATCAATCTATGTATGCCGAATCCGGGTGCAGCGCATGGAGAACGCGCCGGAACCGATGATGCTGTCGCTTGGCGAGGATATCACCGAACGCCTCGAAATCGAGCGGGCGCTCGATCGCAAGCAGACCGAATTCGAGTCGCTGGTGCGCAGCCTTCCGGACCTCATTTCCCGCGCGCATCCAGACACGACTCTGACCTATGTCAACGAGAATTACGCCCGCTTCACCGGGTGCAAGGCGGAGGACATGGTTGGACGCAAGTTCATGGAGTTCATTCCGCCGGAAATGCGTCCTGATGTGATGAAAAAGATCTCCGGGCTCACTCCCGAACGGCCGATGAAGACGCTCGAACGGCAGATGCAGGACCATGCCGGGGAGAAATACTGGTACTCATGGACCAACCTGATGGTGTTCAAGGAGGGTGAACCGGTCGAATTGGTGTCTGTCGGACGTGATGTCACGGACAGCTACCAGGCGAGGGAGCGGATCGCGCACCAGACGCAGGAACTGGCCATGCGCAATGATGCACTGGAGCAATTTGCCGGGATTGTCTCCCATGATCTCAAGGCGCCGCTGCGGCAGATACGGCTTTTCGCCGACATGATCGCGGAGGATGTCGGAGCTGGAAAAACCGATGAGCTTGAAATGCTCTCGGCGCATATTTCCGATCGCGGAAAGGCGATGGAGCAGATGATTTCGAGCCTTCTGGAATATTCGCAGTTGGCTTACCGAACGATCAAGCCGACACAATTCAATCTGTCTGACGCCGTGGCCGAGGCATGGAGCAATCTTGTCGTCCATGCGAGTGAAGCCAAGGCGCGCCTGACCATCGAGTCCGACGCTGAAATCAATGCCGATTTCAATCTGATGGTCCAGCTTCTGCAAAACCTGTTTGCCAATTCGATGAAGTACAGTGTCGTGGGCACACCGGTGGTGGTTCGGGTTGATGTTGAAACCAGTGATACGGAGGTCTCCATTGCCGTTGCGGACAATGGCATCGGCATAGATCCCGCACAGGCAGAAAGAATATTCGGCGTGTTTCAACGCCTGCACCGCGATGAGCTGCAATATTCCGGTTCAGGGCTGGGTCTGGCCTTGTGCCGGAGGATCGCGGAAAGCCATGGCGGCTCGATTGCTCTTGATGCTTCGTTTCAGCGCGGCGCGCGGTTCGTCATCACACTGCCAAAACGCGGTCTCTGAACTGGCTGCGATCACGCCGGGGCAGGCGCCATGCAATACCCCGGCTGCCTCGACGCGAACATCGTGCCACCGTCAGGCAGAATGGGCCGCCGCCAGGCCGCGCTCGATGTCGGCCATCAGGTCCTCGACGTCTTCCAGGCCGATCTGAAGCCTGATTACCGGCCCTTCCTTCGGTGGCAGCGCTATGGTGCGATCGGAGAGATTGGCATGTACGGCGAGGCTTTCATACCCGCCCCAGGAATAGCCGAGGCCGAACACCTCAAGCGCATCGAGAAAGGCGTGTGCCTTTGCCTGCTGTCGCTGAACATCGGCAACGTCGAGCACGATCGAGAAGATGCCGCTCGACCCGCAGAAATCGCGCTTCCAGATGTCGTGACCGGGAAAGCTCTCAAGGGCAGGGTGCAACACGCGGGCAACGCCTTGCATGTCCTCGAGTGCCCGGGCAATTGCGAGCGTGCTCTCCTGGTGTCGGGCCAGCCTTATGCCCATGGTGCGCAATCCGCGAAGGGTCATGTAGGAATCATCCGGCGCGGCGCAAATGCCGAGCATGGAGAAGGTCTTCTTGATGGCGGGCCAGGCGGTCTTGTTGGCCGACACCGTGCCGATCAGGATGTCCGAATGCCCCGCGGGGTATTTGGTGGCCGCGTGGATGGAGATATCGACGCCATGATCGAGCGGCCTGAAATAGAGAGGGGTCGCCCAGGTGTTGTCCATCGAGACCAGCGCCCCGTGCGCGTGCGCAACCTCGGCGATGGCCGGGATATCCTGCATCTCGAAGGTGTTCGAGCCCGGCGCCTCGGTGTGTACAAGCTTGGTGTTGGGCCGCATCAGACGCTCGATGCCCGCGCCGATCAGGGGATCATAATAGGTGGTCTCGATTCCGAAACGCGCCAGCATGCCCGCGCAAAAATTGCGGGTGGGCGAATAGACGGAATCGACGACCAGCAGGTGATCGCCGGCGCTGAGCGCTGCCATGAACGGCAAGGTCACCGCCGCTAGACCTGAAGGAACCGCAACGGTTCCCTCGGATCCTTCCAGCTCGTCAATCGCCGATGTGAGCGCATCCGTGGTTGGCGTTCCGTGTGTGCCATAGGTGTATTTCTGGTCGCGCGAGACCATCGTTGCCGCATCGGGGAAGAGGACGGTCGAGGCGTGGACGACCGGCGGATTGACAAAGCCGAAGAAACTCCGCGGGTCATGGCCAGCATGGGCCAGGCGGGTGTTGATACCGTTGCGCGAGGGTTTTGTGGTCTTGCTCATCTCTGGTCCGGTCTGTTGGCTGGATTGGTATTCAGGCAGGCTTATCGCGAGTTCCTTGCTATCACAAGAACGGGCGGCGTGTACTTGGTATGCGGCCCCGCGATACAGGAGGGGAACGATCTGATGGTTCGGCAAGCTGAGCCCGAGACCTGACAGGGCTGTCGTTTTAGCGCCCAATTTGGCTATCTTGACGATTTTAGAACATTCAAGACTTGACCCTCGGGTGATTTCAGCATGGTATGATGGGGTGCAAAAGGCATCGGCAGAGGAGCGAGAACATCGCCCATGCCGCTTTTGTCGCACCTCAAACAGGGCAACAGAAAAAAAGGTTGTATCAAATGAACAAAAAGATTTTGTCGGCTGTCGTTGGCGTCGCCGCCGTTGCAGGCATGGGAGCCACAGGGGCATCCGCTGCAACGCTGGACGATGTCAAGGCAAAGGGATTCGTCCAGTGCGGCGTGTCCACCGGCCTCGCCGGTTTTTCCGCTCCGAATGACGCAGGCGACTGGTCTGGTCTCGATGTCGATCTGTGCCGCGGCGTAGCTGCTGCAGTTTTCGGCGATGCCACGGCTGTGAAGTACAGCCCGCTGTCGGCCAAGGAACGCTTTACCGCGCTTCAGTCTGGTGAAGTTGACGTGTTGTCACGCAACACCACCTGGACCATGAGCCGTGATACCCAGCTGGGTCTCAACTTCGCTGGCGTCAACTACTATGATGGCCAGGGCTTCATGGTGCGCAAGTCGCTTGGCGTGAACTCCGCGCTGCAGCTCTCGGGCGCATCGGTCTGCGTGCAGACCGGCACCACCACCGAGCTCAACCTCACCGATTACTTCAAGGCCAACGACATGACCTACAATCCGGTCGTGTTCGAAAAGCTCGAAGAAGTGAACGCTGCCTATGACGCCAACCGTTGCGACGTTTACACAACCGATCAGTCGGGCCTGTATTCGATCCGCCTCGGCCTGTCGGCGCCGGATGAGCACATGGTTCTGCCGGAAGTGATTTCGAAAGAGCCGCTTGGACCTGCCGTTCGTCAGGGCGACGATCAGTGGTTCTCCGTCGTCAAGTGGGTTCACTTTGCCATGCTGAATGCTGAAGAACTTGGCATCACCTCGGCAAATGCAGACGAGATGCTCGAATCGACAGACCCCAACATCATGCGTCTGCTCGGCAAGGAAGGCGCTTTTGGCGAAGCCATCGGCGTCAGCAACGACTGGGCCTACCAGGTGATCAAGCAGGTTGGCAATTACGGTGAAGTGTTCGAGCGCAATGTTGGCGCCTCGACTCCGCTCGCCATTGATCGCGGCGTGAATGCGCTGTGGTCGAAGGGTGGATTCCAGTACGCACCGCCGATCCGCTAAGATCTGGCGCAACATCAAGGCGGGCTCCTACGGGAGCCCGCTTCTATGGCCTTTCTGAAAGGGGCCGAAAGCCTGACGGAACGGCGACAGGTTAACGAACGATCCGGCCAGAAGGTCCGGACGAATAGAGTTGGGGACAGACATGGCTCATCAAGCAGGCGTCTCGTCGGACGCTGATGATTCCGGCCGCGTATCGTTGATGAATGATCCAAAGGCGCGCGGCCTTTTCTTTCAGGGACTTCTGATCATCGCCGTGATTGCGATGGTTTATATGGGCATTTCCAATGCGATCGCTAATCTGGCGCGCGCGGGAATCGCGTCCGGGTTCGGCTTTTTTGGCGATCGCGCCGGCTTCGATATCGGCCAGACGATCATTCCCTACACCAATGACAGCAACTACCTGCAGGCCTTCTATGTGGGTCTGGTCAACACTCTGGTCGTCGCGGTGATCGGGATTTTCTTCGCCACCATCATCGGCTTCATCGTCGGTCTTGCGCGCCTGTCGAAGAACTATCTGGTGCAGAAATTCGCCACCGTTTACGTGGAAACGTTGCGCAACATTCCATTGCTGCTCCAACTTCTGTTCTGGTACAAGGCGGTTCTGTCGATCCTGCCATCGCCGCGCGAGGCAGCCCGGGAGACGGGCGTCGAAGTTGCGTTCAGCATCAACAATCGCGGGCTTTATCTGCCTCGGGTGATTCCTGAAGATGGATCCTCTCTGATCTTCTATGCGCTGGTGATTGCGATAGCGGCCTGGTTCTTTATTTGCAGATGGGCCAAGAAGCGGCAAATGGCCACCGGCCGGCAATTTCCGGTGTTCCTGACCGGGCTTGGATTGTTGATCGCCCTGCCGCTGCTGGCGTTCCTCGTCACCGGCATGCCGCTCTCGCTCGAATATGCAAGCCTGCAAGGTTTCAACATGGTGGGCGGCTGGATTGTCCAGCCTGAATTCATGGCGTTGCTCCTGGGCCTGGCACTCTATACGGCGTCGTTCATCGCCGAAATTGTCCGCGCAGGCATTCTTGCGGTGTCGCACGGTCAGACCGAGGCGGCCTTTGCGCTTGGAATTCGCCCCAATCTGACCAGCAGGCTGGTGATCGTGCCGCAGGCGATGCGAGTGATCATTCCACCGCTGACCAGCCAGTTCCTCAACCTTACGAAGAACTCGTCTCTGGCGGTGGCCATTGGCTATCCGGATCTGGTCTCGGTGACGGGAACCGTTCTCAATCAGACCGGTCAGGCGGTGGAGGTGATCTCGATCACCATGCTTGTCTACCTCACGCTGTCACTGTTGACGTCGGCCTTCATGAACTGGTTCAATTCCAGCGTCGCACTGGTGGAGCGCTAAGCCATGGACAACACTACCAATTCAATTGCTTATGTGCGCACCCAGGAAAGCCCGGCCACGGCCCCGCCTGTTTCGACCGGTGGAGTCGGGGGCTGGCTCAAGGAAAACCTGTTCGCCACACCGCGCGACACGGTGCTGACGATCCTGACCTTCCTGTTTCTCGTCTGGATCATCCCGCCGATTGTCGATTGGGCCTTCATCAGCGCAGTCTGGACCGGGGAAAGCCGGGAAGATTGCATTGTTCCGGGCGCAGGCGCCTGCTGGGCCTTCGTTGAGGCCAAGTTCGGTCAGTTCATGTATGGTCGCTATCCGCTTGAAGAGCGCTGGCGGGTGGACCTGTCGGGTCTGCTTCTGATCTTGGGCCTGGTGCCGATCGCCATCCCGTCGGTTCCCTACAAGCGCGAGAATGCGCTCTACCTGCTCTTCGTCTTTCCGGTTCTGGCTTTCATCCTTTTGACCGGCCAGTTCGGGTTGCGTCCGGTCGAAACGGCGCTTTGGGGCGGTCTGCTGGTCACGCTGGTTGTTGCGATCGTGGGCATCGTCGTCTCGTTCCCGCTCGGCATCCTGCTGGCTCTGGGGCGAAGGTCGGAGATGCCGATCGTCAAGATGTTCTGCGTCATCTTCATCGAGTTCTGGCGCGGCGTTCCGCTGATCACGGTCTTGTTCATGTCGTCGGTCATGCTGCCCTTATTCCTTCCCGATGGCGTGTCCTTCGACAAATTGCTGCGCGCACTGATCGGTGTGGCCTTGTTCGCTTCGGCTTATATGGCGGAAGTGATCCGCGGCGGCCTGCAGGCCATTCCCAAGGGCCAGTATGAAGCCGCCAATGCGATGGCCCTGACTTTCTGGCAGGGCACACGGCTGGTCACCATGCCGCAGGCGCTCAAGCTGGTCATTCCCGGCATCGTCAACACCTTCATCGGCCTGTTCAAGGATACCAGCCTGGTTCTCATCATCGGTCTTTTCGATCTGCTCGGTATCGTCCAGCAGAACATGAACGACCCGAACTGGATCTCACCCCAAACGCCGGCGACGGGCTTTGTCTTCGCCGCGTTTGTCTTCTTCATCTTCTGCTTCGGCATGTCGCGCTACTCCGCCTATATGGAACGGCGTCTCGACACCGGTCACAAACGATAACAGGGGAATACAACCATGTCTGATGGTAACGCAGCAGCAGTAGAGGGCGCCGGCCCATCGAAAATGACGGTGTCGGAAACCGATGTCGCCATCGAGCTGATCGGCATGAACAAGTGGTACGGCGATTTTCACGTGCTTCGCGACATCAATCTCAAGGTGATGCGCGGAGAACGGATCGTCATCGCCGGTCCTTCCGGGTCCGGCAAATCAACCATGATCCGCTGCATCAACCGGCTGGAAGAGCACCAGAAGGGCAAGATCATTGTCGACGGCATCGAGCTGACCAACGATCTCAAGAAGATCGATGAAGTCCGGCGCGAGGTCGGCATGGTGTTTCAGCACTTCAACCTGTTCCCGCACCTGACCATCCTCGAAAACTGCACGCTCGCGCCGATCTGGGTCCGCAAGATGCCGAAGAAGAAGGCCGAGGAAGTCGCCATGCACTTCCTGGAGCGGGTGAAAATTCCTGAACAGGCCAACAAATACCCCGGTCAGCTCTCAGGCGGCCAGCAGCAGCGTGTGGCCATCGCCCGGTCGCTGTGCATGAACCCGCGGATCATGCTGTTTGACGAGCCGACGTCGGCGCTCGATCCGGAAATGATCAAGGAAGTGCTCGACACCATGGTCGGGCTTGCCGAAGAAGGCATGACCATGCTGTGCGTCACCCACGAGATGGGCTTTGCGCGTCAGGTCGCCAACCGGGTGATCTTCATGGACCAGGGCCAGATCGTGGAGCAGAACGAGCCCGGCGAATTCTTCGACAATCCGCAGCATGAGCGGACCAAAATGTTCCTGAGCCAGATCCTGCATTAGGCATTGGGAATCCCGGCTTTCGGAGCTTCCAGGCCCTTGTGTCGAGCCATGCGTTATGTGCTTGGCGTCGTACTGCTCAGCATCTTTGCACTCGGCCTCGGGGTCCTGATCCCGAGGCCGTTTCTGGCTTCAACTCCGGGTCCTGTGGCAGCCGCGGCTGGTTCGCCATCACCCGAGAGCACCCGCACGGTTCTGCTTCTGTCGACGGAAATCCATACCGACCTGGCCCTGCCGGCCAGTCCTGATGTGGTGGCGCGATTCTCCTTCATGGCAGCCGACGGGCTCGATCCCTCCCAGCCAGGCGTCTCCTATATCATCGCCGGATGGGGTGGCCGGAGTTTCTACATCGAAACGCCCAGGTGGGCCGATCTCAAGCCGGGCCCGGTATTCAACGCGCTGACCTATGACCGCTCGGTCATGCACATGGCGCTTGGCGGCGGCATTGACCAAAATCACCCGACGGTAACGGAAATCGAACTTGATGAGGCATCGTTTGAACGTGTCTTGCAAGGGGTTCTGGCAAGTTTCACATTGGACAGCGCCGGGGAGCGGATCGTCGTGCCGGGCGCGCAATATGGAGAGTATGATCTCTTCTACGAGGCCGAGGGTCTGTTCAATGCGCTTGCAGGCTGCAACGTGTGGACCGCGGCGACGCTCAGGCAGGCGGGACTGAGGACCGGGTGGTGGACGCCTTTGCCCGGGCTGCTGAGCTTGAGCCTGAAGCTGCACAATCCGCGGCTGGGTCTATAGTCCCGCGGCACGGTAGCCATAAAGCCAGTCGAGATCGCTTGCCAGGCTTTCAGGGCTTTTGACTGCGAGCAGCAAATCGCGTCCGAGCCTGACCGGCCCGCGGGCATGATAGGCGAACCGATTGAAGGCGGCGCGTTTACGGGCGCGGCCGATGCGGATCCGGCGACGGGTCTCGTACTGCGTCACCGCCTGGCGCACCTCGTCTTCCGCCGCATCCGAGACAGCCTGCGCCAGTTCATAGCCGTCCTCGATCGCCATGGCCGCGCCCTGCGCGGCAAAAGGCGTCATGGCGTGGGCGGCGTCGCCGATCAGCACCGTGCCGGCATCATTGCTCCAGCGGCCATCCGGCACTTCAAACAGCGGCCACCAGGTCATCTGCGGCGCATCGCGAAGGATCGAAAGCAGGTCCGGATGCGACTCCCTGAAGGCTTCGAGCAGGTTGACGCGGTCCGTCGGGTTCTCGCGTTCCGCCCAGGTCTGACCGGGGTCTGCGCCCCTGGCGATTGCAACCATGTTGATGGCCGTGCTGTTTTCGATGGGGTAGGCGACCAGATGAGTGTTCGTTCCCAGGAACGCCGTGACGTTGCCGGGATTGAGGATCGCCCGCACGCCGTCGGCCGGCATCTTGAACCGCCAGGCCACTTGCCCGGAAAAACGCGGGGAATTGGCTCCCGGAACCAGATGGCGGGTCTGGGACCAGACCCCGTCCGCGCCGACGGTCAACAAAGGCGCCGGTCGGCCAAGGCGCTCAGGAAGGGTCGGGATCGTCGCGGATTCGACCCGCTGGTTGAGATGCAATCGGCAGCGGGACTGGGACTTGACGGCCTCGATCAGCATCGCCTGAAGATCGGCGCGGTGCATGACGCCGTATGGGGCGCCCCATCGCGCCGCGGCGAAGGTTCCGCAGGGCACATGGGCTATCTTTCGCAGCGACAGGCCAGAGACCAGAGTAATCTGATGCGGGCAGATCATGGCCTTCGACAACGAATTGCCGAGGCCGAGATCAATCAGGATGCGGCTGGCATTGGGCGAGATCTGCAAGCCCGCGCCGACTTCGCTCAGCGCTTGCGCCTGTTCGATGATGTCGACCTCATGGCCTTTGCGGGCGAAGGAAAGCGCGGTCACGAGCCCGGCTATGCCAGCGCCGACGATGGTGATGTTCTGGGCAGACATCGCGCCCTCCCGGCCAGGTCTTGGAGAAGACCTGCTTCAAGCCACCTTGTGATTCAAGGTGCACCCGGAAGGGACGGTGACGTCAGCACTGAGCGCCGGATTGAACCTGTAGAGGGTCGAACAATAGGGGCAAACCTTTTCCACATCGGCGCCCATGTCGAGGAATTCATGGGGATGGTCGAAGGGCGGGGTGGCGCCCACGCACATGAATTCCTTCACGCCGATCTCAATGGCTGGATGGCCCGCATCATTCTGGAAATGGGGAATCTGGTGGTCGGCCATGCATGTCTCCGTCGCGGCGAACTCGATTTTGGCGGACCATATACGCTGGACCGGCAAATGTGTAGCGGGTAATTGGCTGCTTTCCTGATCTCGTCCGCTGCAATTGCGAGCCATGGCGTGCGACATTTGCAAGACGCTCCGATTGGGTTAGGTATGGCGTGAAGGGACATCACATGAATCTCGATCGTTTGCAGGCTGGACGCTTCACTTCCGGCACTCTGGATATCGCCTGGTATGAAGCGGGAAACCCCGATGGTTTTCCGGTTCTGCTGATCCATGGCTTCGCCTCGACCGCGCATGTCAACTGGGTGTTTCCCGGCTGGTTCAAGACGCTGGATCAGGCCGGCTTCCGGGTGATTGGACTCGACAATCGCGGTCACGGGGAATCCGACAAGCCGCATGATCCCGAGGCGTATCATCCGGAAACCATGGCAGCCGATGCGGCCGGATTGCTTGAGGATCTGGGTATCGATTCGGCCCATGTGATGGGTTATTCCATGGGCGCCCGGATTTCGGCGTTCCTGGCGATTTCCCGGCCCGACCTGGTCCGCTCGGTGGTGTTTGGCGGTCTCGGTATCGGCATGGTCGAAGGCGTGGGCGATTGGGATCCGATCGCCAGGGCTTTGCGGGCAGACTCCATTGATGATGTCAGCGACAAGATGGGCCGGATGTTCCGCGCCTTTGCCGATCAGACAAAGAGCGACCGGCTGGCGCTCGCCGCCTGCATAAGCACGTCGCGGACGCTTGTTAGCCGTGAGGACGTGGCGCGGCTTGCGATGCCGGCGCTGGTCGGCGTCGGCACAAGGGACGAGATCGCAGGCTCCGCCGAAGAACTGGCGCGGCTGATCCCGCATTCGAGGTTTCTCGATATTCCCAATCGCGACCACATGCTCGCCGTTGGAGACAAGACCTTCAAGGCCACGGTGCTTGAGTTCTTTGCCGATGTCGAAGCCGGAGCGTTTGCATGAAGGACCTCGAGAGCCCGGTGGTTTTTCAAGGCCATTCCGGCAACCGGATCGTTGGCGATATACACGAGCCGAGGGGCCATCAGCATGGAAATCCTGTGCTTCTGCTACATGGCGGGGGACAGACAAGGCACGCCTGGGGCGGGGCCGCGAGGCGCATCGCCGATGCGGGGCATGCGGCGTTTACGGTTGATCAGCGCGGCCACGGCGACAGCGCCTGGGTCGAGGACCTGGCCTATTCGTCCGAGGATTACGCCGCGGATGCTGTCGCGATCTGCCGCGAAATCGCGGTGAATTCCGGCAGGGCGCCGGTGCTGGTGGGGGCGTCGCTTGGCGGCATTTCCGGCATGCTGGCCGGTCACATGGGTGGACCGGATCTGCTCGCGGGTCTGGTTCTGGTCGATATCACCCCGCACATGGACGCCGAGGGAGTGAGCAAGATCCAGGGCTTCATGGCGGAGCGCATGCGCGAGGGTTTCGCAACGCTGGAAGAGGCCGCGGGGGCAATCGCCGCCTATCTGCCGAACCGGCCGCCGCCGCGGTCGCTCGAGGGCCTCGCCAAGAACCTGCGGAAGGGCCCGGATGGCCGCTATCGCTGGCACTGGGACCCGGCCTTCATCGCCGGACCGCGCACCATAAACACCGGCGGCGAGACCGTGCAGAAAAACCTGATCGCAGCCGTCCGCAGCCTGACAATTCCGGTGTTGCTCGTCCGCGGTCAGCAGTCCGAGCTTGTCACCGAAGAAGCGGTTCAAGCCTTTCGCGAAATGGCGCCGCATGCCGATTATGTCGATGTGTCGGGCGCCGGCCACATGGTGGCGGGTGATCGCAATGACGCCTTCAACGACGCAGTCCTAGGGTTCCTCGACAAACTCGAGGGGCGTGATCGCGAGTCAGCCTAGGAATTTCCGGTGCCTGCTTTCAGTCCAGCCACGATCCGGATTCCCCGGCGCAGCGCGGTGAAGGCCGCGCCCAGGGCGATCACAAGCAGGGCTGCCACAAGGATTTCGTCCCGGCCGTTCCACAAAGGCGCAAAAGTCGACAGCACGGCTGCCGCCGTGATCGTTGCCATGCGGTGTTGCTTGGCCATCGGACCTGAAAAATCGCTGGCCAAACCGTTGGCGCGGCCGAGTTCACGCACATAGGCCGTCAGCACGGCAAAAGCCCCGGCTGCAAAGCCGATTTCGGGCATTCCGACGCCATAACCCGCGCCGGCAAAGATCAGCAGATCGGCGACGCGGTCGGGAAACTCGTTCCAGAAAGGACCGTCGGCCGCCGCCTTGCCGCCCTCGACGGCGACCATCCCATCAAACAGGTTGCAGAGCAGGCGGAGCTGGCAAAAGAGCGCCGCCAGCAGCAGCAGGATGATGCGGGCAGCACCCGTCTCCTGCCCGGCCCACCAGAAGCACACTCCTGCAAGGGCGGCGGCAAGCATGCTCGCCTGCGAGATCTGGTTTGGCGTGATCGACATTCCCGCCATGCGGCGGGCGATCACTTGCGCCCAGCGGCTGTCGCGGCTCGTGAGCGGGCGGCGGTCTCCGGCTGCTTCCGTCATGGTTGCCTCCTGTTGCGGGCAAGCGAGAAATTGTAGAGCGCGGCATAGCTGGTGGAGACAGCCAGGGGCACGGCGATGGTGCTCGCGATCTCCGGCGTGCCACTCAGCCAGTGAAAGGCGGTCAGCAGGCTGATCGAAACAATGAGGACGATGACCGGCGGGGCCCAGTAGGCGGCAGACCCACTGACGCGCTTCGACAAATGGTCGATCCCGGACTTCAGGAACAGCGTGATGAGAGCCGACAGTGCGCCTTGAACGGCGCCAGCCACGAGCGGCTGCGGCATGGGGTGGGCGCGGTTGGCGAAAACCGCCCAGGAGCCCATCGCCATGAAGGCGAAGAGCACATGCACCACGCTGCTGCTTGCGACCGCCCGAAGCTGGCTGGTCATGTCGCTGACCACCAGAAGCGGACGATGTGGAAGAACACAGGCGCCGAGAAGACGACCGAATCGAGACGATCGATCAGCCCGCCATGGCCGCCGATCAGATAACCCCAGTCCTTGACGCCACGGTCTCGCTTGATGGCCGACATGACCAGCCCGCCGAAGAAGCCCATGATGGCGATGACGAAGGCAAGAAGGCCTGCCTGCAATGGCGTGAACGGCGTGATCCACCACAGTGATGCGCCGATCAGCGTAGCGCTGGCGACGCCGCCGACAAAGCCCTCGACGGTCTTCGACGGCGACAGGCGTGGCGCGATCTTGGTCTTGCCGAACAGCTTGCCCCAGACATATTGCAGCACGTCGCTCAATTGGACGACAATGATCAGGAAGGCGATGAGCAGTACGTTGCGTCCCTCGTAGCCCGCAATGTCAAGGCTGAGCAGGGCGGGCACATGGCTGGCGCAGAAGACGCAGATCATCAGCGCCCATTGCACCTCGGCGATGCGGATTAGAAAGCGTTCCGTATCGCCGCGCAATGTCGCGAGAATCGGCATGAACAGAAAGGCGTAGACCGGAATGAAGATCGAATAGAGCCCGTACCATTCGATGGCGATCAGGTAATATTGCACCGGCAGAACGACGAAAAAGGCGGCTGCCAGCGCCCAGTGATCGGCGCGCCGCGTGTTGGTGAGCGTGATGAATTCGCGCAGCGCCGCAAACGAGCAGAAGGCAAAGAGCACGACGACGCCGATGCGCCCGGCGATGAAGGCAAGGCCGATCAGGATGACCATGACCCACCAGGCATTGATGCGGGCATTGAGGTTCTCGATCACGGCGTTCGATCCGTCAGGGGACAGCCGCCGCTGCAGGATGAAGCCGATGGTCGAGGCAAACACCAGCACGCCGCCGACACCGATGAGAAGCAGGATGAGGTCTGATGCAGCAGCACTCATTGGCTTGTCCCTTCCTGCTTCGGCGACAGCGCCAGAAGTGCCGCTTCCGCCCGCGCTGTAAATGCTTCCCGCGTCTCGTCAGGGCCTACATGCAGGGCATCGCCAAAGCTGACGGTGCAGATCAGGGGAATGGGCAGGAACTCGCCCTTGGGCATGACCCGGTTCAGGTTGTCGATCCAGACCGGAACCAGATCGATCGTCGGCCTGGCCTTTGCCAGGTTGTAGAGCCCGCTCTTGAACGGCAGCAGCCGCGCCTCGGTTTCGTTGCGCGTGCCTTCGGGGAACAGGATCAGCGAGGAACCGGCGTCGAGCGCGCCGGACATTTCCTCGATCGGATCACGGGTGCGCTTCTCCCGGTCGCGTTCGATCAGCACCGCGTTAAAGACATCGCAGCCGATGAAGCGGTTCAGTTTCGATTTCAGCCAGTATTCAGCCGCCGCCACCGGCCTTGTGCGGACCCGCATCCAGGGCGGCAGCACCGCCCAGACGAGAATGAAATCGCCATGGCTCGAATGGTTGGCGAAATAGATGTTCTGGCCCTGCGGCGGCCCGCTTTCCGGCCAGATGGCGCGCACGGCGGTCACCGCGCGCGCAAAGACTACGATCAGCCCGGACATGGGCCCAGCGAGCACCCTCTTGATCACATTGATGTTCCCCACCGACGCAAGAAACGAGACTGCCAAAGTGCTACGAAAAGTCAACTGCGCCGGTTGTGCGGACTTTCCGGACAGTGGGCTGCGGCGGTGATTGCCCGAGTTCTTCAAGTCAAGCAACAGGGTCCGGTTGGGAATTGCGGTTACGGCACTATCTTCCCGAGAATGTCGGTCGCCGTTTTTCCATGAAGGCCCGCCGGCCTTCCGCGTAGTCGAGACTGTCGAAGGTCAGGCCGCGATGTCCGCTGCCCGTTGCCAATCCTGGTCTGATCCGGAGTTTTGAGCTGAAACAGCATACTTTGATGCCCGAACCGAAAGCGGTGCGGCGGTTGCAATGTCCGCAGCCAGCCCTAAGGCTTCGGCCTCCAGTTGATCCGGTCGAAACAGCGACAGAAGGCAGCCGCAGGCCAGAGCATCCGCGGCGGAGATCTCCTGCGTCGAATAGAGTGCATGTCGCGCCCGCTGGTCGCCCAGCGCGCGCACCAGGTCCTGAACCGCATCGAGCGGATAGGCCAGCCCGAGCCTGGCGGCGGGAATGGCAAATCTGGCCGTGTCATCGGCAAGCCTGATGTCGGCTGCTGCCGCGATGCCGAAGCCTCCGCCAAAACAGATGCCGCGGATGGCCGCTATGACCGGGACCGGGCATGTCCGGATCGCGGCAAAGGCGGCTGAATTTCCAGCCTCGTACGCGCGCGCGGTGGCTGCGTCCTTGCGCAGGGTCTCGAACTCCCCGATATCCGCACCGGCCGAGAAATCGCGGCCGCCCGCGCCTTCGATGATCACCACACGGGCATCAACGGTGTCCACCAGCCAGTCAAGCGCCGCGGGCAGGGCACGCCACATCGCATCGTTGAGCGCATTGCGCTTTTCCGGGCGGTTGATGGTCAGCCGGCCGATATGAGTGTCTGCGGCAACGGTCAGGATTGCGCCATCCGCAAAGGAATTGTTCACGTCCATTTCATCCGCCATTTGTTTTTTGAGCGTTCTGGCTTATCTTCAATGGGATTGCAAACAAGCCCGGAGGCGGCAATGGCAGCGAATTCAGGCGTGCGCGCAGGCGAATCCCTCAAGTCGATCGATCCGATCTGGGATTCGATCCGCATGGAAGCCGAGCGCTCGATTGCACAGGATCCGCTTCTGGCGGCGTTCATGTACTCGACCATTCTCAATCAGCCCTCGCTCGAGGAGGCGGTGATCCACCGTGTCTGCGAGCGTCTTGATCATCCCGACCTCAAGGCCAACCTGCTGCGGCAGACGTTTCTGGAAATGTTGAACGACTGGGCCGACTGGGGCTCGGTGCTGCGCGTCGACATTCAGGCCGTTTATGACCGGGATCCGGCCTGCTCGCGTTTCATTCAGCCGGTTCTGTACTTCAAGGGCTTTCATGCCATCCAGACGCACCGGCTGGCGCATTGGCTCTGGAACCGGGGCCGCACCGACTTCGCGCTCTATCTGCAAAGCCGCTCATCAGAGATCTTTCAGACCGACATCAATCCTGCGGCGAAGATCGGCAAGGGTATCTTCCTCGATCACGCCACCGGCCTGGTCGTCGGCATGACCGCGACCATCGGCGACAATGTCTCGATCCTCCAGGGTGTGACGCTTGGCGGCACCGGCAAGGAGAGCGGCGACAGGCATCCCAAGATCCGCGACGGCGTGCTGATCGGCGCGGGCGCCAAGGTATTGGGCAATATCGAGATCGGTCATTGCAGCCGCATTGCCGCGGGATCGGTGGTGCTCAAGGAGGTGCCGCCCAACACCACCGTGGCCGGCGTTCCGGCGCGTGTCGTGGGAACCGCGGGCTGCGAGGAGCCATCGCGCGCCATGGACCAGATGCTCGGCGCCGGCGACTGACGCACTCGCGACACAGGGGCGGGCGGCAACCGTTTCAGCATAAATCATGATCACGGGTTTGATTTAGCCCGCCGTCCGTGCCAAAAGCGCGGGCCAAGCCAATTGCCCAGGAGAGCACCGTGAAGCCCGACGAAATCATCAAGCTGGACGCCTATTTCAAGCGCATTTTTAACGAAAAGATGGTCGTGAAAGCGCGTCCGCGGAAGGATGATTCGGCGGAAGTGTATGTGGGTGACGAATTCCTCGGCATCGTGTTTCGCGATGATGAGGATGGCGATCTGTCCTACAATTTCTCGATGGCCATCCTGGACGTCGATCTCAGCGAATAAGCGCTGATTCGAGGCGGTTGCGGACATCGCGCTCGATCTCGCGCCAATGCGGCAGGAGATCGATGGAGAACCGGTAGGTGACCGACAGGTCCTCGCCGATGGCAATGTCCCGCTGGCACCCGGTCCTGGTGTTGAAATCCGGTTCCGTGCCGGAGTCTTCGACCAGGCAGCGAATGGCATAGGGCTGTTCGCTGAAGCTGCGTTCCACATACATCAGCTCATTGGCGTACCCGGCGCCTGACCTGAGCCGGAAGGAATCAAGCCCGCTCGGGCCAGCCACCGGCACTCCATCGGTCAGTCTCTTGTAAATCGGCGTGAAACGGCCCGACATGTCGCGCGACATGGTGGCTTGCGCGATGCGGGCGAAAATCAGCCCGTCAGCCGAACGGGTCTGGTTGAAGATATCCCGCGTCGCTTCGCTGTAGCCGTGCATTCCCGGCCATGAGAAATAGGTGTCGACGGCGTTCTGCACGCCGGAGACCCTCTGGGATTGAAACCGGATCACATTTGCGGGCAAGCTCAGGACATCATTGCCGATGACAATCTCATAAAGCGTCGTCTCCGCCGTATTGCCCGCGCGCGAAATGTTCTTGCCGACCATGCGTCCGGTCGCAGCGATCGCCAGGGTGACGAGGCACATGATGGCCACCACAGCAGTGATCTTCCAGACAAAGCGCGGCGACAGCAGCGGCACGTGGTCTGGCGCAGTCGTGGGTTCGGGCATGATCAACCAGTCTGGTGTGTGCCAAAATGGATCATCCAGCTGCGGCACAGTGCTTGCTTGATGGGGTGACGTAGCTCAATCTTGACCCCGGCATGGTTAACCAATGATTTACACGCTCGAAATCCTCACCGCGATTTTTGTCATGGCCACCGGCTTTGCCGCATCCTGGGCCGGGCTCGAACTCGTTCGCTGGGCAGGGTGGCGCGAACCCGCCATGGGCCGGATCTCCGGCGGGCCTGTGAGAGTCGCCGCGGAACTGGCGCTTGCCGCGATGATCGGACCGCGGTTGCTGCTTGCCAACGGATTTCGGAACTGGCGCAATGGCATGGTGTCGTTGCCGCTGTTTGCGGTTCTGGCGCTGGTGGCAGCCGGCTGGTCGATGTGCTCGGGCGTCCTCGTGCTGCAGATGGCCTTCGCAAGCGGTTTTTTCCTGGCCTGATCCGGTTCCATTTGGAAGCGCGGGGCACTAAACAGTGTGGGAAGGCTTTCGCCGCCGCTGGTTCAGCTCCGGTGGCGAGCCTAAGCCTTATGGTATTCGCAAACGGAGAGGTAACGGGATGGCGGTCTACAGTCTGGACGGCAAGGAGCCGAAACTCCCGGACGGCTTCCATTTCGTGGCGGACAGTGCCCGGGTGATCGGCGATGTCATTCTGGAAGAGGGGGCAGGCATCTGGTTTGGCGCCGTGCTGCGCGGCGACAATGAGCCGATCACCATAGGCGAAGGCTCCAATATTCAGGAGAACTGCGTGCTGCACACCGACATGGGCTTTCCGCTCACCGTTGGCAAAGGCTGCACCATCGGCCATTCGGCCATCCTGCATGGCTGCACCATCGGCGACAACAGCCTGGTGGGCATGGGGGCGACGGTGCTCAATGGCGCAAGGATCGGAGAGAATTGCCTGATCGGCGCAGGCGCGCTGGTGACCGAGGGCAAGGTGATTCCCGACAATTCGCTGGTCGTCGGATCCCCTGCGCGGGTGGTCAGGACGCTCGATGCGGGTGCGGCGGACATGTTGAAACTTTCCGCCAGCCATTATGTGGAAAATGCGAAGCGCTTTGCCAAGGGGCTCAAGCGGCTCGATTGACGCTGCCTGCCTGGCACAAAAAAGAGCCGATCCCAGGGGACATTGGGATCGGCTCAAGGCCTGGCCGTTGCGGGGAAGCATGGGGACTCGACCTAGGCCCACTCGGAACCGGCCGCACACCGTGCGGCCGGCAATTCTCAAGATCCGGACCGCCCCCGCGGCGATGGCCCGGACCCGGTGATCAGTTGCTCACAGCGCCGACGGCGGTGGCGGCATTGCCCGGTCCAAGCTTGGTCCATCGCGCCGCATGTTCGGACGATTGGCGCTTGACGAATGTGTAGCCGGTTTCAGACCAGAGGCGGACATCACCGCGCATGTTGTCGAGAATGTAGTCGCCATAGTCGGTCCGCACAGTCAGCACAGCGTGACCGTCGCCATTTTGCTGCAACACGACGGTGATCAGCAGATCTTGCGCCGAAAACCCCATTTCCATCAGCATGTGCCGCTTGAGCAGAACATAGTCTTCGCAGTCGCCGACGGTTCGCGGGTAAGCCCACAATTCCTCTACGCCATAGATGTTGAGATCGGTGTCGGGCGTGATCGCCTGGTTGACACGCGTGTTGATCTCAAGCATCTGCGCCCAGCGCTTGCGCGTCAGTTGCATCGGCCCCTGGTCTCGGCCCAGTGCCCCGCATTCGCTCGAATAGGTCTTGCAGAACTCGTAATGACCGATTGGCGGACTGGTCTTGCCGACCGGAACCAGATTGGTCGGCGTTGCCATGCTGGCGGTTGTGAAGGTGAAAACCAGGCCACAGGCTGCGGCAAACTTCCCCAGTACTTGAATGTGTGTGTTCATTTTTGCGTCTCCCCGTTATGAGGAAACAATGACATTCAATATTTGAGATCAGCCAAAAAATAACAGTATAAGTAAGTTCAAATGTGAGATCAATACTATTCAAATGAAATGAAAAATATAACAAAACAAGTATAAAATACTGAATATTGCTGCAAGCTTTTGGCAACCATAAGCAGGCTCTCCCGCGCAGCCGCCGGATGTCGGTGCCGTTTCGGGGTATTGGACGTGGGAGTTCGGCTGTCGTCAAGCCAGGTTACGGCAGGCACAAAAAAACCGGCTCCTGGAGGCCGGTTTGGTTGTCCGTGCGTGATTTGCGACGGCGTAGACAAAAGAACACCGTGAAACGGGTTCAACTTTTCCGTCAGGCGTCAGGACAGCTTGTTAATCGCGTCTTCAGGCTGGAACGTCATGAATTCCATGGCGATGCCTTCCTGGAAATGCCGGACAACGCGGCCGCGCATGTTTCCAAGCACAACCATCGTGCCGAAGGCGGGACGCACATCGATTTCCACGGCAGCGCCTGACACGGACAGGTCGATGATGCGGCAAGGGTAGCGCCGTCCGTCATCGAGGCGGATTTCGGACATCGGATTGCTTGGCGCCACGCGCTCGTGCCTGCGATCCTCGGGCAGCCCGAGCTCGTGCTTGTTGGCAAGCCAGGTCAGCTGCGCCGACAGCTTGTCGCGCTTGCGGTCCGTTGCATTGAGCGAAATCGTGAAGGAGCGGATCGATGTCTCCGTCACCTTGCCTTCAATACGGCCAATGTAATCGAGATAGGCAACGATGCGCTCGCCCACTTCCGGGCGGTTTCCGGTCGATATCACCGCGTCGAAGGGCGACATGGTGTCGACGATGCAGTCATGTTCGGAATGATCGGCACGCATGAAACGGCCCTGAACCGAGATGGAAACCCGGCTATATTTCCGTTCGGGCGCTTCGGGTGGAGCGTAGTAGTGCGATGTGGAGTTCACGGTCAACATAGCAGCCTTGTCGATTCCGGATGATTTCTTTGAAGCATCCTATGCCGCCCATTGTTAACATTGGGTAAGCATCCGCTGGCCAACACACGTTAATCGCGCCGTCCACCATCCAGCACCACCAGATGCGCCACTTTCCGGCTTTCAAGGGCCTGGGTTCGCATGACATTCGCAGCCGAAGACAGGCCGACTTCCGGACGATTTGCCAGGAACACCGGATCCCGCGACGGATCGATGAAGCGGATGCCGGTGGTGGAAAATCCGGCGAGGGGATCATGGCCGACCCAATAGGGCGGCTTGAACAGCGACAGCAAGCCGATCAGCCGGTCATGTTCCCCGGTGGGGCCGGTGATCGGCAGCAACAGCATCTCGGCTTGCGTCACGCGACCGCCGGTGCTCAGGACGTCGAGCGACAACACCGCCGGTGTGGCGCGGGTTGCCACCGCTGCACCTGTCCGCGAGGCGTTTCGGACACCGTCGGCAAGCCACAGCGCGCCGAAGGTCGATCCCTTCAGTTCACGGCAGCACAGCGAACACAACGCGGTGCCGGCGAGCCTGAAGCTGAGTTGAAGGTCTGCATTGAGGTCGCAGATGAAGACATGAGGCAGCACCTCGCGGATATCGGCCGGTTCGATGTCGGTACGGTTTGGCGCCACCCGCTTGCCGCGTTTGGCCATCCAGTACTCAAAGAGCTGAAGGCTGTTCTTGTGTTTCATTTCGCTGGCACCCTGTAGCCGGAATTCGAATTTCGGACCGGATCTGCGCCATTCTGGCACACACCGGATCCGCAAAGCGGTTGTGACGTTAGCAAAGCGAGAACCATGCCACGGCGACGCCATTAAGGTTAATTTTTGCTTTCGATTGCCGCCCGACCTGTGCCGTGCCATCTTGGGTCATCACTTCAGAAGGGAATGTCCTTCAGCACAATTTTGGACGAGGGGACTCGACCGGCCGTTCGCTTCTGGCGAGCGGCTTTTTTTTGCGCTGATGGCGTTGCCAGTGTGCGACGCGGGCTCTACTCCTCGCTTTGACGGATATGTCCGTAGAAGGATGCGCCTGCACGATGACCCACGAACCCGATCGACAAGATCCTGACCCACGATATGCCGAACCGGACCGTCCGGGTCACGAACCGATTTTCAACATTCCCAATGTTGTCCTGGCCATCCTCCTGGTGATGGTGGCCATTCAGGTTGCACTCGATTCCTTTTTGCCTGAGCGGGCCGTGCTGGAAATCATTTTGCAGGGGGCCTTCATTCCGCAGCGCTATTCGGTTCTGATCTCCGGCCAGGTCGGGCCGTATCTGTGGTCACCTTTCACCTATTCCCTGCTGCATGGCGGCTATGCGCATCTGGCGCTGAATTCCTTCTGGCTGGCAGCCTTTGGCTCGATCATCGCCCGACGCATCGGATGGGTCCGGTTCCTGGTGTTCTGGTTTGCGGGCGCGATCGCGTCTGCGGCGCTTTTTCTTGTCTTTCACTGGGGCGATCAGAGCGTCATGGTCGGCGCCTCCGGCGTCGTCTCGGCCTTGATGGGCGCGGCCGCGCGGTTCGCCTTCGGAAACAGCGGCTTTCGCCGGGACCGGGCGCATCTCAATCCACGGACATCCATCGTTCACTCGTTGAGCAACCGCACGGTGGTTGCCTTCCTCGCCGTCTGGTTCGGGATCAATCTGCTGACCGCCGTCGGCTTCTCCTTCGGAATGGTGGATTCAGCGATTGCCTGGGAAGCCCATGTCGGCGGGTTCCTGTTCGGCTTTCTCGCGTTTTCCCTGTTTGATCCAATCGACCGCCGCTAACGCCAGCCGTCTCGGCCCGCAATCGGGTGACACAGGGACCGGTCCGGGCTGGGCAGCGGCCGGAATGGCCCAGCATCCAAAGGCTTGCAAACAGGTGGCATCGGGCGCACCATGCTGCTCCTATGCGGATGCGCCAAAGACATGGGGTATTCGAAGCATTCTTGCGGAAGGAGGACTGCATGACTGTCAAACAGATACTCGACCAGAAGGGCCGTGACGTCGTTACCGTCAGCCCGTCGATGGGCACGGAGGAGGCGGTCCGCTTCCTTGCGGAGAACAAGATCGGCGCGGTGGTGGTCACCGGCCCTGGTGGCAGGATTGCAGGCATTCTCTCGGAGCGCGACATTGTCCGCGCCGTCGCCACCAAAGGCGCCAAGGCTTTGACTGCGCCGATTTCGGCTATCATGACATCAAAGGTCACAACCTGCGGCCAGTCGCACTCCGTCAATCAGGTCATGGAGTTGATGACCAACGGCCGCTTCCGGCATTTGCCGGTGGAAGAGGATGGGAAGCTTGTCGGGATCATATCGATCGGCGACGTGGTGCGCCGCCGGATCGAGGATGTCGAGCGCGAAGCCGCGGAAATCAAGGCCTATATCGCGAGCTGATGCGCCGCGCTGTCCTGCTCGAGGCCCGTGTCAGAGCGGACCGATGGCGGCCTGCATCCGGGTGATTTCGCCGAGCTTGGCGGAAGCTTCCTGGTAGCCACGATCTATGGCTTCGCTGGCGCGGTGAAACTCCGACAGGCCGATATCCGCCAGCCGCGGGTGCAGCGACATATCCGGTGGATCGCCTGCGAGACGGGCCCGCGAAATCCGGTCCTGGATGATGTTGAAGGCCTGAACCATGACGGCTGTCATGCCGAGGCGGCTTTCACGCGGCCTCTTGCGTTTGTCCTGGCTGGTCTCGTCCAAGACCGGCTCGCTTGCCGTGTGTTTGATCACCGCCGAGCGGCCATAGAGATCATAATGCAGGTTCACAGCGACGACGAGCGGCTGCTCATGCGCCCGGCAGACCGATACCGGCACCGGATTGACCAGCGCGCCATCAAGCAGCGTGCGGTTGTTGCAGCGGACCGGTTCGAAAATTCCGGGCAGGGCATAGGATGCGCGAATGCCGGTGATGAGCGAGCCGGACGAGATCCAGACTTCGTGGCCGGTGTTGAGTTCGGCTGCGACCGCGACAAAGGTGCGGTCGAGATCCTCGATATTGACGCCGATGAGGTGCTCCTGCATGCGGTCATTCAAGCGCATGCCGCCGAACAGGCCGCCGCCGCCTATGGCGAAATCGAGAAGGCCGGCTATGCGGCGCATGGTCAGGCTGCGGGCAAAGGTTTCGAGTTCATCGAGCCGCCCGGCAAGGTAACAGCCGCCAACCAGCGCGCCGATCGAGGTTCCGGCAATCATCGAGACCTCGACGCCGGCTTCGTCCAGAGCGCGCAGAACCCCTATATGAGCCCATCCACGCGCGGCGCCGCCGCCGAGCGCGAGCGCAATACGTGGTTTCTCTGGCAGCTTCTGGTGCATGGCGCTCACAGGCGTCGCCGCCTTGACAGGGATTGCCTGCGCCGCAAGGGCAGGCTCGGTTGTTCGGTTCATGTTCCAGTTCAGCATCAACTCAGTCCTTCCCGCCGAACACTCCCCCAGTGTTTGATGTAATGACACCAGCAATGGGTTTCAAATTGATGAAGGATGTCGAATCTGCCTCAAAATGGAGCAATCTGGCTAATGATCGGTGTAGACTGTTGCGGGATCGAACAGCGGGCTCGAATCGGTTACGAGTTGCGGTCCGCCGTCACCGCTGACAATCTTGCGATAAAAGCACGACCGGCGTCCGGTGTGGCAGGTGGTATCCGAACCGCCAACGCGCACCTTGAGCAGCACCGCGTCCTGATCGCAGTCGATCCGGATCTCTTCGACCATCTGGACATTGCCGGAGGTTTCGCCCTTCTTCCAAAGGCTCTGGCGCGACCGGCTCCAGTAATGGGCGATTCCGGTCTCGATGGTCAGCCGCAGCGCTTCAGCGTTCATGTGCGCCAGCATCAGCACCGCGTTGTCGCCGCTGTCGGTGACAACGGCGGTGATCAGCCCGTTCGAGTCAAAACGCGGTGAAAGAACGGCGCCTTCCTCAAGCGCCGCCTTGGTCTCGCTGGTTTGTGTTCCGCTGCCGGTCATGGGACCCCCTGATGTCAGGGGCTGTCCATCAACCCCGGATCAATGTCATGAAGCGGACCTGTTCATGCGGATCCGTCTTGAACGCGCCTGTAAAGGTCGTGGTGATGGTTGTCGAGCCCTGCTTCTGAATGCCGCGCATCGCCATGCACATGTGTTCAGCCTCGATCATCACCGCCACGCCGCGCGGACGCAAGGTGTCGTCGATGGCATGGGCGACCTGCGCCGTCATGGTTTCCTGGGTCTGCAGGCGGCGGCCGAAGATATCGACGACGCGGGCGATCTTGGACAGGCCCACGACCTTGCCGTCCGGCAGATAGGCGACATGCGCCTTGCCGATGATCGGCACCATGTGGTGCTCGCAGTGGGAGAAGAACGGAATGTCCTTGATCAGAACGATATCGTCATAGCCCGCGACTTCCTCGAAGGTACGGCCCAGCGCTTCCTCGGCGTCCTGATCATAGCCGGAGAACAGCTCCTTGTAGGCCTTGGCCACGCGCATGGGCGTGTCGATCAGGCCTTCGCGGGCCACATCGTCGCCAATCCAGCGCAGCAGGGTCAGCACCGCAGCCTCGGCTTCGGCCTGGGTGGGGCGGTTGTCGTTGTCCGTGACGGACAGATTGTTGACGATGGCATCCATGTTCGCAGTCTCCGTAGGGTGATGCACCCTTTACGCGTTTCGTTTTCAAACGGACCACGCTCACGGACAATTGTGCGGGATCACTTCGCACGTCTTGCCCTGCGGGTTCCGGGGCTTTCAGGTGATCAACCTTCCGGCACGGTTTCCCATCAGGCGCGCTTGAGCAAACAGGTTTTGCCGAACGCCTGACAAACACTATATAATGATTGAAAGGCGCGCGTCGAGGTGGGGCGCCGTCATCTCGTGTCGCAGCCCCGATGGAACGGGCGGAAATGTCAGGCCAGAACGCGCAAAAAGGTCCGAACTGATGATTGACGATGTCTACAACGCCCGGATTCTGGATTTCGCCGGCAATATTCCACGAATTGGTACGCTGGAAGACGCGGATGCGGAAGCGTCTGCCCATTCGAAGCTCTGCGGCTCAAAGGTCAAGGTCTGGCTCAAGATGGATGGCGACCGGGTCGCCGACTTCGCCCATGACGTGAAGGCCTGCGCGCTCGGCCAGGCATCCTCGTCAATCATGGCGCGCAACATCATCGGCGCGAGCGCTCAGGAATTGCGCGACGTCCGCGACACCATGCGCCGGATGCTCAAGGAAAACGGCCCGGCGCCCGAAGGCCGCTTCGCCGACCTCAAGTTCCTGGAGCCGGTGCGCGACTACCGCGCCCGGCACGCCTCGACGCTCCTGACCTTCGACGCCGTGGTCGACTGCCTCGACCAGATCGACGCCCGGCGATCGAAAGAAGACGCCGCCTGATGAGTTCGTCTGCAGCCGGTCGTAACTACTCCGGCCCCTGGCCGAAAACACCCGGGCGGCTGTTCGGCACCGGTTTCGTGCGGCTCTATCAGCTGACATTGTCCGGCTTCATCGGCAATTCCTGCCGGCATCTGCCGACCTGTTCGGAATATGCCTATGAGGCGATTGCCCGCCATGGGTTGTGGAAAGGCGGATGGATGGCGCTGTTCCGGGTCGGTCGCTGCGGCCCGGGCGGCACCCACGGCATCGACAATGTGCCCGAGATCCTTGACGCGCGGCTTGTGTGGTGGGCGCCCTGGCGGTTTGTTGCGGTCGGACGCCATTGCGCGGCAGCGAAATAGGCCTCTCCGCCACATCTCTTATGGAAGCGGAGAGCGGTATAGCATTAGGCAGAAAACCTTGCCCGCTCTATCCAAATCGCGTAAACGCCTCCGCGCACACATTATCCACTCAACCACCCGCGTTCGTAGGCGGGACTGGACCAAGGAGAGACCAAGATGGCGTCAGCCGTTTCCCTCACATTTCCCGATGGCTCGAAGCGCGAGTACCCCGCCGGAACGACCGGCCGCGACGTCGCCGAATCGATTTCCAAGTCGCTCGCAAAGAAGGCGGTGGCGATCGCGCTCGACGGTGAACTCACCGATCTGAGCGATCCCGTTCGAGACGGCGCGCTTGAAATCGTCACCCGCACCGACCCGCGCGCGCTCGAATTGATCCGGCACGATACCGCCCATGTCATGGCCGAGGCCGTGCAGGAGCTGTTTCCCGGCACCCAGGTCACCATCGGCCCGGTGATCGAGAACGGCTTCTACTACGATTTCGCCCGCAATGCGCCGTTCACGCCCGAAGACCTGCCGGTGATCGAGAAGAAGATGAAGGAGATCATCGCCCGCAACAAGCCCTTCACCAAGGAGGTCTGGTCGCGCGACGAGGCGAGACGTGTGTTCGAGGAAAAGGGCGAGGGCTACAAGGGCGAGCTGATCGAGGCCATTCCCGCCGACCAGGATCTCAAGATCTACCGCCAGGGCGACTGGTTCGACCTCTGCCGCGGCCCGCACATGGCGTCGACCGGCCAGATCGGCACCGCCTTCAAGCTGATGAAGGTGGCGGGCGCCTATTGGCGTGGCGATTCCAACAACCCGATGCTGACCCGCATCTACGGCACCGCCTGGGCCGAGCAGGCCGAGCTCGATGCCTATCTGCACATGCTGGAAGAAGCCGAAAAGCGCGACCACCGCAGGCTCGGCCGCGAGATGGACCTGTTCCATTTCCAAGACGAGGGGCCGGGCGTCGTATTCTGGCACTCCAAGGGCTGGCGCATGTTCCAGAACCTGGTGGCCTATATGCGCCGCCGGCTCGATCGTGACTATGAAGAAGTCAACGCGCCGCAGATCCTCGACAAGAGCCTGTGGGAAACCTCGGGCCACTGGGGCTGGTACCAGGAGAACATGTTCGCGGTGAAATCCGCCCATGCCTTCACCAATCCCGACGACTTGAATGCCGACAACCGGATTTTCGCGCTTAAGCCGATGAACTGCCCCGGCCATGTGCAGATCTTCAAGCACGGGCTCAAATCCTATCGCGACCTGCCGATCCGGCTCGCGGAGTTCGGCAATGTGCACCGCTACGAGCCGTCTGGCGCCCTGCACGGGTTGATGCGGGTCCGCGCCTTCACCCAGGATGACGCGCATATCTTCTGCACCGAGGAGCAGCTTGAG